>Ga0255753_1000326_pt1 | contig 62100 bp, 52 predicted proteins | sample 041ome_10_FD_179953 | JGI IMG/M metagenome (GOLD analysis project Ga0255753, IMG submission 179953) | Coastal salt marsh microbial communities from the Groves Creek Marsh, Skidaway Island, Georgia - 041412US metaG (version 2) | ecosystem: Environmental > Aquatic > Marine > Intertidal zone > Salt...
ACATTCAGAAGTAATTCGTAACCTACCTGTTAGGCATCCACTAATCTGGATTTTAAATTGATGGTTGTATTAACCTAAACATTTTTGATGCGCTTAATTGGGGATTTTAGGGGGTATGATTTGAAGAAATATTTCTGATTTACCCTCCCCCTATTATTCAAAGTTGCAGTACAAGTATGTCTATTTGTGATTTTATTTTTTAATAGAGAATAGATTATAAATTTTTAGGATATAACATTGAACAGATGGATATTTTAAAAATTGCAATCGATTGGGCAAAAGCGGAATTAGTTTCTACCTCATTTTTTTCCTTTTGGGGATCATTTTATCTCTTGATTAAGCAAATCAGCGTCTGGGTTACCCTATTAAAGTTCCTGTTCCAGTCTTTGGGTCATACAAAAAATGGACTATTGAGGATGATTTGATTTTTTGGTAATTTTCTATTAATTTAATCTTTCTTGTATATTTGAATTTGAATGACAACAATGATAAGAACACTCTCCATTTTTATGATACGCCCTATCCTGATATTTTGTACATGTTTTTTTGCTCATGTCATGCAGGCTCAGCAAAACGATTTAGAGATCATAAAAAGTAGGATTTACAATCAGATTCTTGATTCCTACTCAAAGGACAAGATCAATCCCAATGCGAAAGGTTTTGACGATTTGATAATTGATCAGATATTGGCTGATTTTGATGGCGAAAAATGGGCTCATATCCAATACAGTGATGTTTCTAGGGAGGGTTTTGATAACCGAATACACCTTGATAACTTAGTGAGAATGGGTGTTGCATACAAAACCCCCTTATCAAAATATCATGGGGACAAGACCCTGATTAAAAAAATAACAAAGGGACTTCAATTTTGGTGTGAAAATGATTTTATTGGTGAAAATTGGTGGAATAATCAAATAGGGACTCCCAATAGTATGGTAGAACTGATGTTGATTGTTGGTGAAGAATTACCACAAAAACTCATCAATCAATCTCAGGTAATGATCAATCGTGCTGATATTCATAAGGGAGGTTCACGACCTGGAGGCGACCGAATTAAGGTCTCGTCGATTGCTGCAAAAAATCAACTTTTTTTAGGAAACAAACAACAGTTTGAAGAGATCATCAAAATCATTGAAAATGAAATCAAGTATGTAGACTGGATCGGAAGCGAATTTGGCTACACCTATTCCCAATCTAATACGGGTGGTTTCATAGAGTTTCTGAAAGCCAATGGAAGAGGATTGCAATATGACAATAGCTTCCATCACAGAACCGATGGAGTGAACAATACCTTGTCTTATGGGTTAAATTGGGCAAGTGCTTTTGTAGAGTGGGCCTATTATTCAAGAGGGACTCAATATGCTTTTTCTGCTGAAAAAACTAAAATATTGGTGGATTATTATTTGGATGGGGTTTGTAAAACCACCGTTTTTGGAATAAAACCTGATTATGGAGCCAAAAACAGAAGTATTTCTAGACCTGGGGCAACAAAAAAATATGACAACAAAATTCCCCTTAAAATTATTGCTCTGACCAATTATAGAAAAGAAGAAATGAATGATATTATAGGTTTGAGATCGGGTCGAAAATCAGATAAAATGATTTCCCATGCTACCTTTTACTGGAACAGCGAGCATTTTACCTTCCAAAGATCTAATTTTTTTACTTCTGTCCGACTCTATTCTTCTCGAAACATGAATATGGAAAGCCCCTATAATAGCGAAGGACTATCCAATCATCATAGGGGAGATGGTGCGAATCATATTTACACACACGGTGAAGAGTACGATGACATTTCTCCTGTTTTGGATTATCAAAAGATCTCAGGAACTACTGTAGTTCAAAAAGAAAATTTACCCCCTCCTAATGAAATAAAAAAATTGGGATTAACCGATTTTGTAGGTGCGGCTACCGATGGTCTTTATGGGGCAGTAGGATTTGATTTTAAAAGCATACACGACCCTTTGGTAGCCCGGAAAGCTTGGTTTTTCTTTGATGAGCAATACGTTTGCTTGGGGTCGGGGATTTCTTCAAAAGCATCCAACGAAGTCAATACAACCATAAATCAGAGTTTATTGAATGGGGAGGTTACAATTTCTTCAATGAAGAAAAAACAAACCCTTGAGCGAGGTTCCAAAGTTTATCCTAAGGTAGATTGGATTTATCATGATGATGTGGCTTATTTACTTCCCAATTCCATTGATGTTTCAATACAAAATGATGCTTCGACTGGATCATGGTGGAATATAAGTAAGCAAATTGATTCTTCTAAAGAAACCATTTCTAAAGAGATTTTTAAAGCTTGGATCGATCATGGCGAAAAACCTGATAATGATTCATACGAATACATTGTTTGGCCCAACATCACTTTGGATCAATTGAATACCAAAAACCTACTTCAACCGATCGAGATTTTATCCAACACGCCATATTTACAAGCGGTTCGCCATAAAGAAATCGGACTATTACAAATGGTGTTTTACAAGGCGGGAAAATTAGTTGTAGGTGAGAATAACTTTATAGAAGCAAGTGCTCCCTGTATAGTGATGATTCAAATGAATGAAGAAAATCAAATTGAAAAAATTACAGCCAGTGACCCCAATCGCGAGCTGAGTACATTACTTTTAAAAGCTTCTAAAAAGTTCGTAGGATCAAGCCCCAACCATCAATCTTTTTGGAATCCTGAAAAAAACAGATCTGAAATTCTCATTGACTTGCCTCAAGGAGGATATGCAGGTCAATCAGTAGTTGTTCACTCTAAAGGTGTGAATTGATCAATTCATTTCACTTGTATGTTTGATGTTGAAGAATCTTTCAAGCAAGCCATAGTTCATTGATCCCATCCCCATCTGGAGAAAAGGCGTTTGGTATACTTAATTCGGGCAATATGATTTCAAATAATTTTATTTTCCCTAGTCCTTTTCATGAATTTTTCTCTTGAGGCTCAAGACCATCCTTTATTAGAAAAACGCAGCAATTCTAAAGAATTACTTTCCATTGGTGTTTTGACATAGAAGGAGTTAGATTCTATAGTCAAAGAAGTAAAATATCGGATTCTAAATACTGAAAAGTCATCGGATTTATCTTATTTGTAATAAAGTTTGACGATGCTTGAGTTGGTGGAGATGTTCTATCTCTTTGTAAATTAAAATCAACAATTGAGGTAGGGGTGGAATAATTTTATACCTAAAGTCATAAGAGTTTTCATTGTTTATTGTGACTTAGTCTGCCGATTTATAATCCACTGAAGTTGATATGTTTTTTTCTTCTTTCCTAGAGCAAGAGAAAAAAACCAATGGGGCAATAAAATAAATTTTTTAATCATTTTGCGCTTTAAAACATTAATAAATATAGTAAACAACTAAAGTGGAATTATAATTTCCTTAAACCAAAACACAAATGACCTCATGATTAGATTGAGGCAGTTTCTTTCCACTCAAGTTAGCCAAACTAAAGTCTTTTATGGAGTGGGCCATTATTAAACGCTCTAGGTTAAAGACAATGAGAAAGCCTGAGACCATTTATTGAATCAATTATTTTTTGAGTACCATTTAATTAGATTTTTTTAATCTTTTATTGATGATTACTTTCAATTGAGCTGTTAAAATTGAAAGAACTTTGTTCATTGACTTATGGCATTGGAGTAAGTTTGAGCAATTGGTCGGGCTTATTCGTTAAAACCCATAATGCCCCATTGGGTCCTATCTTAACATCCCTTACACGACCGAACCCTTTTAAAAGAATTTCTTCCTCGATGATGCGGTTGTCAATCAACCTAATTCTTCTAAGCTCTTGCTCTTTTAATGCAGTAATTAGCAGGTCATTATTCCATTTTTTAAAGAGCTCTCCCGTAACAAACTCTGCAGCACATATCGCTATTGATGGATCATAGTAATGGATGGGCTGTTCCATTCCCTCTTTTTCTGTCAATGGACTGATAACGGTTTTGTTGTAATTCAAACCGTAGGTTATAATCGGCCATCCGTAGTTTGCCCCTTTTTTTAAAATATTAATTTCATCTCCACCTCGGGGTCCATGATCTGTGAAATAGATCATGTCTTTAGTTGGGTGTTGGGCCAAGCCTTGTACGTTTCTTGTTCCCCATGCAAAAACACTAGGTAAAACATTTTTTTTAGACCTCAGGGGATTGTCCCTGGGGATCGATCCATCTGGATTAATTCTAAAAATTTTTCCCTCTGCTCTGTAGGCCAATTGGGGATTGTTCCCATACTGAATACTCTGTTGCATATCTCCTATGGTGAAATATAATAACCCCTTTCTGTCAAAAAGAAATCGACTTCCCCATCTTTTACCGCCTTTGACCAGAATCGAGTCCGATGCCTCAAAAAGGGTTTCTTCATCCACCCAATGATTATTTTTGACCTTGCCTCTAACAATTTTTGTCATTCCTGGAGCATTAGGATCTTTTGTGCCTGTTGGAGTATGACTGAAACTTAGGTAAATCCATCCATTTGAAGTGTAATTGGGATCCAATATAATATCCATCATGCCCCCCACCATATCATAAGCATATACCTCTGGTAAATTTTTGATTTTGGAATCGTCTAATTTGCCATCCACTATTTGGTACAATTCTCCTCTGTTTCCCGAAATGAAGGCCAGTTGATCATCTACAAAATCAATTCCCCAGGGGTGGTTGATCCCCGTTCCGATCACCTTTTCGATCTTTAATTTGTAGTCATTTGTAAGTATAATGTCAGACTTCCAATTCACTTTATGATTGGGAACTTGTTTTCTGAAGGTTAGTATGTACTCTGATAAGGAATCGATCTCAGATTTTTTCAATAACCCCTTCCATCCGATCATTTGAGAACCTTCAACTCCGTTTTCAATTACTTTGGAAAGGGCAAATTGGGAGTTTCCATATTTTAGATTTGATTCCAGTAGTGAAGATCCAGCAGGCGTCCCACTTAAATCCATCCCATGGCACCCTGAACATTTTTTACTGTAAATCTCTGAAACTTGAGAGATTACAAAACAGGGGAATAGAAATAGAATGAATAAGACTTTTAACCTAAAAAGAGTTTTTTTTTCCACATTTAAAAGATTTTTTTGACATAAAGTTAAGCACCTAAAGATAAAATTGATTTGGGGATTGATCTATAGTTCGACAGCATTGTAATTTGAGTGATATTTTAAAAATCAACAACCAGCAAAGCATGGGAGTACTCAGGGTGGAAATACACTTTTAAAACATCTCTTTTAGAGCGATATTAATTTTTAAAAATAGCAATCAAGGATCAATTTTAAAATTGTATTGCCCTGCAATCAATTCGGTTTGGAATTTTCCCCTTTCTGTTTTCGAGAATTTCAGCCCTTCTTTGTTTATGATTTTTTTACAATTGAGTGTAAGTTTTGCGGTGCTGTTGGGAGGAATATTCACATGATAATACACAACGCCCTCTTTTTTCTCCCACTCACTTTTAATTAAACCAAAAGGTCCTTCAAAATCTGCTTTAAAATGATCCAATTTTTTTACAAAATTAGGTTCTAGTAAAATATTTTTAAATCCAGGGTGAATAGGATCGGGTTTTATTCCGCCCAAGGCCTTGTAAAACCATGCACTGATTTCGCCAAACATAATGTGGTTCCGAGACATTGCCCCTTTTCTTTCTTCGTCGACCTTCCAATCTTCAAAGAGTGTTGTTCCCCCATCTTTGATCCAAGCTCCCCAAGATGGAAAATCGTCTTGAGTTGCTATTTCATAAGCCAAATCGGAATAACCATTTTCACTTAAGGCATTTAAAATAGCTTTACTGCCAAGCAGACCAACGTCTATATGACTGTTATCGGCTATCACCTTTTCGGCGAGTTTTTTACTTACCTTTTCTTTAAACACCTCAGGGACAATTCCCCAAAAAAGAGCGGTACTTAATTCTGTTTGAAAACCACTTCCATAGATAAATTTTTCACTGTCAAAATATCTGGAATGAATGGTTTGTTTGATTTTGGAGGCCAGTTTGGAATATTTTATATGGTCTTCTTCTTTACCAAACATTTTTGCGGCCTTCGCCAATATAGTTGCATCTACATAATAGTAGATAGAGGAAGTAAACTCTTTTGGGGTTTTCGATTTCACAGGCACCCAATCTCCCAAACCCCAATGGGTTATATATCCAGGACTAATGTCTGTAATATGATCTACGTATCTTTTGATATTTTCATAACAATCTTTCAGAAGCTTATTGTCGCCATAGAATAGGTATATATTCCATGGAATAATAGCGATGCTACTGGTCCAATCGGGGCCATTTCCCCAGCTGTAGCCCCAGCCATTGGAGGGAATAATCGAAGGTAACACACCATTAGGTTGCTGCTCGTCCCTATGATCGGCAAGCCATTTTTCGTAAACGGTAATTCCATCAAAATTATAAAGTGCTGTCTCAATTGCAATGTGGGCATCTCCTGTCCAACCATTTTTTTCTCTTTGAGGGCAATCTGTTGGATACCCGTATAGGTTGGACAAATAAGCATTGTTGGTAGCTGACCAAAGCTGATTAATCAATGGATTGGAACTGCTTAGCTGTCCTACACTGGGAACATCACTATGCATCATTATCCCCTTTATACTTTCTTTTGTCAATTCGATGGGTTGGTTACTTTGCACCTCAATAAATTGAAATCCTTTGTAGTTGAACTTGGGAGCAAAAGTTTCCAAGCCTTGTCCACTAAGGGTATAAATATCAGTTTGAAAAGGATCACTGTCATCGGTAGGACGATAGTGAACAATAATGTTGGAAAGGTCAATTGCTCCTTGATCATCCAATAGTTCGGAATGCGTAACCCTTAATACAGTTCCTGGATCCCCTTTAACTTTTATCTCCGAAATTCCGGCAATATTCTTCCCTAGGTCAAAAATGTATTTTTTGGGATTCACTCTCCACATTTCAACAGGGAATAGCGCTTCCTTATTTTTTATTGGGTGTAAAGATTGCGCCACAATATTTTGTGAAGGAGCTGTAGAAGGAATACTATTCTTCCAATGCCCATCTTCAAAACCAAAACGATCCCATCCCTTTTCCTCCAATAGGGCATCATGATGCTCACCAGTATAGATGCTATTAAAAATAACTGCTCCCGAATGTGTCTTCCAGTCCCTGTTGGAAGAAAACGTATCTTCAGTTCCATCCTCATAGGTTACTTTTATATCCATACAAAATCTAGGGCGAGCCCTCCATGGCGCTTCATGGAAATACCAAACCGCAGTTGATTGATGATTGTACCAACCATTGCCTAAAACAACCCCAACCGCATTGTTTTCTTCCAAATAAGGGGTAATATCATGGGTGACATATAAATTCCTCCTGTCAAATCGGGTGTAAGTAGGATCAAGTCGGTGGTCGCCTACACGTTGCCCATTTAGGTACAGCTCATATAATCCAGCCGCTGCGACATAAGCCCTCGCTTTTTTAATTTTCTTTTTAATCTCGAACTCTTTTCTGAAATAGGGAGCTTCTTTTTTTTGAATGTCTCTGCTGTCAGAGATCCATGATCCTTTCCAGTTTTCTGCCTTCATCATTCCCATTTCAAAATGAGCAGGATTAAGGCAGCTTATCTGGTTGTTGTCTTGATTCCAAATCTTTACTGACCAATAGTATTTTTGGTAGGCTTCAAGTGGCTTTCCATCATAAACAACCAATTGTTTGTCAGAGCTAATTTTCCCGCTGTTCCAATGGCTCCCTTTACCCAGCATAACATCTGTAGAATCAATCCCCACAATGATTTCATATGCCTTTTGCTTGGCTCCCTTTCTGGGATCCTTTATTTTCCATTTCAACCGGGGTGATTTTTCATCTAAACCCAATGGATTTATCAAATATTCGGTCTTTAAATCATGAAGGTGTGGTTCGTTGTTTTGACAATGAACACCATTCCATAGACATTGAAAAAAAACTATTGTTAAAAGTAAACTCGTCCTCAAAAAAAATCTTTTTCCTAAAGTAAAAAATATTACTTAATCTTTTTTCAAAGGCCTTTTAAAAACCCAACTGTAAATGATTCAGCTGGGTTTTTAATTAAGATATCTATAAATGGAAAGGCTAAAAAAATCTATGCGATCCTTTGATAAGGGAAAATCGTTTTAAATATATCTTTAGGATTTTCAAAAACGCCCCTTTCAGTGATGACTTTAACACGGATTTTCATATCGGAATGGGATGCTAAAAAATCAGAAATGATCTCCAAAATATCGAAATCTAAAAACATAGTTTCCCTAACATCCAACTCTAATAGAGCGTTTTTTGGAAGTCTTCCCAGTTCTCTATAAATAGGCTCCTTATTGATGAAAGTTACTTCCTCTGCAAAACGGATCCGATATTTATTTCCCTCCTCCTCACAATGCTCAACAATCAATGAATGGGAATTTTTGTAACTGTCCATTAAAATGAATGCGATTCCAACGATTAAACCGATAAAAATACCTATCAATAAATCTGTAGTAACGATTGCAATAATGGTTGTTGCAAAAGGCAAAAACTGTTTCCACCCCAACAGATACATGCTTCTAAAAAGTTGAGGTTTAGTAAGTTTATAGCCAACCATCAAAAGGATAGAAGCCAAAACTGAAAGTGGGATTTTGTTGAGAAGCCCAGGAATTAACATTACAGAGAAAATCAAAAGAATCCCATGGAATATTGCTGATAATTTCGTTTTCCCTCCAGATTGAATGTTTGCCGAGCTTCTAACGATAACCTGAGTTACAGGCAAACCGCCAATTAATCCAGAAAGAACGTTTCCGATACCTTGGGCGACAAGCTCACGATTTTTTGGTGTAACTCTCTTCTGGGGATCCAATTTATCGGTAGCTTCCACACACAATAAGGTTTCAAGACTGGCTACCAATGCAATGGTAAAGCCAACGATCCAAACCTCCAGCTGGGTGATGGCAGAGAAATTGGGAAATGTAAAATTGGAAAGTAAGCTTGAAAAGTCACTGCTTTCAGGAACGTTCACTAAATTGCCCTTAGCAATACCCCATGTTTTTCCTGCAGTCAAATAGGTATAAATAATACCAAAAACTACAGCAACTAAAGGCCCTTGAATGAGGGTAAAAATTTTGGATTTTTTGGATAGTATTCCTTCCCAAATCAACAATATCGCCAAACTCACAATTGCTACAATTGTAGAACCAATGTTGATTTGATTTAAGAATGTGATACCCAATTCATTTGAAGGTTCAATACTAGAACTACTGTAACCAAAAAAATAGGGAATCTGTTTGATGATAATGATCAAACCTATTCCTGTTAGCATGCCACGAATTACAGAACTTGGGAAATAATAACCAATAACACCTGCTTTTAAAACGCCAAAAAGTAATTGGATTATTCCCCCTATTACCACCGCCAAAAGAAAGGTCTCAAAACTTCCCAAAGAAGTAATTGCCGACAAAACAATAGCGGCCAGTCCAGCTGCTGGACCACTCACTCCTACCTGAGAGCCACTGATCAGCCCAACCACAATACCACCGATAATTCCAGAAATTAGGCCCGAAAAAAGAGGGGCGCCACTGGCCAAAGCAATCCCCAAACAGAGGGGGATGGCCACAAAAAAAACAACAACACTTGCAGGGAGGTCGGTTTTAATTTTTTTAAATAATTCAATATTTTTCATAACAATAATAGGGTCTAAAAGACCATTAGTATATTAATAATTTTGAGATTTAATAAATTTTAAAAAAGGGGAATGCCTGAGATCAGAGCTTGTCTGGAGGTGGAGAAGGGATCTCCAAATAATGACTGTTAGAGTAAAAGATCTGGTAGGCCAAACTTTCTACATCAAAATTAATTAATCTAGACGGTATACTTTTAGAAGTGATCTTATCTTCTTCTTTTTCGTTATCCTCAAGTTCAAGGTCTCCCTCAAAATCAAGATTGACATTATAATTGAGAAGAGAATTGACGTTGAAAAGTCCATCAACAAGCCCAGTAGCCTGTTGAAGGGTAGCCATCGTTAGTAGAGTGGCGATGAGGGTATTTAGTTTTTTCGAAAACACGACTGCAAAACTACCTATTTTTTAAATTACAAAAATAAAATTGCAATAAAAAAAACGTAGATTGTAAAAGTCGAAAACCAAAGAAGTATAGCATGAGAAAAAAGATATTTTTATTGGCAAGCATGTGTTTTATCGTGATGGAGGCACAGACTAAAAAATATACACCGGATTGGGAATCTTTGGACAGTCGTCCTGTGGCGCAGTGGTTCGAAGACGCTAAATTTGGTATTTTCATCCATTGGGGACCTTACTCAGTCCCCTCTTGGTCCCCCAAAGGAACCTATGAAGAGTGGTATCTTCAGTGGTTTAACAGCAAAAAAATATTTGGCAATGGGACTTTTACGGGCCAAGAAATCCCCGACTTTCATCACAAAACCTATGGGGAGGATTTTAATTATATCGATTTTGCCAAAATATGGAAAGCCGAACTATATGATCCTCAAAAATGGGCTGAGTTGTTTAAAAAAGCTGGGGCTAAGTATGTGGTGATGACTTCCAAGCATCACGATGGATTTGCCCTTTGGCCAAACCAGCTCACTAGCCAAACCAGAGGCTATTTGTGGAATAGTGTTGATACTGGGCCTAAGCGAGATTTGGTTGGGGAGTTTGTTCAAGCCATTAAGGGAATTGGTCTCAAAGCGGGATTGTATTACTCCCTATACGAATGGTATCACCCTTGGTATAGATTGGGATCCAAAAAATTTGTAACGGATTATTACCATCCCCAGTTTAAAGAATTGGTAAACAATTATAAACCGGATTTAATCTACGCCGATGGAGAATGGGAAAAAGAGGATGACTACTGGATGAGTACCACTTTGTTGGCTTGGCTCTTCAACGAATCGGCGGTCAAAGATCAAGTGGTGATCAATGACCGTTGGGCCAAGGGACAAAGACACAAACACGGAGGGTTTTACACTACGGAATACCTCAGAGAAGTCATCAATTTTGATAAACCTTGGGAGGAAATTAGAGGCATGGGTCTCTCTTTTGGTTACAATAGAAATGAAGACTTGGAGGATTATAATTCAGCTCAGGCACTGATACTAATGTTGTGCGATATTGTGAGTCAAGGAGGAAATTTATGCATTAATGTTGGACCTACTGCGGCAGGAAAAATTCCAGTGATCATGCAAGAAAGACTGCTGCAAATTGGGAAGTGGCTTCAGACCAATGGGGAGGCGATCTATGGGAGCAGAAAATGGGTAAGACCATACCAGTGGTCCAAAGGGGATCGAAATTTTGTGTTAAAAAAAGAAGGTCATAGCTATGTTGAGGGAGATTATATTCTCAAACAAACCCTGGAACAGCAACCTGGAAAAGCCGTAAAACAACTCTTTTTCACCAGCAAAGGGAATATTATTTATGCGATCAGTCCTATGTGGCCCGGCAAAACCCTAACCATCAAAAACCTTAATTTAGAAAGTGACGCTACCATTAATTTATTGGCAACAGGCGAAGAACTGAGCTTCCAAAACAGCGGAAATAACATTCTGATTAATCTACCCGATTTTAATCCATCTCTCTATCAACCAGAAGACCAATATGCCTATGTTTTCAAGATCACCAATGCAAGGAGTATGGAATAAAACTTACAACCTATTATTGACAATATTATTGAAAATAGAGCCAAAGGTGTAACTTAAACCTAGCGACACCCGATTTTGAAAATTGGTTGATATTTGTCTCTGTCTAAGAAGTAAGTCTTCTATTGAGGCCTCCCCTTTTGGCAGATTGATCTGATCGCGGATGAGCTGAAAGTTTCCTGATATTCTTAACGATAGTCCTCGGATTAGTCTAAGGTTGATATTGTTGTTTAAAGTAAGTTTGTTTTGGTCAGGTTGATTCAAAAACTGTGAGGCTACCAGGAAGGAATATATACTCCCCCATTTTTCTCTGTATCTCAAATTGAGGGTGAGAGACTGATTAAACAGTTCCTGTTTCAAAAACCCAAAGATTGTTTCTTCTATATAATCATATGAATTGAAACCGATCTTGTAGGCCAAAGTGATCTCTTTGGTTAACACTTCAGAGTAGGGAAAAAAATTATATTCCAATGCCGGGGAGAAGTTAAAAAAAGAGTTATAATTTCGGAAGGTATCATTGAGATAGTAGCCAAAAATACCAGTAGAAAAATGATTCGAAAGACTCTTGACGATACTCCCGGATATAAAAGTTCTTTTTCGTTCGCTGCTGTAACTTTCCTCTTCTCTGGAAAAAAACTTTACCGACCGTCGCACTCCAAAGTCTGATCTTATCCGCCACAGTTCAGTCACACGATCCACCTCAAAGCCCAGATCGTATTCCTCTTCTTTGATGCTCTTTTCATTTTCAAAATTCAATGAGCCGGTTACCTCAAAAACCCAATTGTTCCATCGATCGGTAGTCAAATCCTCCAAAGGGCTTTGTTGGTCTTTGAAATGCACCTCCAATTGACTTTGAAAAGGGGTATTTTGCAAAAAATAAACCATACCCATCTGGAAGGTTTTTAGCAGTTGTTCACGAGTTTCGATTAAAGAGGTGTTGTTCGGAATTTCGGTACTGACTTCATTTTCTATGCCCGTGAAATCATTTTTACCCTTGTATTCAAAGCCGTAATTTCTCCCCCCTCCTGCATTGTTAATTTCAAAAACAAAAACTTCAATGTCTGCTAGGGTTCTATCCCTTACGTAGTCAAAAATTAAAGTGTTTTGTTTGATAAAATCCCCATCGCAAGGACAGCTGAGAAAAACTTTGATCTTATCATACTGACCATAAGATCGTAAACAGGCAAATATTATAAATAGTTTTAATAAAATATACTTCATAATCGTCATACAAAGTTAATGAAAACAATACTTTATTATTTTACAATCACAAATGAAATAAAGCCATTCCATTGAATTGAGCATAAATCTAAACTCTTTATTGTTTTTGACTTTTGATCTCAAGGGATTTTTGGCAAGCAATCGGGATAGAAGAAATAACAAAAACCTTTGACATTTCAATCCTCAATTTGTTTATGAAACAGGGTTTAACTTTAGATTTTGCTAATTTTGCCAAACATTTAAACCATCTTCAAATTGAGGTATTTATTGGGGTTGATTTTTTTTTCTTTTCTATTGTTGATGGTCTCCACTTTTTTTAGCCCGCTCAGGGCTCAAGATTCAAAAAGCATTAAGGCTCGGTTTATAGAAAACGAAATCATAGTGGATGGAATTTTGGACGACAAGGTTTGGAACACAGCAATGGAGGGGGGAGACTTTATGCAGTTTTTTCCTACAGACTCCCTTTTGGCAAACTATCCAACCAACTTTAAAATCGTTTATAGCTCGACAACCCTTTATGTCGCCTTAAAAGCATTTACTCAGACCAACAAACCTGTGGTTTCCTCTTTGAAAAGAGACTTCAAAGCATTGACCAATGACAGCGTTACTTTGCTCTTTGATACTTTTAGTGATGGTACAACCGGATTCTTTTTTGGTGTCACGCCCTATGGGGTGAGAAGAGAAGGCTTGGTTTCTGACGGGGGCCAAGTTTTTAACAATACCTGGGACAACAAATGGATAGCGGAGACCCAACAATATGACGATCATTTTACCGCTGAGATTGCCATCCCCTTCAGTTCTTTAAAGTTTGTAGAGGGAGCCACCCAGTGGCGTTTCAGACCTTATCGCTGGAACATACAAAGCAACGAACAAAGCTCATGGGTGCGGGTTCCACAAAACCAGAGGCTTTCCAGCTTCGCCTTTATGGGAACGCTTTTTTTTGAAAAACCACTTGGAAAATCAAAAGCCCCTATCGCACTGATCCCCTATTCCAATATTTTGTGGGACAACGATTTTCAAAAAAAAGAAAATAAGGCCTCAATGCTTGTGGGTGGTGATGCAAAACTCGCCATTGGTAATGGAATGAATTTGGACCTGACTTTAAATCCAGATTTTTCCAATGTTGAGGTGGATGATGTCTTTACCAACCTCACCCGTTTTGAATTACAGCTTCCAGAAAAGCGACAATTTTTTATCGACAACAGCGACCTTTTCGAAAACTACGGCAATACTTTTGAGGAGGCCAAGCCCTTTTTCTCTCGTAGAATTGGTTTGGCCAAAAACAAGAACGATGATCTGATCCAAAACGATATTATCGGTGGTTTGCGTTTGAGTGGAAAAATCAACGAAGATTGGCGCCTTGGACTACTTAACATTCAGACTGCAAATGACCCCACCAATGAGATTGCCTCCAATAATAATATGATGTTAGCCTTACAAAGAAAGGTAGGAAAACGATCCAGCCTCAGTGCTTTTTGGGTCAATCGCGAATCCTTTGGGAATGAAACTTTTCTTGAGGAAAACGATAGCTACAATCGAGTCATGGGGTTGGAATACAATCTGGCCTCGGTCGACAACAAGCTGACCGGACGTTTCTATGCACACAAATCATTTCAACCCTACGATCACGAGGGGAATTTCTCTACCCAAGCCAACCTGTTTTACAATCTGAGGGAATGGGTTTTTATCGGTGATATCACCTTTGTGGATCAAGACTTTAGAGCTGATCTTGGTTTTGTCCCAAGGACAGATATTTTTAAGACTGGTCAGGGCGTGAAGAGAATTTTTTATCCCAAAAAAGGAATTTTCAATACCCATGAGTTGATGGCTGTTGTGGTCAATGTGTGGAAACCGACTTTGGACTATCAAAAAACAGAACATTTCTACCGTTTAAGTTTAGAAACCGAATTCAAAAACCGAGCCACCGCCTTTGCCTATCTGATCAACAACCACGTTTACCTCAATGCCCCTTTTAATCCCTCAGGAAAAAGTGAGGCTGAACCATTACCCAAAGGACAAGAATTCTATTTTACCTCCTTAAAACTCAATTTTCAATCCAATAGGGCACAATTGTTTACCTACGATTTGGACTCGACCTTGGGACAGTTCTACAATGGTAGTATCCGATCTTTTGGTGCTGCAGTGCAATACAGGATTCAACCTTGGGTGAATTTTGGACTCTCATTAAAATACGACGGCTTGCGTTTACCCAAGCCTTATTCGGATGCAGATATTCTGTTGATGACCTTAAAAACGGAGGCTACCTTCAGCAAAAAACTTTTTTGGAACACTTTGATCCAATTCAGCAACCAGCAGGACAACCTGGGGATCAACTCCAGACTGCAGTGGCGTTTTGCCCCCTTATCTGATCTTTACTTGGTGTATAACGACAATTATTTTACACAAAACGATCTGAGGCCCAAATTCAGATCCATTAACCTAAAACTGACTTATTGGTTCAATTGGTAAGGGATCATTTTACATCAAAAACAGTCAAAGGATTCCATTTTAGGCCTGAAAAATGAGTAGGGTGGTTTTGCTGAGGGACTCCCGCTGTTGTTCTTCCTTTTTCAATGGCCGTTTTGAACAGCGCAATCAACTCCTGCTCAATTTTTGGTTTTTGACCATAAAGGTTAACCATTTCTTTGGGATCGTCTTTCAGATTATAAAGCTGAAATTTAGGCAAGCCTAGGGTTTCTTTTTTTGAAGGTCGCGGGGAACTCCAGCCTCCTGAACCGGGACAAAAAATAAATTTAAAATCGCCTTTTCTGATGGCAAAACTACCATTGATGGAATGATGGATTGTAAAGCTTCTTAGGTAGTCTCCTTCAGTGGCTTTAGAAAAGAGGGGGAGCATGGAAAAACTGTCTTCTCCTGCATTGTCCGCAAGGGGTTTTCCTAACAGATCGGCACAAGTAGCCAGTAAATCGGTTGTACAAATGGTTCGTTGATTGATAGCACCGCCTTTAATTATGTTGGGCCATTTGACAATAAAAGGAACTCGGTGCCCGCCTTCAAATATATCCGCTTTGTGCCCTCTATAAATACCGCTGGGATCATGTCCCTTTGCGCCCAATACATCAAATTTTGCTTGGGGAGAGCATCCGTTGTCACTGGTAAAAATCACCATCGTATTTTCCGAAATTCCCAATTGTTCCAGGAGCTGATTCAGCTTTCCAACCCTATGGTCGATTTGCATTACAAAATCAGCATAGGGATTCAAACCACTTTTCCCTCTCCATTCGTCGGTGGGTAAGATGGGGGTATGAGGAGAGGGCAATGGTAGATAAAGGAAAAAAGGGGCTCCCTTTTCACTGACCTCAGCAATATAAGCTTCCGCTTTGTCAAATAAATGAGGAGTGACTTGTTCGTGGTCGAAATCTCGAGCCGTAGGGCCCTCTCTCCACCAGTGATAATCTCCTTTTCTCAGGGTGACCGTATCAACCAAAGCAGTGATCCGCTCATTTTCTACATATACATAGGGAGGCATATCCAATGAGCCACAATGACCATAGGCATAATCAAAACCCAAATCATTGGGACTTTGGGTGACGTTTCTAGTGAAATCAATTTTTTCAAAAATTTCATGATCCTTTATAGGAGTATTTTGAAAAATGCTGTCTTTTAAGGCCCAATTCCAGCCCAAATGCCATTTGCCGATGAAGGCAGTTTGATAGCCGTTGGATTTTAAAAAAGAGGCCACAGTGGATCTGTCCTTTGGAATCAAAGCCGCAGAGGTACCACTCAAAACCCCTTTTTTCAAAGGGCTTCTCCAATTGTACCGGCCCGTCAAAATACCATATCGGGTAGGGGTACACACCGATGAGGATGTATGGGCATCTGTGAAGATCATTCCCTGTTTTGCCATTTGATCCAAATTTGGCGTTTTGATTTTTCCCGCTTTGTTGAAAGCCTCCAAATCACCATAGCCAAGGTCGTCGGCTAAAATATAAACGATGTTAGGAGGAGCAGCCTTATCTTCTCGACGACAAGATAAAACAACAATATTTATGAAAATAAGTGCGCAGAAGATCAGATTTTTCATGTGGTAATTGACTAATTTTAATTCAATAAAATTATACTTATGGAGGGAAAATGGAAACAAAGCAATGGTAAATTAATCAAAACATTTGAATTTAAAAATTTTAAAGAGGCATTGGCGTTCATCAATACAATAGGGGAGATCGCGGAATCAATGAATCACCATCCCAAAATCATTAATGTTTACTCTCGGGTCAGCTTGGAACTTTGGACCCACGATCAAAATGACATTACCGAGTTGGACTTTCAACTTGCAGATGCCATCGATCAAAAAATGTAATGAGTACAAAAAATCGCATTTTCGACCCATTTCGACCCATTTTCGACTCATTTTGACCCATTTTCGACTCATTTTGACCTTTTTTTGCAAAAAACATTCACTTTTAAGACAAATTGGATGATTTCATTTTTTTAAAAAACGCTTAACCTAAAACTTCAATATAAATTATATTTACGAAATATAATTATTCACATGAAAAAAATATTACTTCTATTTGCACTGATTCTATCTATCCAACTCTTGGCACAGCAACAAGTTTATGAGATCAGAACCTACGAACTTTTCCAATATTCCAACTTTAAAAATTTCAATACCTATTTCAAAGATTACTTTATCCCCATAATGAATCAACATGGGATCAAGGACATAGGAGTTTTTGAGGAGATTTCTGAGGATCTCCCCAGAAAAATTTACGTATTCATTCCCTTTGCAAACATGGAGACTTATCAAAAGGCCCGTGCTCACATGGCCAGTAACTCAAAACTCCAAAAAGCTTCTTCAGTACTAAGCCCGCAAGACCAACCCATCTTCAACCGATACGAAACTTCACTCTACATGGCTTTTGACGGCATGCCCAAAATGGTCAAACCGGATGATAAAAATCGTTTTTTCGAGTTGCGTACCTACGAAAGTCATTCCGAGGACGCTTACCGAAGAAAAGTAAATATGTTCAATGAAGGTGAGTTGGAGTTGTTCGATCAGCTGGATTTTGGATCAGTATTTTTTGGAGATAAAATTGCTGGGGATCGTATGCCTTGTTTGACCTATATGCTGGCTTTTGAAAGCTTGGAAGAAAGAAATGAAAATTGGGGTCAGTTTTCTGATCATCCTACCTGGACCAAGTTGAAAAGCGACCCGGCCTATAAAGACAGTTGTTGCTCCACTATTACCCGTACTTTTCTTATCCCCATGTCCTACTCTCAACTTTAAATAATGCGAGGATTTTCTTTGCTTGGATTGCTATGGTTTTTTTGGGCCTGTGGCCCCTCAGAACAATCTTTACCCAATATTGTATGGTTAACAACAGAGGACAATTCCCCTCATCATATGAAGCTTTACAATGAAAAGGGCGCCAGCATGCCTGCCATTGAGGCATTGGCCCAAAACGGTGTAGTTTATGACCATGCCTTTTCCAACGCACCAGTTTGCTCTGTTGCAAGGAGTACCCTCATTACGGGATGTTATGCCCCAAGAGTTTTAATGCAATTTCACCGAAGGGCCGAAAGCGTTCCTTTGCCTGAAGGGGTTATGCCCTTTCCTTTTTATCTGAGGCAAGCAGGCTATTACACGACCAACAGTCACAAGCAGGATTATAATTTTATACTTCCCGAAGGTGTTTGGGACGAGTCTTCACAAAAAGCCTCTTATAAAAATAGGCAACCCGGCCAACCCTTTTTTCATATTCAAAACCATACGGTGACCCACGAAGGAAATTTACACTTTGACCAGCAGGCCATTGATACAGCCTCTGTTGAGGAATTAGATGACGTCCATGTTTTTCCTTATCATCCCAATACCAAAACTTTTCGATTTTCTTACCAGCATTTACAAAACAGGCACAAGCTTGCTGACCAACAAATGGCGAAGTTCATCCAAGGTTTAAAAAGTGATGGATTGATGGACGATACCATCATATTTTATTTTGGTGATCATGGCGGAGTACTGCCCAGAAGCAAAGGGTATGCTTATGAGAGTGGATTACAAGTTCCTTTGGTCATTTATATTCCCGAAAAATGGAAGCATTTATTTGATCAAGGCAGGGGAACAAATTCTAAAACGTTTGTCGAGTTTGTGGACATGGCTCCTACTGTACTTTCTTTGGCCGGGATCACACCTCCCGAATTTCTTGATGGGAAAGCCGTACTCGGAAAATTTGCTGACTCGCAAACAATAAAAAATAAAAACACCGCTTTTGGACATGCAGATCGTTTTGATGAAAAATACGATTTGGTCAGGACCCTTAGGGTAGGAAAGTACAAGTACATTAGAAATTACCAACCTTTTAACCCAGATGGGCTTTACAACTTTTACCGTTATAAAATGCTTGCTTATCAGGAGTGGAAGGCGCTTTACGATAAAGGAAAGCTCAGCCAAGCCCAATCCCAATTTTTTAAAATGAAAAGCCCTGAAGCACTCTATGATTTGGAAACAGATCCGCATGAGGTCATTGACCTATCTAAAAGCAAGGAACACCAAGAAATCCTTTCTCAAATGAGAAGTCAGCTAAGGGAAAAGTTAGCGGGTCTCCCCGATCTGAGTTTTTACCCTGAACCTTTTTTATTGGAAAATGCACTGGAAAATCCGGTAGCTTTTGGACAAAATCACCAAGACGAAATCAACGCATTGATGGATATTGCAGACCTGAATTTAAAAACGTTCAACCAGGCGCAGGAGCAAATCCAAAATGCATTAACGGACACCAACCCCTGGAAGCGTTATTGGGGATTGGTGGTTTGTTCCGCTTTTGGAGCCCAAGCCAATTCATTTGTCCCGTTGATACAATCCGTTTTGAATGATGATTCTGAAAATTTGGTAAGGATCAGAGCATGGGAGTATCTTGCATTGCACGCGGACATTTTGGATAACGATACCATCCTAGCATTATTAAAAAACGCCCAGTCAGAGACCGAAGCCAATCTCATGCTCAACAGCTTGGCCTTGATCAAAAACTTTAAGCCCCAAACAAAGTTTGATTTTACTAAAGAAATTTTTCCAAGCGAATGGTACGACCGACCGAATGATTTGGTCAACCGAAGGATGGATTATTTGATGGAAAATTGATGGATATGACAAAAGACTCAACTGGGGAAAGAACCCCCAGAGTATATAGAAAACCAAAAGGACAAATCGTAATTGAAGGCAAAGTCAATCTGACGGACATGGAAGGAAATCCAATCAAACACGGGAATAGGTTTACCCTTTGTGGATGTACCAAGTCCAAAGACATGCCGTTTTGCGACGGTTCACACAAGTTCTAAAATTCCCGTTTGCCAAATTCGCTGTCGATGAACTTGGCCGTATTTTTTCGATTGTTAAAATTATAGCTCAAATTGAGTAGAACCATATCTACCTCATAAACATAATTGGTCGTGGTAAAAAACTCTCCTTCCCTACGGGTGGTGATCCTTTGTTCATTGGAATTCATCAACCCCATATCGATGTTTTTCCATTGAAGTGTAGCAGTCAGTTGGTTATTCCAAAAACGCTTGGTCAGGGTCAGATTAGGCGAATAGAATCTAGAGTCCTCACCTTGGGCCGTTACCCTATTGGAAATATAATTGAAGTTAAACTGTGCAAAAGCTGTGTCGGAAAACCGATAGGTACTATTGATGTTGTAGCTGTAAATATAGGCTTCAGTATTGACGGGTAAATTGTCAAAAGAGCCATTGATTTCGTAGTAATAGATGTTGGCCGAAGCAAGGACTTTTAATCTTTTTGCAAGCTCAAATTCACTCCCTATATCTTTACCCACAACTGTTGCTTTTCCAACGTTAGAATAGATTCGGTTCAAAATGGTATCATTGTAAACGTTGTTGACCCGATTGATTAAATGATCAACATTTCGAAAATAACTGGTTGAAAAAAAACGAATCCCATTCGCACTTTTATAGCTCACTCCCAGTTCCAACTGATCGATCAACTCAGGATGCAAATTGGGATCCCCTTGTTCTAGGGTCTCGGAGTGTTCGCGTTCTGGAAAAGGGTTCATCTTAAATGTGGTCGTGCGCTCGATTCGTTTGCTGTAGGCCAATTGAAAGGTTACTTTATCTTTCCAGAGGTATTGCACACTTGCCGATGGGAAAAGCTTGGTAAAATCCAATGAATAATCTTGATTGAACCCTCCTGTTTTATCTTTTAAAGACAAGTCCCTTCGCATATTTTCCATCCTTAAGCCGGCCGAAAATTCCCAGTTCTTATAGGCTCCATTGTATTGAAGGAAGGCCGCATGAATGGATCTTTTCAGGCCGACCTCACTTGAAAACTCAGGAACCAGTTCAAAAACTTGTGTTTCATTATTTTTCCGCTCGTAGAAGAAATCGCCACGGTGATCCAAATTTCTATATTGATACCCCATTTTCAGCGTACCAATACTTAGCGGTTGGAAGGCATAATCCAAGTTAAAACGTAAACCATAGAGTGGATTGTCGTTGGTATTGTATTCATCCTGATATACAAAAGAGTTATCGGGATGACCCAAGTTCCTGTTGGTTGTTGGCCCCCCGAGTAGTGTGTATTCATAAAGAAAGGAGGTGTGGAGTTGGGCTGCATTTGTAAAATCATGATCGTAATCCAAACTTCCCAATATGAAGTCACTTTTTCTCACCCTCAAGTTTTCATTGTAGTATTGGAAACGATAGTCAATCTTATCAGTGATGGCATGATTCGCATAGTAGAGGATATCGGCGGTTCTTTCTTTGGTTCTCTTTCCGGCAAAGAGGCCAAGGGAAAATTGATCATTACCTGAAAGGCTGTAGTCTGCCGTCAAACGACCAGAGAAATTGATTTCATCAAAGCTGCGCTCACCATCGGAGGGAAATCGGGTGTATTTGTCTCCAATCTGGGTGTAAGCGTCTCCCTCTCTTCTGCCAGAAAGATCGTTTCTTTGAAAGCTCAACCCAGAAGAAATATTCCATTTTTCCCCTACGGTATTGTATATGATATCTGCTCCGTAGCGTTGAGAGGGTATTGCATTTTTGTAATTTTCTATAGAGGGGGCCCCCAAGAGGGTGTTGAATTGAAAATAGTCTCCCTGTAAAACATTTTTCAGAGTGAGTATGTTGATGATTCCTGCCTTTCCTTCTGCGTCGTATTGTGCTGAGGGTGCGGTGATGATTTCTATATTTTTGATGCTGTTGGCGGGGATTTGGCTCAACAGTTGCTGTATATCGGATTGTACGGGTTTGTTGTTTAACAGCACCACAAAGCCAGTACTTCCTCTGACGCTGATTTCCCCCAGACCGTTGACGATTACCGATGGAAGGTTGCGAATGATATCCATTCCAGTTCCTCCTCTTGCTGTTGAGAATTCACCAGCAGCATAGACTTTTCGGTCTATTTTATTTTGAAATGCATTGGATTCAGCATCCAATACAATCTCATCCAGAAAATTTTGACCCGGTTGTAGGAATATCCTTCCAAGGTCTAGGGGGCTGTTCGGTTGAATTTTTAAATCACTCGCAATAAAAGGTTCATACCCTAGGAAGGAAACTTTTATGGAAAATTCTCCCGAGTTGGACACTGGTAATAGAAAACTTCCATTTGGTGCTGAGACGGTTCCCTCCAATATTTGCTCCTCCAGCTCCAGGGTAATGGTGGCATACTCAATGGGTAAGTTGGTATTTTGATCAATTACTGTTCCAGTGACTTGAGCCTGAAGAACAGCTGTGGCCAATACCAAAAAATAAAGAGTGGACTTAAACATTTGACACATTTTTCTTTCTTAGCTTCTTTTCGATGGCCATAATGATCGTTTTTGCTACATCGATTCCGGTTGCATTTTCCACACCCTCCAGTCCTGGAGAAGAATTGACTTCCAACAATAAAGGGCCCCTTGAAGATCTAATGATATCGACACCGGCAACGTCCAGATTTAAAATTTTCGCTGCCTTCAAGGCCATTTTTCTTTCATCGGGAGTGATTTTTATTTTACTGGCAGTTCCCCCTTGGTGAATATTGGATCGGAATTCTCCCGCAGAGGCTTGTCGCTGGATGGAGGCTACTACCTTACCATCTACTACTAAACAACGGATGTCTTTTCCTCCGGCTTCTTTGATAAATTCTTGAACTAAAATGTTGGCCTGAAGACTTTTAAAGGCATTGATTACGCTTTCTGCGGCTTTATTGGTCTCTGCAGATACCACTCCTTTACCCTGAGCACTTTGTAGTAATTTGATGATCAAGGGTGCACCGCCTACCAAATTGATCATGTCTTTGGTGTCTAAGGGGGATTTAGCAAAACCAGTTATTGGAATATCAATGCCGTGTTTGTTGAACAATTGAGAGGAGAATAATTTATCTCTGGACTGCGAAATGGCCTCTGCCGAGTTCACACAATAAGATCCAATGGATTTAAATTGTCTAAGCAAGGCACAACCATAGAAGGTCATGCTGGGTCGTATTCTTGGAATGACGGCATGGATTCCCTCAATTAATTTGCCCCCTCGGTATCTGACTTCTGGAGATTGGGTGTCCAATCTCATATAACAATGCTGGATGTTGTAAAAATTGATTTCGTGCCCTCTTGCTATTGCCGCATCCATTAGTCTTTTATTGCTGTATAGGGTTCTGTCGGTGGCCAACAGCGCAATTTGATATCCCGATTTTTGGGAGATGAGATGGCTGTAAAAATCTTGTAGCTTTTCATCGGAATAGTTACCGTGGCAAAAGTTAAGATCTGAGTTAACCAAATATCTTTTTTGAAGTGCCTGTCTTCCTAGTAACATTCGGTATTCCATATTGTCCCGTTTGGAGAGGGTCAACTCTATTTCAAAAAAATCTTTCCCCAACCGAATGGGTACAAGGATCACATAACGTTTTTCAACAATCCCTGAGGAGCTTTTAATTTTTCTGATATCGATGACTTTGGCAGAGCAATCCAAGGTCAGGCTAAGATTATCCTGCAAAGGGTTTACTTCAAACCTTACCCAATTCTCGTTTCTTTTAACAAAAGGGGTGATGTTGGTAGCTTGAATGGAGGACGTTTTAGCACCGGAATCTACTCTGGCTTTGATAGCAGGAATCCCTATTGCGTCAATTTGGCACCATTCCTCGCTTCCAATTATTTTTAAAGCTTGATCCAATTTCGTTTTTAATCAAATTTATTGCTATTCTGATTTAAAAATATGGAGCGATCAAAATACAACGTAAATTTAACATTTGTATTTATCTAAATGTATAGATCCCGTCTTTTCTTCGTTCCATCAAAGGAATTAACTTCTCAGAGAGTTCAGGACTGATCTTTTGAAAATCTCTTTTTTTGATGATAACGAAACTGGGGCTTGACCGCTTTGGCAAATTTTCCATTTGATCGAGCGTAATAACTTTTATTTTGCCTTTCGAGTAAAACTGACTGGAATAAGATTTTGAGGATAGGGCATAGAGGTTGGAGGCATTCACATTGGGGTGGAGTACCATTGCCTTATCTGTGCTGGTTGAGATCAGTTGTTGAATGGGTTTAAAAAAGTAGCTTCCGAACAGCAGAACTGGCAGGGCTACAGCCATATAGAACATCGTTTTTTTTCTGTTAAAAGCCAGCCAATGATGGGTAATCAAAAGGGCGATTGGAATCATAACAGGTAGGGTATAGGTATGAATCAAGCTGCTAGAGAAGGTAAAGAAAAAAGGCGTCCATAAAATCCACAGCCAAAGAAAGCCTTGCCAAGGGTCATTCCAAATCCTTTGAACCCCTTTTCTAAAAGAGGCCAATAGAACAAAAGACCACGGTAAGGCGCCTCCCAAAAGAAAGGCCCAAATGATTCCCAAAGGTTGCTGTTTGGGAAATCCATATTTGTCGCCAGACCAAGAAGAATCGATGAACCTCAAAAAGTGCTCTCCCACAACAAAATAGTCAATAAAACCAGGGGAGTTGATTTCCATCATATAGTACCATGGTAGCGCGATTGAAAGACAAACAATCAAGCCCAAAACCCAGGGCATATTTAATATTTTTTTTAAGGAAATTCTTTGCCAAAGGCACCAAATAAAAAGGGGAGGAATGCTCAGGACACCTACGATAGGGCCTTTGGCCAATAATCCCAAACCAATCCCGACAAAAAAAAGTAAACCGAAGAGCTTGGGCTTATTTGAATGGATAAATTCCCAAAAACCCAACATAATCAGTGCAATGGAAAATGAAAGCATCATATCGGTGGAGAGTACCCCAGCGTGAAGAAAAAATTCGGGGAGGGTAAAGAGGACCATTCCAGGGAGGAATACATTTATTTTTTTATGATGACCGTAGTGGGTAAGAAGTATGGCAATCAAGACCGCTACAATCCAATAGGGCAGTCTCAAGACAAACTCACTATCGCCAAAGAGGTGGACTGCAACTGCAGAAAGCCATGCCGAAAGGGGGGGCTTGGCCCAGAAGGGCACCCCATAATCGATTTGTGGAACAATCCAATTGCCGGTTTCTGCCATCAATCGAGCAATCTCACCATATCGGGCTTCGGTTTTGTCGGTCAAGGGAATCACCGCATTAAAAAATAACCGTATCCCTGCTAATCCCAAAAAAACGAGACCGTAGGGGGTCTTTATATCCCTGCTGATTTTTTCTTTTAAACTCAACTTTGGTATTTTTTAGAAATTTTAAACAGATCCCACCAAAGCCTAAAAAAATAAAGAGGACTTACCCTGGAATCGGGGGTATCTACCCATACTTTTAAAGGCACTTCCAACAGATGATCTTGAATTTGGCTGCGTCCGTAAACACCGATCATTCTATGGAATATTTCTACATCAAAAAGCCATTTAGAAATAAAGGGCCGATCGAAAACTTTTTTCGCAGCATGAATTTCAAAAATCTTACATCCACATTGGGAATCGTAAATGCTTAGTTTTAAAGTTTTAGAAATGGCCGTTGCCACCACCCTGCCTAGAATAAAACGATACCATTTTCTTTTGATTTGGTTGTCCAGTTTTAAAATCCTTGATCCAAAGGTCATGACTATTTTTCCATTAACATAATGAGATAATCGAATACATTCCTCCAATGGGGTGGCTAAGTCGGCATCTAGATAAGCAACTTTATGAAAGCGTTGTTCTTTTAGAACTTTCGTTATTCCTTCTAAAACAGCATTGGCTTTACCTTGGTTTTGGGAAAGGTTGAGTATTTCTATCTGTTTAAAAAACCGATTTTTGAGGCGTCCCAATACCTCCTTAGTTTTGTCTTGAGAACCATCGTTAACGAAAAAAATGACGACCTTGGGGTTGAGGGGAAGAAAGCGTTGAAACTGTGAGACAGGCAAACGATTGGCTTCGTTGTAGCAGGGAATTACTATGGCCAAATCATCTTCCATAGCTATAAATATAATTAGAATTATTAACTATATTTATTAATCTTTTTAAACGAAATCAAAAAAAATGCGAGCCCATCGGCTCGCATTTGCTTTATAGATAAGGATGATTCAGAACAAAATACGGGTGGGTATCTGCTGTCCTAAATTCCTTAAATTACATTCGTAAGACATTTGACACCTCCTTTCTACATTAGTTAAACATCGCTGTTGTCACAGCATTAACAACTCAATTACAAATATAAAAAAGAAAAAAAATTTGCCTTTTATTTTATGATTTTTTTCAAGGTCAGGCCCTGCCCCAAAATCGTGAACAACACGATGACGTAGGTTAGGAAAAGGATTAATGATTTCCCCTCGCCAATCGAATCGGGTAGGTTTAGTGCCAAAGCAACACTCAATCCACCCCGAAGTCCTCCCCAGGTGATAATCAAAGCGGTTTTCTTTTCAAATTTTTTAAATAGCGACAAAAAGGCAATGGGAATGCTCACTCCGATCCAACGCGAAACGACCACCAATACAATCACCAATAGGGAAATTAAAATGAACGGTGTTTGGAAAGATTCAAAAATCATAATGATTTCTAATCCAATGAGAATAAAAAGTATAGCATTTAAAGTTTCATCCAAAAGGTGCCAAAATTTATATACGTAATCGCCCATGGCCTTTTGTACTCCCTCTTGGTTTTGATCAACGTCTAAGTTTTGATTTAAAAACAGTCCCATCATGACCACCCCGAGGACAGCAGAAAAATGAAAATGGTGAGAGATGATGGGAAGAAGTAACACCAAAGACAAGGTAACCAAAACCTCCAATTCGGTATGTTCGTTTTCAATGTATTTTAAAAGTTTTAGCCCGAAATAACCCATCAACGAACCTAAAGCAATACCGCCAATGACTTCTGTAACAAATAAAGTTCCAACCGCAGCAGCGGTGATATTTTCAACACCATCTTGTTTGATGCCCAAAAGGGTTAAAAAAACAACCACGCCGATACCATCATTAAATAGTGATTCACCAGCAATACGGGTTTCAGTAATGGAAGATAAATTCATTTTTTTGATCATGGCCAAAACAGCGATGGGATCAGTGGGAGCGATCAAAGCCCCAAATAAAAGACAATCTATATAAGTCAAATTCATGCTTACTAGCCCGAAAACCGGTTGATTGACCAACCAGTAAACCCCAGTACCGACAGCAAATGTTGAAAAGAGAACACCAAAGCTCGCTAACAGTAGTATGGTCACTTTATCTTTAAGGAGTTCGTGAACGTTCACACTCATGGCCCCCGCAAACAGAAGAAAGGGAAGCATTACATTGACCAAAAGTTCGCTGAAATCAAACTCCCTCGTTATCTGGGTAACTGTCTCAAATACTTGAGGAAATATTATACCCACCACTGTTACTAAAAACGATAAACACAGCGCCAATATCATTAAGCCTATGGTTAGGGGAAGTTTTAACAGCCTGATATTGATCAGTGTAAAAAAAGATGCTAAACATAATAATATAGTAGATAGTTCAAGTACTCCCATGTTTTAATTTTCTTAAATATAATGGATTTATATCTAAAACTGCAAACGGTGTAGTTTAGAAATGTACTTCCCAATCATGTCAAATTCCAAGTTGACCGCATCCCCCTTTTGGATGAGGTGAAAATTGGTGTGCTCATAGGTATAGGGAATGATCGCTACGGAGAACTGATGCAATCTAGAATTGATCACTGTGAGACTGACACCATTCACGCAGATGGATCCCTTTTCAATGGTGATGTTGTTTGTGTTTTTTTCGTATTCGAAATCAAAAACCCAACTGCCTTCTTTAAAATCGACCCCCTTGCAAAAACCAATCTGATCTACATGGCCCTGAACTATGTGGCCATCCAAGCGACTGTTCATCATCATGGCTCTCTCTAAATTGATCAAATCATCATTTTTCAGACTTCCTAGATTTGTTTTTTCTAACGTTTCTTGTATGGCAGTAACCGTATACCGATGATCATTTATATCAACCACGGTCAGGCAAACGCCATTGTGTGCTAAACTTTGGTCAATTTTTAATTCTTGGGTTAAACTGCTTTCAAGGCTAAGGTGGAGGTTTTCTTGGTCATTCTTTAAATCAACAACTTTTCCAAAGGCCTCAATTATTCCAGTAAACATCTGTTAGATTTATATATTTTTGTTGTAAAATTAGGAATAAAAGCAACACCAATGTTGGGTAAAATTAAGTTGGGGATTTCTGTTGGGGATCCAAATGGTATTGGCATTGAAATTATTTTAAAGATATTTCAAGACCGAAGGCTCTTTGATTTTTTCACTCCCTTGGTTTATGGCCCTCTTGAACTTTTAGAAAAGCAAAAAAAACATTTTCAGCTCAACACGGTTTTATCTTTGATCAATAAAGATCAAAGTCTGCATGAATCAAAACTTAATGTGAATAACTTCCCCATGCCCGAAGCAGCCTTGATTTTCGGAGAGGCTTCAAAAGTGGCTGGAGGGGTGGCTTTTAAATCCTTTCAATTGGCTACAGAGGCGCTCAAAAAAGGATCGATAGATGCTTTGGTTACCGCTCCCATTAACAAAGAAACCATTCAATCCAAGGAGTTTAATTTTCCTGGCCATACGGATTATTTGGCCCGAGAATTGGGAGGGAATAGTCTGATGTTTATGGTCACCGATGCATTGAAGGTGGCTTTAGTAAGTGATCACATTGCCGTAAAACAGATTTCGAGTTTCCTTACAAAGGATGCCTTGAGAGAAAAAATTCATCAATTGGAAAATTCTTTACAATTGGATTTTAATAGCTCACGACCAAAAATTGCAGTATTAGGACTCAATCCGCATACAGGAGATCATGGATTAATCGGAGAAGAAGACGATCAGATCCTACGACCGATCATCCAAGAATTTGCTGAGAAAGGCCATTTGGTTTATGGTCCTTATGCTGCAGACAGCTTCTTCGGTACTCAAACCCACTTGCAATTTGACGCCATCTTGGCCATGTATCACGATCAAGGATTGATCCCATTCAAAACATTAACCTTTGGGGAGGGGGTAAATTTTACAGCGGGACTGAGTAAAGTGAGAACCTCTCCCGATCATGGTACTGCCTTCGAAATCGCAGGTAAAGGAGTTGCTGAAATCGAATCTTTTAGAAATGCAATGTTTCTGGCCAGGAAGATTTTTTTGAATAGAAAACAAAAAAAAAGCAACAGAGTTGAAAATAAAAGCGAAAAATTCTCCATAGATACTGATTAAACTGTTTTTTTTATAAATTTGCACGCTTAAAAGTCGTAATGATGGAGGAGTATTCAGCATTTCTGATCCCTTTTATCGGGTTGAAAAATGGCGTTCATCGATTCGATTTTAAAGTAGATAATAAGTTCTTTAAAGGTTTTGATTTTTTAGATTTTCACCAAGCGCAATTGGATGTAGAATTGGTTTTTGAAAAAAAAACGACCCTTTTGGAGTTAAATTTTTACGCCAAAGGCCAGGTAACTGTTCCTTGTGACATCACTACAGAACTTTTTGACTTGGCGGTCGATACTGATTTCACATTGGTTGTGAAATTTGGGACTGAGGAAAACCATGACAACGACGAGATTTTAATTCTTCCTCATGGTTATCACGAAATCCAAGTGGCACAGTACATCTATGAGATGATTGTGCTTTCCGTGCCACAAAAAAAAGTTCATCCTGGAATTGAAGATGGAACATTAAAGTCAGAGATTTTGGAAAAACTAAAAAATTTGGAACCCCAACAAAAATCCCCATCGAATGATATTGATCCCCGATGGGACAAACTCAAAGAGTTATTATAATCATAGATTAAAATTTAAAAACGATAAAAATGGCGCATCCTAAAAGAAAAATATCGAAAACCCGAAGAGACAAAAGAAGAACGCACTTTAAAGCGACCACTCCTCAAATTGGAACTTGCGGAACTACTGGAGAGGCCCATTTGTATCATCGTGCCCACTGGCATGAAGGTAAGCTATACTACAGAGGGAAAGTTTTGATCGACAATAATGAGTCTATAGAGGCTTGATCAAAACCATCGATTAACCTATAGCTCTTCTTTTTTTGAAGAGCTTTTTTTATGGACAAAGATTTTGTTTGCTATAAAAAACTACTATCTTCACATTTAATATTGGCAGTTCTAAAGGAAGTGATTTGTTGATAAAAGAAACCCATTTACCCCCAAAAAAAGCAGCGATCACTGCGGTAGGGGCATATGTTCCAGAGGATAAGCTTACCAATGCAGACCTTGAGAAAATGGTGGAGACCAACGATGAATGGATTGTTGCCAGAACGGGGATTAAAGAAAGAAGAATACTCAAAGATCCAAACAAAGGAACTTCTTTCATGGCCATTAATGCAGCAAAAGATCTTTTAGAAAAAAGAAACTTAGACCCTCTTGAAATTGATGCGGTTATCGTGGCAACCATTACCCCCGATATGAATGTTGCGGCAACAGCTGCCTATGTAGCCTCAGAAATAGGAGCTACCAATGCTTTTGCCTATGATATGCAAGCTGCTTGTTCGGGTTTCCTCTATGGAATGTCCAATGCTGCCAATATGATTGCGGGAGGACGTTATGAGAAAGTCTTGCTCATTGGCGCTGATAAAATGTCTTCCATTGTGGATTATACCGATAGAACCACTTGTATTATTTTTGGAGACGGTGCAGGGGCTGTATTGTTTGAGGCAAGTGAGTCTGACCATGGTTGGGAAGATGAGTATTTGAGATCCGATGGTAACGGCAGATTATTTCTAAACATCAAAGCAGGAGGCTCACTCTATCCTACCTCTAAGGAAACTCTGGAAGCAGGATTACACTGCTTGTATCAAGACGGCAAAACCGTTTTTAAGTATGCTGTATCAGAAATGGCAGATGCTACAGAAAAAATAATTAAACGAAATAATATTGACCCCAATACGATTGCTTATTTGGTTCCTCATCAAGCGAACAAAAGAATTATAGATGCCATTGCTAAACGGGTCAAATTATCCGATGATAAAGTGATGTCCAATATAGAATATTTTGGAAATACAACAGCAGCCACCTTACCCCTTTTACTCAAAGACTATGAGTCTAAATTGAAGCCTGGGGATCGGTTGATTTTTGCCGCTTTTGGTGGTGGATTCACTTGGGGGGCAGCCTATTTAACATGGGCATATTAAATTTTAAATTATTTGAATTATGGAAATAAAAGAAATTCAAAATCTTATCAAATTTGTTGCCAAATCAGGAGCTCACGAGGTTAAACTCGAAACAGGGGATTTTAAAATCACCATCAAAACAAATGCTGACAATCCCTTAGTTGATCATCAGTCCATGGTACAAGCTGTTCCTAACATGGTTGTACAGACCCCTCCCATTCCCCAAGTAGCTCCAGAGGTCAAAGCACCGGCCAGTTCCTCTAGTGAATCTGCAGTTGATGATTCGGATAATCTTTTGACGATCAAGTCTCCAATGATTGGAACCTTCTACAGAAAACCATCTCCAGACCACGAAGCGTTTGTTGAGGTGGGGGATGTAATTAAGGAAGGCGATGTATTGTGCGTGGTGGAAGCCATGAAATTGTTCAATGAAATTGAATCTGAAGTGAGTGGTAAAATTGTTAAAATTCTGGTGGATGATTCCTCACCAGTTGAATTTGATCAACCTTTATTTATAATAGAACCGGCATAATCCTTTCGCCAATGTTTAAAAAGATTTTAATTGCCAATCGTGGTGAGATCGCCATGCGATTAATCAGGACTTGTAAAGAAATGGGTATAAAAACGGTTGGTGTATACTCCACTGCAGACCAGGAGAGCCTTCATGTGCGCTTTGCTGATGAGGCTGTTTGTATAGGCCCCCCACCTAGCTCTGAGTCCTACCTTAAAATAGCCAATATCATGGCTGCCGCAGAAATTTGTAATGCCGATGCCATTCATCCTGGTTACGGTTTTTTGTCGGAGAACTCAAAATTTTCTAAAATATGTAAAGAGCACGGGATAAAGTTTATTGGGGCCTCCTGTGAAATGATTGAAAAAATGGGGGACAAAGCTACCGCAAAAGCAACCATGAAAGCTGCTGGAGTCCCCACTATTCCTGGATCTGAAGGTATTTTGGAGTCCTTTGATAAAGCCAAAAAAGTGGCTAAACAAATCGGATATCCCGTTATGTTAAAGGCTACAGCCGGTGGTGGTGGAAAGGGAATGCGTGCTGTATGGAAAGAGGAAGATTTACAAAAAGCTTGGGAAAGTGCCCGACAAGAAGCAGCCGCTTCCTTTGGAAATGATGGTATGTATATAGAAAAGCTGATCGAAGAACCCCGACATATTGAAATACAGGTGGTTGGGGATTCAAAAGGTAAGGCTTGCCATCTTTCCGAACGCGATTGTTCCGTTCAGAGAAGACACCAAAAACTAACGGAAGAAACCCCATCTCCTTTCATGACCGATGAGCTGAGAGAGGCAATGGGAGCGGCAGCGGTAAAAGCCGCTGAGTATATCAAATATGAGGGCGCTGGCACAGTAGAATTTTTGGTCGATAAACATCGAAATTTTTACTTTATGGAGATGAACACACGAATTCAGGTGGAACACCCCATTACCGAACAAGTCATCAATTTTGATCTCATTAGAGAACAGATCTTGGTCGCGGCAGGCGTACCCATCTCCGGAGAAAATTATATTCCGAAAATGCATTCTATCGAATGTAGAATAAATGCTGAAGATCCTTATAATGACTTTAGACCCAGTCCTGGAAAAATATCTACCCTCCATTTTCCCGGAGGCCATGGCGTAAGATTGGATACCCATGTTTATGGAGGATACATCATACCACCACACTATGACTCTATGATTGCCAAGCTAATTACAACAGCTCAGACCAGAGAAGAAGCCATCAACAAAATGAGACGTGCGCTGGATGAATTTGTCATTGAAGGCATTAAAACAACCATTCCTTTTCACCGAAAATTGATGGATCATCCAGATTATATTTCAGGAAATTATACCACCAAATTCATGGAGAACTTTTCGATGGAGAATTAGCCTATTTTTTTTCCTTTTTCAAAAGAAATAATGCGTGATTCAATTCTTTTAGCTGATTTTGAATCCCCTCGTTCTCCTTCCTTAATTCCTCTATTCTTTCCTCTAACTCTTCTACCAGCGGAAGTATGGCGGCTATGCTTCGTGAAGATTTATTGTTACTGAGGTAGTAGGCCATTTTTGATTCTTTGATAGAGCTCGTGTCGTCCCTGAGCATCAATCCTTTGCCGGTGATGAACCAATGTGCATCAATATTGGTATTCAATATGAGTTTTTGAATTTGTTCCAAGGTGATAATGCGTTCGCCGCTAAGAAGTTTAGAAACCACTTGTAAAGGTTGATCCATCAAAATTCCAATCTCAGTTTTAGATTGAACTTTTTCACTCATAGTAAGGAATTTGACAAGCTCGATAAAGCGTTGGGTCATTTCTTTTTTAAAACTTTTACTGGCCATATAAGTTAATTGTTAAGTGAAGAATGAATAAATCAAAAAATAAGACATGGGAGCAAATCATATATATATTGATAAAAAACAGAAGGAAAATTATTAACCATGTGGGGCATTTTAATCATTTATTCTTCCTGTGAAATTAACTAAAATTTATAAACTTTAACAAAACGTTTTCACCACATATTTCCAAATCGACTTGTAGTTTCCAAATAAGAAATAAAAAATCTTTATCTTTGATCAACTCCAAATTTAGTTATCATGAAAAAAACTGTACTTAACCGTCCTCCATCTTTATTTTCTTTTAGTGGAAACATCGATGTTATTTTGTTCCTTTTGCAAGTTGAAATCAAAGGAGTGAGAGTGTCTCAGTTGTGCTCTCCTATAGGAATCAATTCCGAATTTTTTTATCCCAATTTGGGGACCTTGATCCTCTCTTTGATGGATCTGCCTTATCGTTCAGAGACTTTTATGAACTGGTATGAAAAAAAACTTCATCAATGGTCTCAAAAAGTAGATTTGGAAAACAAAAATAATTTGGCAGAACTCACATTGGATTTTTACCACTTGCTCAAGAAAAGTAAAAAGTCGATTCAAAATTAAATTAAGCCTTCCTCCAATAAATATTCGGCAATTTGGATGGTGTTGGTGGCAGCTCCTTTCCTAAGGTTATCTGCAACTACCCATAGGTTAAGGGTTTTTCGTTGGGATTCGTCTCTTCTGATTCTGCCCACAAATACTTCATTTTTTCCTTCAGCATAAAGCGGCATGGGATAGGTATTGGTGGCCGGATTATCCTGCACGACCAATCCCGCACTCTCGCTCAATAGATTCCTCACCTCTTCCAGTTCAAAGTCATTTTTCAATTCGACATTGATTGACTCACTATGCCCCCCTACTACTGGAATTCTGATCGCTGTGGCTGTAATCCCAATGGAATCATCATTAAGAATCTTACGGGTTTCGTTGACCAGTTTCATCTCTTCTTTGGTATAGCCATTTTCCATAAAAACATCACAATGCGGAAGTGCATTTCTATGGATGGGGTAGGGATAAGCCATTTCTCCTTTTTCCGATTTGTATTCGTTTTCCAACTGTTGAACCGCTTTGACTCCCGTCCCTGTAATGGACTGATAAGTTGATACCACAATGCGTTCAATCCCGTACTTCTCTTGTAAAGGCGACAAAGCAACCAGCATTTGAATCGTTGAGCAGTTGGGGTTGGCTATGATTTTATCTGAGGGACCCAATGTTTTGGCATTGATTTCAGGGATGATCAATTTTTTAGTGGGATCCATCCGCCATGCCGAAGAATTATCAATGACTACTGTTCCTACGGCTTCAAACTTAGGGGCCCATTCCAAAGAGGTAGTTCCCCCCGCAGAGAATAGGGCAATATCAGGTTGGAGTGAGACTGCAGTTTCAAGACCTACGACCTCAAAGCTTTTTGTCCCACAATCTACCTTTTTACCCACCGACCGCTCAGATGCTACTGGTATTAATTCTGTAAAAGGGAAATTTCTTTCGGCCAAGACGCGAAGCATCACTTCTCCTACCATCCCTGTAGCTCCTACTACTGCTAATTTCATGATTTAATTTTTGGCAAAATTAAGCCATATGGATTGGCCAACAATTTCAAAAGGTTATTTTTCAAAATCTTAACTAAATGTTCGATTTATAACAATTTGCGCTTTTTTATTGCTTTATAACCCTTGGAATACGTTTACCCAAGGCCGTAAGTAACTCGTAGGAGATGGTTCCTGATGCTTCAGCCAAAGCATCGGCTCTGATCCCCTCTCCTAAAATCATAACTTCGCTTCCCTCAACGCAGGCGATATCACCTATTTCAACCATTACCATGTCCATGCATACATTTCCTACCACTGGGGCTCTCTGACCATCAATTAATACCCAGCCTTTACCTTGGCCGTATTGCCTTGAAAATCCATCGGCGTGCCCTAAGGGCAATACAGCAATACGGGTATTTTTGGAGGCCCTCCAGCCACTATTATATCCTACCGTATCCCCTGATTTAAGCTCGTGGATTTGAGTGATGTGTGTTTTGAGGGTTACAATGGGCTTTAGCGATTGATTCCACTCTGCTCGGTTCGCATATCCGTAAAATCCGATCCCTATTCTGACCCAATCCATCTGATGTTCTGGATAATTGAATAGTCCAGAAGTATTCAAAAGGTGATATGCTACAGATCTGCTGGAGTGGGCTTTATGTTTTTCAATGATTTGTTCAAAAAGAGAGATTTGATTTGAGGTAACCGAATCTGGTTTGGGATATTCTGTTTGTCCTAGATGGGTATAAATGGATTTTACTTCGAAAGTTGAATTTTTAAGTTGCTCCAAAACCCAATGTACCTCATCTGGCTGGAACCCGATGCGGTTGAGACCTGTATTGTATTTAATATGAATGGGAGGGATTGATTTTTTTGTCTTTCGGCTTTCTGCTACCCATTTTTCCCAACTTCTTTTACTGTACAAAACTGGTTCAAGGTTGTGATCAATAATATCTTTAAAACAATCTACCTGCGGGTAAAAAACCAAAATAGGAGCCTTGATGCCTAATTGCCTCAATTCTATCCCTTCCGATGCATAGGCTACAGCCAAAGCCTCGACCCCCAATGAGATTAATTTTTCAGCAATGGCGCCAGAGGCACTTCCATAGGCATTGGCCTTTATGACCCCAATAATTTTGGTATGAGATTTTAATCTCTTTCGGATGGAATGATAATTGAATTCTAATTTTTTTAAATCAATTTCAATAAAGGTCAAGATAAATGTTTTTTGTCGTTTCGGTTTTCCTTCTTTTCTTGATTTCTAATGGCTTTATTGAAAGCCTCCCTACTCAGTGGTTCATAGTTTTCTTTTTCACCTATTACCACCAGATCTTTTTGATCCGAGGTTCTGTGGCTGTAATGTGCCAAATTTCCCGTTCGTGTGCATACAGCGTGCACTTTGGTCACGTATTCGGCAGTGGCCATTAGAGCAGGCATGGGTCCAAAAGGATTCCCTTTATAGTCCATATCCAAACCTGCAACGATCACACGTACTCCACGATTGGCCAAATCATTGCATACTTCAACAATTTCATCATCAAAAAATTGAGCTTCGTCAATGCCTACTACTTGACAGTCGTTGGCAAGAATGGGAATATTTGCTGCTGCTGGAACCGATGTGGATGGAATTCGATTAGCGTCATGCGAAGTAACCATCTGGTCATCATATCGCTTATCAATAGCCGGTTTAAATATTTCAATTTTTTGTTTTGCAAATTGAGCGCGTTTGAGCCGACGGATTAATTCTTCTGTTTTTCCAGAAAACATAGAACCACAGATCACTTCGATCCAACCAAATTGTTCTCTATGGGTTACTGGATTTTCTAAAAACATTTTGTAATTTACAATCAAACAAAGGTATTAAATCAAAGTTTTGAATTAGCATAAATCATGCCCAATAAAATCCATCAACAACTCCAACAGCTTGCCCATGAAATATTGGAAATGAAGGAGCCATACGATTATCAAGAGCTTTACGATGCTACATTATCGATCTTTGAACGTTTGGTTTTGATCAAAAACACAGAGGGCTTTAACAAAGATTTCTGGGAGGATTTTGAACAGAATTTTGATCAGGCAGTGGATTTTGTTAAAGTACAACCCGAGTCAAAAAAATCGAATGAACTCATTAGCGATCGTGAAGAATTACCCCCTATAATGGACGCCATAAAGGAAATTGTCAAAGAAATTCCTGAGGCCAAGCCAAAGGAGGTGAATTTATTTCAAGACAGCGGGAGAGAATTATCTTTTGAAAAAAAAGAAGAAATTTCCCTCAATGATCAGGAAAATCCTAAAAGCTTGAATGATAAATTTTCAAAAGATCTGCAGATTGATCTCAACGATCGATTGGCATTCATCAAACACCTTTTTGATCAAAACCCCAATGATTATCAACGTGCTATTTCACAGATTGTCACCCATCAGTCATGGGAGGATGCTCAAAAATTTATTTTAGAAATGATCAAACCCGATTACAATGATTGGGAGGGGAAAGAGCATTATGAAGTCCGATTTTTGAAAATTGTAGAGAACAATTTCGAATAGGTCATAGATTTTCAACCGAGAAAGAATGGGGGAACTTTTTTTAGTACCAACGCCAATAGGAAACCTTGGAGACATTACATACCGAGCGGTAACGACTTTAAACGAGGTGGATCTCATTTTGGCTGAGGACACCCGAACGAGTAGTAAATTGCTCAAACATTTCCAAATAACTACACCCATGGTATCTTTTCATGCGCACAATGAACATCATAGATTAAAGGAGGTTTGTTCTAAACTGTCCATTGGACAGAACATTGCACTTATTTCTGATGCTGGTACTCCAGGGGTTTCAGACCCTGGTTTTCTTCTGGTTCGTGAGGTGTTGTCCCTCAACTTTAAGATTACCTGTTTACCAGGGGCTACTGCTCTAATTCCTGCTCTTGTTCAAAGTGGTTTGCCTTGCGATCGATTTATTTTTGAAGGTTTTTTACCTCCAAAAAAAGGAAGAAACAAACGTTTGCAAAATCTCATTCATGAAAGCAGAACCCTAATTTTTTATGAATCTCCCCACAAACTGATGAAGACTTTAAAACAATTTGCTGAGTCTTTTGGGGGTGATCGGAGGATTTCTATTTCCAGAGAGTTGTCAAAAATGTATGAAGAAACTTTTAGAGGCACCTTGGAGGAGGCGGTAAAATATTTTGAAATCCATCCTCCCAAGGGAGAATTTGTAATCTGTGTAGCTGGGTCTCAAAATAAATGATGAGGATGAACTGGAGTTCCAAACCCCTTCCCAACGAAGATAAAATAAATCATTTACAAAGTGAAATTGGTGTGCCCTACGAAATTGCCGTATTATTGATTCAAAGAGGCATTGAAGATTTTGATACTGCTAAATCTTTTTTTCGACCCGATCTTTCCGATCTGCATGATCCATTTTTGATGTTAGGTATGCGTGAAGCGGTAGATCGAATCCTTACTGCCATAGATCAGAAGGAAAAAATAATGGTCTATGGGGATTATGATGTAGATGGTACCACTGCCGTGGCCTTATTGTTTTCTTTTTTGAAGCAATACCATCCCCATTGTCTCTATTATATCCCGGATCGATATGAGGAGGGTTATGGAATATCATTTAAAGGGATAGATCACGCCAAGGCCGAGAATATCAGTCTGATCATTGCATTGGACTGTGGAATCAAAGCCGTGGACAAGGTGGTTTATGCTCAAACCTTAGCAATTGATTTCATCATCTGTGACCATCACCTCCCTGGGGAAGTACTTCCTCCTGCAGTCGCCATTTTAGATCCAAAACAAGTCAATTGTAACTATCCATTTAAGGATCTATGTGGTTGTGGAATAGGCTTTAAGCTCATTCACGCATTGACATTGGAAATGGGGGGAAAAATTGAAGACATCATTTCGTTCATGGATTTGGTTGCCATGGCCATTGCGGCTGACATCGTTCCCATGTTAGGAGAGAACAGATTAATTACTCATTTTGGTCTACAACAAATACAAGAAAACCCTAGGCTCGGCATTCGTTTTTTTATCCACCAACTCAAAAGAAAAATTAATGTCTCCGACCTGGTATTTGTCATTGCGCCAAGAATCAATGGAGCTGGGAGGATTCAACATGGAAGTCACGCGGTTGATTTGCTCTTGTCGGAGAACAAAGAGGTAGCCCTTTCGCGAGCCAGGGCAATAGAACTGTTCAATAGTGAAAGGAAGGAATTGGATCAAAAAATTACCGCCCAAGCTTTGGACCAAATCAAACAAAATCAAGAGGAGTCTTTGTATTCCACTGTCGTTTTTCAGCCTGACTGGCACAAAGGGGTCGTAGGGATTGTTGCTTCGAGATTGATCGAAACCTATTATAGACCTACTGTTGTTTTTGCTGCTTCTGGAGCTTTCTACACTGCGTCTGTTCGTTCGGTCAAGGGCGTGGATGTTTATCAGCTTCTAGAAAGCTGTAGGGAGCATATCGTTCAATTTGGTGGTCATCGTTACGCTGCAGGTTTAACCATTAAACCCGAAAATTACCTCCCATTCAAAAAAGCTTTTGAATCAGCAGTAGAAAGCGTCATTCTACCTGAACAACGCATTCCCTCAACCTCCTATGACCTCGAATTGACATTGGATAAAATCACGCCCAAATTTTACAGGATTATGGAACAGATGGCACCTTTTGGCCCTGGCAATATGCGGCCTATTTTTTTGACCAAAGATTGTTTGGATGGAGGAAAGACTAGGGCGGTAGGTGAAGATCAAAGCCACCTCAAACTGGAAGTAATAGACTCCTCAAGCGCAAGGCTGTCAGGGATTGGTTTTGGGATGGCCAATCACATCAGTAAAATAAAAAGCAGAGATCTTTTTCAAATTCTTTATACGGTAGAGGAAAATGAATTTAGAGGGGAGCGGAGCTTACAATTGATCTTGAAAGATTTGAAATTTTAGTTTCGGAATTTTTTATAGTGTTGGATCAATTTCCGAGTCGAAGGGTCGTGATGACCCAATGCTTCTTCTTCAAAATCTTTCAATATGTTGTTGGCCAATTGCTTACCCAATTCCACCCCCCACTGATCATAACTGAAGATGTTCCAAATCACTCCCTGAACAAAAATTCTGTGCTCATACATTGCGATGAGCGCCCCTAAGTTGTTGGGGGTAAGTTGTTCAATAAAAATCGTATTGGTGGGACGGTTGCCCTCAAAAACTTTAAAGGGTACGAGCGCCTCAATTTTTTCGGCAGAAATTCCCTGATTGGAGAGTTCTTTTCTGACGGCCTCAGCATTTTTACCTTGCATCAAGGCTTGTGTTTGGGCGAAAAAATTGGACATCAATTTGTCTTGGTGGTCGTTTCCTTGATGCAAAGGCTTGGCAAACCCAATAAAATCCGCCGGGATCATTTTGGTTCCTTGGTGCATCAATTGAAAGAAAGCGTGTTGCGCATTGGTGCCCGATGCACCCCAGATGATATTGCCGGTTTGATATTTTACCACTTCTCCATTTCGATCTACCCCTTTGCCATTGCTCTCCATGATGGCTTGTTGAAGATAGGCAGGTAGACTCCTTAAATATTGAGAATAGGGAATGATGGCCTCAGTTTCTACCTCCCAAAAGTTATTGTACCACACAGTGATCAAAGCCAAGATAACGGGGATATTTTCATGAAAGTCGGCAGTGCGAAAATGTTGATCCATCTTTCCAGCCCCACTGAGCAAATCTTCAAAATGTTTTGGTCCAATGGCCAAACAAATGGAGAGTCCAACCGCACTCCACAATGAAAAACGCCCCCCTACCCAATCGTTCATCGGGAAGATATTTTCCTCTGAAATTCCAAATTGGGTTACCATTTTTAAATTGGTCGAAACCGCAATAAAATGATTGCTGATAGCCGACTCAGGGGCCTGATTTAAAAACCATTTCCTTAAGGTATTCGCATTGCTCAATGTTTCTTGAGTGGTAAAGCTTTTGGATACGATGATAAATAGAGTGGTTTCTGGGTCTATTTTCTTAATCACTTCCTCTACATGGTCTCCTTCAACATTGGAGACAAAAGTCACATCAAGGTGATTGCCATAAAACGCTAGCGCCTCAGTGACCATGGCTGGACCAAGATCTGAACCACCAATCCCGATATTGACAATATGGCGGATGGCTTTTCCTGTGTATCCCTTCCAATCTCCAGAGATGACCTGGTCTGCAAAATCAAACATTTGTTTTTTAACCAGCTCAATTTTTGGGAGGATATCGTCTCCGTGGATTTCAATTGAAGCTGTACTAAGCTGTCTCAACGCGGTGTGCAGTACCGCCCTGTTCTCCGTTTCATTGATATTTTCTCCTTCAAAATAAGACTTGATGGCTTTTTCTAGTCCTGCCTCATGAGCCATTGAAATAAGGAGGTCGATGGTCTCTTTATCCAAAAGATTTTTGGAGTAATCTACATAAAAAGATTCCCAGGATAGTGCAAGTTCATTGACACGATTGGGGTCTTCATCAAAGTAGTCAGAGATTTTCTTTCCACTGTCTTTTTTGTGTTTGGCCAAAAGGGATTTCCAGGATTTGAGGGACAGAGGGTTGTGCTTACTGAGTGTCACTTTCTGAGAGGGCTAAAGCTGAGTTAATGTATGTTGAATTTGGAGAAAAAGAGATACAGTCAAGCTGGGTTTTCAAATCGGTTATGGCATCAAAGTAGCTTAATTTTAATTCGCGAGAAATGGGCTCGGCCTCAGGGAGTTTTTGTTTAAAAGGATCTACCTGTCTACCATTTTTCCAAAATCGGTAACACACATGAGGGCCTGAGGTGTAGCCGGTCATACCTACCCATCCGATCTCCTGTCCTTGGGTTACAAACTCTCCCACTTTTACCTTGCGACGTTTCATATGGAGATACTGAGTACTGTAGGTATTATTGTGTTTGATGGTGACATAGTTTCCGTTTCCTTTGGTGTATGAGGATTTAACCACAACTCCATTGGCAGTGGCGAGTATGGGGGTGCCAACACCCGCCGCAAAATCTGTACCTCGGTGTGGTTTGATCCGGTTGCCGTAATAGGCGATCTTGCGCTTGAGATTGTAGCGTGAGGTAATAGGGCCAAATTTTACCGGTGCTTTAAGAAAAGCCCTTCTTAGGTTTTTGGCTTTTTCATCAAAATATTCCACAATCCCTTTCAATGTATCGGGCTGAAATTCAAAAGCATAGAAATCCTTACCAGCATGCTCAAAAATGGCGGCTTTGATGCGGTCTATTCCAATGGATATGGTATCATCCACAAATTTTTCGGTATAAATCACCTTGAACCGGTCGCCTTTAAAAAGTCGGTAAAAATCAATATTCCATGCGTAAACATCTGCTAAATAATAGGTCAATTGGTCGTTTAACCCACTGTTCATCATCGTTTCGTATAGCGAGTTTTCGATTAAGCCGTTTCCCTCTCTCAGAACGGTTTTGATGGGTTTGGAGACTTTTTTACCATAGATGCTGTCTCTGAGTTGAACGACCGTGTAACCGTCCACTTGGGGTTCGTAGACAAATGCTTTGGGTGTAGCTATACTGTCTTTGGAATACAATAGGCTGTATCTTTTACCTACAACCAAACGTCTTACACTCACTTCGTTCTTAATGGCCTGAAGAATATTGTATACTTCTGGATAGTCGATTCCATTGGTCTCAAGAATGGATCCGAAAGTATCTCCCCTTTTTATTTTTTTGTTTACGATTTGATGATCTTCTAAATCATAACCGTACTTCATAATTTTGGGTTTCTTTTCTGGAGTAGGAGCCGTAACATTGGTATTAATAGATGGGTTTTCTGAACCACAGGAGACCCACCCAACAAAACCTACCAAAAACAAAAAAAGAATAAAAATCTTCTTCATAAAGTACGAAAGGAATCTTTATAGGAGCAAATTAAAATCTTTAACAATCGAATCACAAGCCATTTAACAGAAAGTTATACAAAGAAATTAAACAATCAATTAGTGTTGTCAAATTCAATCTTGAATGGGAATGCCAGGTTTTTAAATTCTTCTAAATCAACTTTGATCGAACCGATGACCAAATCCGCTTGCAGCCTGATGGGGATTTTATTATCATCTTCAGTTACCCAAAGGGTAACGCTCTCTTGCTCTCTAAAGACCCTTCCCGATTGCACATAAGGTCTGAATTTCATGCATTTAATTTTGCCAAACTTTGTAGATAGGATTTCATTTCCCAAGAATTTCATTTTAAAAATATAATTCTCGTAATCAAAAAACATATTGATGCTAAAGGTCTCATTGGGATCTAATTTATCTTCAGGGTAATAAGCCCTCAGGTAGTAGAATGCTGAGATGAGGTCTTGTGCCCGATCTGCAATTTCATAGGTTCCTTCTTTTTTGTTTTCCAAATTTTTGACACGCGCCAGATTTTCTTTGTGGTCAAAATGGATCTCTAAATTTTTGGTATAACCGCCCTCGTAGATATCACGAACAAACCAATATGGAATTACTTTTTTCTCATCGAAATAGGTGTCATAGTGGTCTTCAACTTTAAAAAACCAACGTGCTAGCCCTGTTGTGGTACCATAGCCTTTTGCGTGGAGAACAGGAGTGTCGTTAATGGTATCTCGAGAAAGCCCTAAGGTGGCATAACTGGCATTGAAAAAACCATAGTGAATCCTGAATTTAAACCACTCTCCAGCTTTAAATGGTAATTGGGCCTTCGGACGCTGATCTTGATCACTGAGCTGGGAAAAGCCAAGTGTGCTAATGTTCATAAGCAAAAAAACGAAAAGATGTCTTTTCTTAAATCTCATGGGCATAAAATTAGAGAAATCATTCTAATGGCCTATGGATATGCGTTAAGAAAAAATCAAAAATGCGATCAAAGCGATTTTAACTTTTGATATATTTTAACACCTTTTGCACTTCCCAGTAAATGGACGAGATCTCCTTCTGAGGCGGCTTTGATTCTTTTTAAGGATTTAAATTTTTTAAGGAGAAGTTCTTTGGTTTTGGGGCCAATACCCTCGACTTCGTCCAGAGGGGATTTTAGTGCATTTTTGCTGCGGATATTCCTGTGGAGTGTCAATCCAAATCGATGTGCTTCATTTCGCAATTGCTGGATGATTTTCAGCGTTTCTGATTTTTTATCCAAATACATGGGAATACTGTCCCCAGGAAAATAGATTTCCTCTAGTCTTTTGGCAATTCCAATAATGGCAATTTGTCCTCTTAGGCCCAACCGATCCAGACTTTTTACCGCTGAGGAGAGTTGTCCTTTACCCCCGTCGATAACAATCAATTGGGGAAGAGATTGCCCCTCATCGGAAAGTCGTTTGTAGCGACGGTGGACGACTTCCTCCATAGAGGCAAAATCGTCTGGGCCCTCCACCGTTTTGATTTTAAAATGACGGTAATCCTTTTTGAATGGCTTGCCATTTCTAAACACCACACAGGCTGCAGTGGGGTTGGTTCCTTGGATATTGGAATTGTCAAAACACTCTATATGAACCGGCTCATTTTGTAGGCGAAGGTCGGTTTTCATTTGTTGCATCAATCTTTTGATGTGGCGTTCGGGATCTACAATTTTCATTTGCTTGAAACGCTCCAAACGGAAAAACTTGGCGTTTCTTTGGGACAGTTCTACCAGCTTTTTTTTGTCTCCCAATTTGGGAACTGTGATTTTTATTTTTGGTCCCAAATCAATCTCAAAAGGAAGGTAGATTTCTTTGGATTGTGAATTAAAACGTTCTCTCATGTCAATGACAGCCAATGGCAACATTTCGGCATCGCTTTCCTCCAGTTTTTTCTTAATCTCAACGGTATGAGAACGTATGATAGATCCATAGGCTACTTGAAGAAAGTTAACATAGCCATAGCTTTCGTCAGCAATGATGGTAAAAACGTCCACATTGGTAATCTTGGGATTTACTACAGTAGATTTGGCTTGGTAGTTTTCCAAGGATTCCAACTTTTCTTTGATCTCCTGCGCCCGCTCAAATTCCATTGATGCGGCGAATGTTTCCATTTGGTTTTTGAACTGATCCAGTGAGCTTCTGAAATTTCCCTTGATGATGTCCCGAATGGCTGAAATGTTATTGTTGTATTCTACTTCTTCCACTTTAGCCTCGCAGGGTGCCAGACAATTACCGATATGGTATTCCAGACAAACTTTGTAGGACTGTTTTTGTACTTTTTCATGGGAGAGGTCGTAGCTACAAGTTCGAATGGGGTAAAGTCCACGAATCAGTTCCAACAAGGTATATACTGTTTTTACGTTGGGATAGGGCCCAAAATATTCCGATCCGTCGCGAATTACTTTACGGGTACTAAAGATCCTTGGGAAAGGCTCTTTTTTAATACAGATCCAAGGGTAGGTTTTATCGTCTTTTAAAAGGATGTTGTATCTGGGGCGGTATTTTTTAATGAGATTATTCTCCAGCAGCAATGCATCGACTTCCGTAGGGACTACGATGTGTTCCATACGGTGAATTTTCTTGACCAAGATCCGTGTTTTGGCATTGTCATGGACTTTTGTAAAGTAGGAGGTCACCCTGCGCTTAAGGTTTTTGGCTTTGCCCACATAAATAACCGTATCGTTTTTATCGTAATATTGATATACACCGGGGTCTGTGGGTAGGGTTTTGAACTGTATGCCAATGGGTGCCTTTTCCATAGGACGAAGTTACGTTTTTCTGCAAGTTGAGAAAAACCTTCAGAGAAGCGGTGAACATTCAAAATTGATTAATTTTAAATAAAACTTGAGGATTTGAGTACCAAGCTGGCATTGAGAACAGAATATCGAAAGCGAAGAGATGTGCTCTCACAAGATCAGATTGCTGATTGGAGTATTGAGATTTCCAATCGTTGTTTGACATTAGATATTTGGGAGCACTCCCTTTACCACCTTTTCCTGACCGCTGAAAAGAACAAAGAGGTAGATACTTCCTACCTGCTTTCCATACTTCAAGGAAAAGACAAACAGCCTGTTGTGCCCAAAATGATCGATGACGAGGCTTTGGAGCACTACTTGCTTTCGGATCAAACCGCTTTAAAGTTGAACCGTTGGGGTATCCCTGAACCGCTTTCCGGCATTTCCATCACCCCACAGCATATGGAGGTGGTTTTTGTCCCGCTGTTGGTCTTTGATCTGAAAGGTCATCGCATAGGTTACGGCAAAGGTTATTATGATCGTTTTTTGGGAGAATGTCCTAAAAGCACCATTAAAGTAGGTTTGTCTTTTTTTGATCCTGTCTCCAAAATTGTAGATATTGACCCATATGATGTAAGCTTGGATTATGTTGTTTCTCCAAGGGAGGTTTACAATTTTTGAAGGAAATTGCGTTATTCAAATTTTCCAAAAATCCTTTTATTAAAAACAATCAAAATCCCTACACCAATGCTAATGGCGGAGTCGGCGATATTGAAGACATATTGGAAAAAAGTATAGGGTTCACCTCCTACCCAAGGCATCCAGTCGGGCCAATTCCAACTGACCAGAGGGAATTGCAGCATATCAACTACATGTCCCTGAAATAATGGAGCATAGCCCCCACCTTCGGGAAATAGTGTGGCTACCTGCCCATAGCTGTGAGAAAAAATAACTCCGTAAAAAATAGAGTCGATCAGATTGCCCAAAGCCCCGGCAAAGATCAAACACAGGGCCCAACGAAAAAGATTGGAGCTTTGTTTCCGAACATTGTCCCAAAGCCAATAGCCAATTCCAACGATGGCAATCATTCGGAAGATAGTCAGTACCAGTTTGGCCATCTTATCGGAAAAAAACGGGAGGATGTCATTGAGTTTTGTTCCCATGGCCATGCCCTTATTTTCTACAAACAATAGCTTAAAAAACCCCCAATCGATAATAGCACCATTACCATAGAGGGACAGCGGGTAGTTCAATTTAATGAAAAACTTGAAGGCCTGATCCATCAACAACAAGCAAAAAACAATTGCAATTGCAGTTGTGAGGTTGATATTGGAAAAACGAACTTTCAAAAGTTATTTTTGCATGTTTTTGGCCTCAATGCTCAAGGTAGCATGTGGTACCAACAAAAGCCTTTGTTTGTTGATTAACTTTCCAGTCACCCTACAGATGCCATAGCTTTTATTTTCGATTCGAATGAGAGCATTCTTTAGGTCGCGAATAAATTTTTCTTGTCGGATGGCCAACTGGGTGTTGGCTTCCTTGGACATGGTTTCAGAACCTTCTTCAAAGGCCTTAAAGGTGGGCGAGGTATCGTCAGTTCCATTGTTCCCATCATTCATATAGGCGCTCTTCAATAATTCTAAGTCTGCTTTAGCTTTTTTGATCTTATCCTCAATTAATACTCTAAAATGATCCAATTCTTCGTCGGAATATCGAGCTTTTTTTTCTTCTGCCATCTTAGATTCTTTTAATGGTTATTTGTGTTTTAATGTTATCAAATTCAACAACAACACCTTCATTCATCTCTTTGGGGAAATCGATTTTTTCTCCTAAGGTTTCAGAGCAAATATAGGCGCTGTTTTTGTTAATTTTTTCTATCAACTCATCGTCTGCCAGGAAATTGATATCAATTTTATCAGTTACCTCCAGCCCTGAGTCTTTTCTTAGGTTTTGAATACGATTGACCAACTCTCTGGCAATACCTTCATCAACCAAATCCTCATTCAAAGAAATATCAAGTGCTACAGTCAATCCATTTCCATGAGCCACCAGCCAACCTTCAATATCTTTGGAGATGATTTCCACCTCACTCAACTCCAAGGTAATATTTTTTTCATTATGAAGAATGTTAATTTTACCCTCTTGCTCTAAAGTCTTAATTTCAGCGTCTCCAAATGCATTAATCTTAGCGACTACTGCCCCCATTTCTTTACCAAATCGAGGGCCTAAAACTTTAAAATTGGGTTTGATTTCTTTGACCAATATATTGCTCTCATCATCGATCAATTCAACCACTTTAACATTGATTTCTGATCTTATCTGTTCTTGTATTTTTTTGATTTCAGCTTTTTCTTCAGGCCCATTTACAGCAACCATTAAAGTTTGTAGGGGCTGTCGCACCTTAATTTGCTCTTTTTTCCTAAGCGAAAGGGCCAAAGAAGTGATATTACGGGCTTTGTTGATTTGGTTTTCTAAGGGGATGTCGATGGTATTGGGGTTGACACTCGGGAAAGTTGATAAATGAACCGACTGCGATTTTTGCCCAGCAGTATTTTCGGTCAAATCTTGATACAAACGGTCACTATAAAATGGAGCTACGGGCGCTGCCAATTGGGTGATCTTTAGCAAACACTCCCAAAGGGTTTGATAAGCTGCGATTTTGTCTTTTTGATAATCCCCTTTCCAAAATCGTCTTCTGCTCAATCTTACATACCAATTACTCAATTTTTCTTGGACAAATTCTGATATGGCTCGGCTGGCTTTGGTGGGCTCATAATCTTCGTAGAAAGCATCAACTTTTCCAATCAAACTGTTTAATTCCGACAAAATCCAACGATCCAATTCGGAACGGTCATCAATAGGAACAGGCGCTTCTTCGTTTTTGAACCCATCAATGTTGGCATAAAGGCTAAAAAAAGAATAAGTGTTGTGTAAAGTGCCGAAAAACTTTCGTTGGACTTCGCCTATCCCATCTAAGTCAAATTTGAGATTGTCCCATGGGTTGGCATTGGAAATCATGTACCAACGGGTTGCATCGGGGCCATATTGGTCAATGGTTTCGAATGGATCTATGGCATTACCCAATCTTTTGGACATTTTTTGTCCATTTTTATCCAATACCAATCCGTTGGAAACCACATTTTTGTAGGAAATGGAATCAAAAACCAGTGTGCTAATGGCATGAAGGGTATAGAACCACCCACGGGTTTGATCTACCCCTTCTGCTATGTAGTCGGCAGGGAAAGCTTCGCCCGCATCAATTTTTTCTTTATTTTCAAAGGGGTAGTGCCATTGGGCATATGGCATTGAGCCCGAGTCAAACCATACATCGATTAAATCTTTCTCACGATGCATCGGCAAGCCTTTTGCTGAAGTTAAAATAATTTTATCTACAATGTGTTTGTGGAGGTCTATCTTTTCATAGTTCGCATCGCTCATGTCTCCCAACTGAAATTCTTTGAGCGGATTATCTTTCATCAAACCTTTTTGAATCGAGATTTCGATTTCTTCATACAGTTGAGCGACAGACCCTATGATTTTAGTTTCTTGCCCCTCTTCACTCCTCCATATCGGAAGTGGGATCCCCCAAAATCTGGATCTTGAAAGATTCCAGTCGTTGGCATTTGCCAGCCAGTTTCCAAAACGCCCATCACCAGTAGATTTAGGCTTCCAGTTGATTTTTTCATTGAGGGCAGTCAGTCGGTCTTTGATGTCTGTAACCTTGATAAACCATGAGTCAAGAGGATAATACAATATGGGTTTGTCTGTTCTCCAACAATTGGGGTAGGAGTGTACGTACTTTTCAACTTTGAATGCAGCATTTTCTTCTTTAAGCTGGATGGCGATCAGAACATCTACTGATTTTTCGGGGGCTTTCCCCTCTTCATAATATTCATTTTTGACATATTGACCTGCCAAACGCCCCATTTCAGGTCTAAATCTTCCCTGTAAATCGACCAATGGCACCTTACGTTGGTTTTCATCCATAATTAATAAGGGGGGAACCTCGGGAGTAGCTTCTTTGGCCACTTTGGCATCGTCGGCACCAAAAGTAGGGGCGGTATGAACGATCCCAGTCCCATCCTCGGTGGTTACAAAATCACCCTGAATAACCCGATAAGCATTCTCTGGCTGATCTATCGGTTCTGGAGCTTCTTGCCATATTTTTTCATAACGTATGTCTAGTAGTGCTTTGCCTTTGAAGTGTTTTTCTATGTAATAAGGAATCATCTTATCTTTTTGGGTGAAGCCTTCCAAGTCAGACGCATGCTCTACAAGCTGGTATTTTCCGGAAAATTGTTTGCTCACCAAAGTTTTTGCCAAAATCACTCGAATGGGTTCAAAAGTGTATTGGTTGAAGCTATGGATCAAAACATAGTCAATTTTTGGGCCAACGGTCAATGCAGTATTTGAGGGCAGTGTCCAAGGAGTGGTGGTCCACGCCAGAAGATAAAGAGGGGTTGAGCCTTTCAAAAAGTCAGGCAGTGATTCTTCTTTGGTTTTGAACTGTGCTGTTACGGTAGTATCGCTTACATCTTGGTAGGTGCCTGGTTGGTTCAGCTCATGGGAGCTAAGTCCAGTTCCTGCTTTGGGAGAGTATGGCTGTATGGTATAGCCCTTATACAAAAGTCCCTTGTCGAAGATCTGTTTGAGAAGCCACCAAACCGTTTCCATGTACTTGGTGGTATAGGTTACGTAGGGATCATTCATGTCAACCCAATAGCCCATTTTTTGGGTCAGTTGATTCCAAACATCTGTATATTTCATAACAGCTGCCTTGCAGGCGGCGTTGTATTCCTTAACCGTTATGCTATTGCCAATATCCTCTTTGGTTATATTCAAAGCTTTTTCAACGCCTAACTCTACTGGTAACCCGTGGGTGTCCCAACCTGCTTTTCTATGAACTTGGTATCCTTTTTGGGTTTTATAACGACAAAAAATATCTTTAATCGTTCGCGCCATCACGTGATGAATTCCAGGCATTCCATTGGCGGAGGGGGGCCCTTCATAAAAAATAAATGGCGGATGGTTTTCTCTCTCGGAAATGCTCTTCTCAAAAACCTGGCTTTTTTCCCAAAAGGTCAATACTTCCCCTGAAATTTTGGGCAAATCCAGTATTTTATGTTCCTTAAAAACCATGTCAGGCTGCTTTATTAAGAGATGCGAAATTAAGGATTTTAGGCAAAAAAAAAGGATTTTAGAATTTTACCTTTACACCCAACTGAAAACTCCTCCCTTCGCTTGAGATTCCTGAACCAAAAGTCCTGTAGTGTAAATCGAAAATGTTTCTAAGTCCAAGGTTAAAAGTGACATTTTCTTTAAATTGATATTGAGACAAAATAGACCATATACTCCATGAGGGCATCCCATAGTAACGAATGCTTTCATCACTGGCCAATGGGTTGACTATTGGGGTTTCATTGAGCCCATCTTCCCCCCCCCAACTGTATTCGGTAGGATCTTTTGAATCGCTAAATTTCCATAGCAATTGGGTCTCTAATTTTTTTGCCACATAGGCAATGGAAAAACTACCAAAAAGTGGAGCAATAGAAGGCATGGGTCCATAATCTGCATTTTGATCTGCCGTGGTATAGGTCAATCCCCCTCTGATAATCAAGGGATCAGCAACGGTCCATTGGGCTTCGAGGGATCCTCCACAAATGAATCGATTGCCCAAGTTTTTATTGGCTTGGGTGAGAACCTCCTCTCCATTGTACATAATGGTATTTTCATCTTCCGTTGTTTTGTCAGCAAAAACAATAAAGTCAGATCTAACGATATGTCTGGAAATCATGGTGACATATCCTCTCAAATCAATATAGCTCATTTTATTTGGAGCCATATGTTTGACAGCGGACTCAAAAGTGTAGGCATATTCTGGCTTAAGGAAGGAGTTAGGAACCAATAAAATACCATTACTTTCACGAATTTTTCCAATATCATCGATATTTGGATTTCTAAATCCACTCGAAATTAAACTGTTGATTTGCCATTTGGGGTTGGGGCGATAGGTCATAGCCAAGGTATAGGTTAGTGCATTAGAATTTAAATCCACTTCTGAGAGCAGTTTATCCACCAATGCGGTTTCGTTCCAACGGGCCATGACCTGAGATCCTGTCATTCTGAGTCCTCCATTAAGTGTCAAGCGTTCGTTTGCTCTGTAAATCCAATTCAAATAAGCGGCAAAACTCGACGCACTACTTCCGTCGTTGGGGTAACGTGATGGAATATTTGTTGTATTGGTGTAGCCGACGATATTTTCCAACTCGATGATCAAATCTGAGGAAAAGCCTAGGGATTTTATCTCATTATGAGTCCATTCCAGTCCATAAGAAAAGGAGTGCCCCTTAGCGAAATTTCCATAAAAATCGGCGTTAATACTAAAAACATCAACGGTTTCAATTTGATGGGCGCGAGTGAGGCTCTCAAATTTTCGGTTGATTCTGGACTCTTCAACATTTTGATAGGCGGCGGTTATTGTTCCTTTTTTCAACCAATTTTTTCCCAGAAAAAATTTGAGTTGTGGAGACAGAAAAAACCGCTTTTGCGGGCCATAGTACCATTCACTGAAGCGCAGGCTACCATTGCGTACTTCTGATAATTTATCATACCGATCAATGTCGGACGATTCTGAGTATTGAATGTTCAAATTCAAAACCATGTCCTTGGGTAATTTGAACAAGAACTTTTGAAATAGGTCATATTGGTCGTAGCCTGTGTTTTTTTGAATATTGGGATTAGAATTGTAGGTTGGATTGGCCCTGTATTCATTTCTGCTATTGAGAGAGAAATAGGGGGTCAATCCCCATTGCGAAAATCCATGTCTGCGGTTCTCTCCTATTCGGATATCACCAAAATTCGAATAACTAACACTGGTGAGACTTCCCCAATTTTTGAAACTCAAGGTCGTGTTGATGTTATGAACCAAAGACCGGTTGGCGTGATTAAAGGCAGAAGAAAATTCGGATTGTACCACCTTATTTTCGTTCAACTTGGGGGATTTTGTGTAATAGTGGATCACCCCTCCCAATGCGTCAGAGCCATAGCCCACAGAGGATGACCCAAAGGTAACTTCTACCCGTTCAATATTATGGGGGTCGATCGTTATGGCGTTTTGCAAATGACCGGATCGATATATGGCATTGTTCATTCTTACCCCATCAACAACAAGCAATACCCTATTGGCTTCAAACCCTCTTAATGCTGGGCTACCTCCTCCCCCTTGAGATTTTTGAAGTCTAATATTTGGGTTGAGCTCTAGGAGGTCTGCCCCAGTTGTTTTGGTATTTAGATCGATTTCGTTTTGTGATATAACTCCTACTTGCTCTGCGATGATGTCTCGCGTGGCCTGGGATCGTGCTACTGACAAAACGACCTCCTCCAAGGTTTGGTCCTCTGGAACCATTTGGATTATTTTTTTACCTTCTAAAATTTCAAGATAATCAATGCTCGTGGGCTGGTAACCCAAAAGGCTAAAGTTGATTGTCTCCTCCATTGGAAAATTTTTAATGTTCACTTTACCCAGGGCATCGGTAAGGGTACTGTGATTTCCACTTTCAGTAAAAACATGAACATCTTCAATGGGGGCTCCACTAATACTGTCCTCCACCCAAATTTCTTGGCCACACAGATTGTGGAGGCACAAAAATGAAGTAGTCCAGAGTATTAATGATTTTTTAACGGAAGATTTCATGGAGTATATCGACTGACTTTATTTTTCCAAAGCCTTGTAAATGTAAATTAAAATAATCTATCAAAACGTTCAATAATTCTATTCTGAGGGGATTGGGGATCCTTATCTCATTCAATAGTTCAAAACGAGTATTGAGTAGTTTTTTGAATGCCAAAGCCAAGTCGCCTCCAATTTGATATTTTGAGGAGGAAAAACCAGAGAAACAACCACTTTCAAGATCAAAAAATGGTTCTTCTATGCCCGTTTGATTGGGATAAAAACCAAGATTTTGACTGAGTTCAATCATAAATTTTAGATGAAAAAGAGGTGAAAACACTTTTTCCTCTAAATAAATAACGTTTTTTTCAATAAAATGGTATAGGGGGAGGTTTGGAGCACCATCTTCAGTGATGGTTTTTGTCAATACCTCAGAGATGAAAAGTACGACGGCATTTTTTTTTATATCTGATGGAATTTCGATTAATGGATAATGAATCCGGGCCTCCTTAATATAATACAATCCAATGCGATTGTCATTTTTTATTTGAGTGATCAATTGGATTATACTCATGGGCTGAAAAAATGATTTTTTAATATTTCCTTTTTTAGAAGACAATATCCCCTTGAGCAGAAATGATTTCAACCCCAATTCCTTACAATAACAACGGGCAATAAGGCTGGAATCTCCATATTTGAGGGTACTTAGAACGATTGCATTCGTTTCAACCAACATGATCTAAGGAGAGTTTTAGACGACCCCTTGAGCAAGCATGGCATCGGCGACTTTTACAAAGCCTGCAATATTCGCTCCTTTTACATAGTTTACAAAGCCTTTTTCTGTGCCATAATCCAAACAAGATTGATGAATATCAGCCATAATGGATTGTAGTTTGGCATCGACTTCCTCTCTCGTCCAATTGTAACGCAGCGAGTTTTGCGCCATTTCCAATCCCGAAACAGCAACTCCTCCAGCATTGGAAGCTTTTCCTGGAGCATAGAGCAGTTGATGATTGGTGAATTGATGAATTGCCTCGGGGGTGGATGGCATATTGGCTCCTTCCCCCACACAAATACATCCATTTTTAATCAATTTGATTGCGTCTTTTTCGTTCAATTCGTTTTGAGTAGCACAGGGCAGAGCGATTTCGCAAGGCACTTCCCAAGGGGTTTTTCCAGCAATGAATTTTGCCTTGGGATACTTGTCAAGGTAGGAGCTTATTCTCGCCCTTTTGATATTTTTCAACTCCATAATATGAGCCAATTTCTCTGTATCTAAGCCTTCGGAATCAAAAATATATCCAGAGGAATCTGATAGGGTTAAAACTTTGGCTCCCAATTGAATTGCCTTTTCAGCAGCGTATTGTGCTACATTTCCACTACCAGATATCACCACTTTTTTGTCTTTTAGCCCTGAACCATTGTGTTCCAACATTTTTTGGACAAAATACACCACACCGTATCCCGTTGCCTCAGGTCGGATCAATGAGCCTCCCCAAGAAATTCCTTTCCCTGTCAGGACACCGGTGAACTCATTTTTCAATCTTTTATATTGACCAAACATGTAGCCAATTTCTCTACTCCCAACACCTATATCTCCAGCTGGAATATCTCGATTGGGGCCGATATGACGGAAAAGTTCGGTCATGAAACTTTGGCAAAAACGCATCACTTCGGTATCTGTTTTCCCCTTGGGGTTAAAATCTGATCCCCCTTTTCCACCTCCCATGGGGAGGGTGGTCAGACTATTTTTGAATATTTGTTCGAATGCCAAAAACTTCAGAACACTCAGATTTACACTGGGATGAAAACGAAGTCCCCCTTTGTAGGGCCCAATGGCCGAATTCATCTCTATTCTATAGCCCCGGTTGACTTGAATTTCCTCTTGATCATCAATCCAAGCCACTCTGAAAGAAACGACACGTTCAGGTTCCACCATCCGTAGCAAAATATTTTGACCGTAGTAAACATCGTTTTTGACGATATAGGGAATTACTGTTTCGGCCACCTCGGTTACTGCTTGCATGAACTCTGGCTCATTTTGATTTCTTTTATTGACTTCAGCCAAAAAATCTTTGATTACTTTATCCATTGAATTGATTTTAGATCAATTAAAAATACATTTTTATAACGGAAATGGATTGATATTCTAACCAAAAAGTGCGGTAATTAAGGCTTCAATTTTGGAGACCGCAAGAACTTTTATCGACTGATTTTGTTTGCTGATTTTTGCAAATTTGGAAATGACGATGGTCTCGAATCCTAATTTTGATGCCTCTTGTATGCGTTGTTCAGTTTTGGGCACGGGTCTAATTTCGCCAGAAAGTCCTACTTCTGCGGCAAAACAAATGTTCTCCGAAACCTCAATGTCGTGATAACTGGATAATATGGCTACGATCACTGCCAAATCAATCGCTGGATCAGCAATGGAAATTCCTCCTGTAATGTTAATAAAAACATCTTTGGTAGCCAGGGCAAAACCAGCTCTTTTCTCTAATACCGCCAGAAGCATATTGAGTCTTTTGGTATTAAAGCCTGTTGAGGTTCTTTGTGGGGTACCGTAAACTGCGGTGCTTACCAACGCTTGGATTTCTATCATCAATGGTCGAATCCCCTCTATAGTTGCAGCGATGGCGTGGCCGCTCAACTTTTCGTCTTTTTCTGAGATCAAAAGTTCGCTGGGGTTACTCACCGGCCGGAGGCCTTTGGAGAGCATTTCATAAATTCCAATTTCGGAGGTAGCTCCGAAACGATTTTTTTGGGTTCTAAGAATACGATAGATATGATTGCGATCTCCTTCAAATTGAAGAACCACATCTACCATGTGCTCCAGTATTTTTGGTCCGGCGATTTGACCATCTTTGGTGATATGACCCACCAAAAAAACAGGGATGTGGGTTTCTTTGGCGAATTTGATAAATTCTGCAGTGCTTTCTCGGATTTGGGATACGCTGCCAGGGCTACTGTCTATATAATCGGTATGAAGGGTTTGTACGGAGTCGATGATAACCAATTCGGGAGTCAGGGCTTCAATTTGGAAAAAAATATTTTGTGTTTTTGTTTCACTGAGTATGTAACAATTCTCAGAGGAGACATCCATTCTATCAGATCGTATTTTTATCTGTCGTTGGCTTTCTTCTCCGGATACATACAAGACTTTACACCCCATTCGCATGGCAATTTGCAAAAGCAAGGTGGATTTTCCAATCCCTGGCTCCCCCCCCAAAAGCATCAGAGCTCCAGGAATTATTCCTCCTCCCAATACACGGTTGAGTTCGGCATCTCCGGTATTGATTCTTGCCTCAGAAGACACCTCAATTTCACTAATTTTTGTCGGTTTGGAAGGAGTGCCAGGTTTATTCTCGCTTTTCCAATCCTTCTTGCTGGGTTTTTCCATCACCTCTTCAGTGAGGGTGTTCCATTGTTTACACGAATTGCATTGACCCTGCCACTGGGCGTGTTGTGTACCACAGCTCTGGCAAAAAAAAGAGGTTTTCACTTTACTCATAGACGGCCAACCGGAAAAAAGGTTTATTTCTGGCGATTAACCAAAGGTAATGCAAAAAATGCCAGTGCTCCAAAAGTCACCACCATGAGTGTTTGGCAGGTCCACATGATCCATCCGAAGGCCAGGGCTGATTCTTTGGAAATGCCGAAAGCAATCAAAACAAGGGAAACAGAATAGGGGTATATTCCTATGCCTCCATTGGTGGCCGAGATCGAGAGTCCTCCTACAACAAAGGCTGGAATTATGGCATTCATTTCCAAGTTAATGGTCTCAGGAATGGAGAACTTGACCACCCAAAACATGAGTACATACATCAACCAGATAAAAAAGGTGTGAGCAATAAATAACCCCTTATTTTTCATTTTTTTGATCGAAAGCATTCCTTCCCAAATGCCCAGAAAAAACTGTTTTATTTTTTTGGTAAATGGGTGGGTCGATTGAATGAAAAATTTTCTGATAAAAATGAAGCAAATGGCAGACATTATAAGGATCAGAAGGGTTTGAAAAAAATTGATATTGTCAAAACTCAGATAGCCAGCGATTAAATCATATTGAAGACTTAAAGCCAGAAGAATGCAGCTCATCAGTAATATCAAATCAACAACACGTTCCGCAATGACGGTTCCAAAGGCTTTTTGAAAGGGAATGTTTTCATATCGATCCATTGCAGTAGCACGGAGGACTTCCCCAGACCGAGGAATACCCAGATTGGAAAAGTACCCGATCAGCACGGCCATAATTGAGTTGATGGTTTTGGGGTAGTACCCCAGCGGATTTAGTAGGTATTTCCAGCGTACGGCTCTTGAAATATGACTAAGAACTCCAAAAAAAGCAGAGAGAAAGACGTACTTAAAGTCTGCATTTTTGATGTACTTAATAATGTTTTGACGGTCTTCTGGAGTGGTATTTAAGTAACTCAGATAAATGAAAAAGACTCCAATGAAAAGCGGAATCAGTTTCTTTAATAGAGAAAGGACTATTTTCAAATCCTTAGTTTAATCGGTTGGTGTTTTCGTCTGGAAAAATTATTGTGGGCTTAAAATTTTTCGCTTCCTCGAAGTCCATTTGTGCATAACCAATGATGATAACAATGTCACCTTTTTGAGCCTTTCTTGCGGCTGGGCCGTTGAGGGTTACTTCTCCGCTTCCTCTTTCACCCTCTATGATATAAGTTACTAGCCTTTCTCCATTATTGATGTTTACCACTTGCACTTTCTCGCCCACCAAAAAATTAGCGGCATCGATCAGGTCACGATCAATGGTGATACTGCCGATGTAGCTTAGATCAGCATCGGTTACTTTTACCCTGTGAATTTTAGATTTTATTACCTCAATTAACACGGGTCAAATTTAGTCATTTAAGACATATCCATATTATCAATTAACCTAATTTTTCCCAAATGGGCAGCAATGAAGGCACGTCCCTTGGAAACAGGTTTCTCCAAATCTATTTCTTTGAGAGTAGCAGCATTTGTAATCCTGAAGTAATCTAAAGTTAAAAGGTCATATTTTTTAAAAAAATCATTGATGCAATCCTTGAGCTGCCCATATTGGATATGCTTTGCATTTTTCTTTGCATAGCAAAGAGATTCATACAATTTAGGCGCGAATTTTCGTTCTGTTTCGGTCAGCAAAGCATTGCGAGAACTCATGGCAAGGCCATCTTTTTCCCTGACAATGGGGCAACTGACAATTTTAGTTTTTAGTTTTTGCGATTGGGTTATGTGATTTACTATCCTTAACTGTTGGAAATCCTTTTCTCCAAAATAGGCTTTTTCGGGTTGGAAGGTGTTTAAAAAATAAGATACTACGGTTGCCACCCCTTGAAAATGTCCCGATCTCTTCTCCCCCTCCATTATTCCGTCTAAGCCCCCCAAATCAAATGATTTTGATTGGATATTTTGTCCATAAATATCGAAAGCTTTTGGGAGGTATACACTTATGTTACCATTTATTTTTTCTATTTTTTGTAAATCGGCTTCAAAATGGGTGGGGTAATTTTCAAGATCAGTTTGATTATCGAATTGAGTGGGATTGATAAAAATACTGATCAATACGCTGTGATTTTGTTCTAATGCTTTATTAATCAAGGACAAATGACCATCGTGTAACGCCCCCATAGTTGGAACAAACCCAAGGGGTCGGCTTTGGCTAGACAAGTGTGATACTAAAGATTTGGATGTTTTGAAAACTTTCATTTAATAAAAAATTAACAGCTTCAAATATAAGTAATTCGGCATATTCCGTTAAATTTTTGTAATTTTGCCAGGCTTTGACTCCTCAGATTAAAAGAGCATTTATGAAAGACAAAAGGGTTCTTAATATCTCTTCTGAAGTGGTTCCATACCTTCCTCAGACCAATCAAGCCATTCATTCGTTCAAAATACCAAAAAACATTAACGATCATGGAGGTCAAACGCGGATTTTCATGCCACGATATGGTTTAATCAATGAAAGAAGGCATCAGTTGCACGAGGTGATAAGACTATCAGGAATGAATTTGGTTATCAATGATGTGGACATGCCCTTGATCATAAAGGTAGCTTCTATACCCAAAGAGCGCATGCAAGTCTATTTTATTGATAATGAAGATTATTTCAAGAGACGTGCCCTTTTAAAAGATGAAAAACAATTCCCATTCAAAGACAATGATGAAAGAATGATTTTCTTCACCAAAGGAGTGATTGAAACCGTTAAGAAACTCAATTGGTCTCCAGATATTATTCATTTACACGGATGGTTTACGAGTCTGTTCCCATTGTATCTCAATACCTATTATAAAGACGAGCCCATATTTGCTGACAGTAAAATAGTAACCTCATTGTATGCCAAAGATTTTGAGGGGATCTTTTCCAAACAATTTCACAAAAAAGTGGCTTTTGATGATATTTCTGACGAAATGATTGAGCCTTTGAAGGATCCTCAATTTGAAAGTCTTACCCAATTGTGTTTGAATTTTTCAGATGGATACGTCATAGCTGATGAAGCCATTCCTAAGTCAATTGAAAGTTATTTAAAATCCAATAAAATTCCTGGACTTAGCTATGAAGAATCTCTTAAAGAGGATGCTTTAATTCAATTTTACACTAACCATATTTTAAAATAACGAATGTATTTTTTGAGGATGCTCAACCACCGTGTATCTCTTGTGCTATTGCTGTTGTTTGTTTTTCTTTCTTGCGACAAAGAATACCATTCCGCAGGATCGGAACTCCTTTTGGCTACGGCTCTTCAATCCAAATCCTACGATGCTCCTGTTTATTCTTATCAAAGTAAGGTGAATTATTTCCAAACCGATGGACTGCCCTTGGCACAATTAGGAAAAATTGAATTACCCGATTTGGGAATTACTGAGGCTGGAATCACTGCGAGGCTTACTGCCAGTGTTAATCCTATTTTTGGCAGGTATAGCCAAACTAAAGAGGAGGATGAGGAGGATGATAACATTGAATTAATCAATGAAAGAGAAACCGTCACCCAGGTGTATCTCGAAATTCCTTTTTTCAACAACACTAATGATAAAGATCGAGATGGCGTAATTGATGCTCTTGACTTGGATCCGGAAGACGAGGATAGTGATACTGATGGAGATGGCGTTAGCGATATAATTGAGACCCGTTCCAATTTGAACCCTTTAAGTCCAGACAGTGACGGCGATGGGATTTTAGACGATGTAGATCAAGACAATAAAACCTATGATCACCAGAATAGAACTTATGAAATAGATTCCATTTATGGAAATCGGGAGGCATCCTTTGACCTTAAGGTATACGAATTAAAGTATTTTCTGTCCGATTATGATCCTGCCACTGATTTTGAGAAAAAGTCCCAGTTTTTTTCGAATACTGATTTTTTTGAAAGGGGTTTTTATGGCGCCACACTTCACGACGCCCGTTACCAACTCAATTTTGATGAATTGCGGTTTAATTTTGATGAAGACGATCCTGAAACCGAAGATGTTGATGAGCGGGATAAGGTGGAGACTCGACTGACACCAAGGATCAGGGTTCCATTGAATGTTGATTTTTTCCAGGAAAAAATTTTAGATCAAGAGGGCAGTTTGGTTTTTTCTGATAACGAAAGTTTTTCTCATCACTTTAGGGGTGTTATCATTAAAGCTGAGAATTTTGAGGATGATTTATATATGCTTTTGGATATACGTAACGCGTCAATAAGAATTGAGTATGAGTATGATCGCGTAAATACCAATCAAACTTCGGATGATACCTCAGATGATACCATTGAAAGAGAAGCCAAGACATTTACTTTAGGTTTTGGCACCAATTTTTCTACCATAAAGAACAAGGAAACCAATAGTCAAATTGAACAGGAGCTCTCGGCTGCAAGGGAACAAACCCCCTCTGAAAATATTTATCTAAGCGGGAATGGGTTGTTTTCCAAGCTTAAGTTGTTTGAACAAGATCATGATGAGAATAGATTGCTAAATCAGTTAAGGGAAAACCGCTGGGTAATCAACGAGGCCAATTTGGTACTTTACATCAATGCTGATCAACACAGTTCGTCAGATCCTTCATACTTTCCCGATAGGCTTTATTTATACAAATACGACAATGGCTCTCCTTTATCGGATTTTAGCATTGACAACTCAGTAAATAATCTTCAAAAAAACAGAGACAAGTATGTCTATGGAGGTATATTGGAACGCGATGATAACGATCGCCCTTTTCGTTATAAATTTAGGATTACCGATCATGTTAATCGTCTGATCCGCAATGATTCCACCAATGTGACTTTAGGTTTGGTTCCTACTGGGGGATTAACGACAATCTATTCAAAAAAAGCAGAGACCTTTACACAGGAACTTATCAACTATCCTGCCACCGCCATTCTTAACCCGAAGGGAGTTATCTTATACGGATCTGAGACCCAAAATCAACCTCAGGGGGGTATTAAACTCGAAATATTCTACACAGAGTACTAGTTTCTACTATTCATCCACTTTAAAAATTGTCCAACACTTTTAATTGGATAGAATATTATTATATAAAACTAAATAGCCATAACAAATAATTATATATAAAAATATATACGACCTAAGTTTATAGATATTTTTTCCATAGCTTCT
>Ga0255753_1000331_pt1 | contig 61737 bp, 29 predicted proteins | sample 041ome_10_FD_179953 | JGI IMG/M metagenome (GOLD analysis project Ga0255753, IMG submission 179953) | Coastal salt marsh microbial communities from the Groves Creek Marsh, Skidaway Island, Georgia - 041412US metaG (version 2) | ecosystem: Environmental > Aquatic > Marine > Intertidal zone > Salt...
CGACGACGACGACGACGACGACGATAATGATGCTACGACGACGACGACGACGACGACGACTAGAGATCGGCACCGGATTAGGTTGACGCGGCTCGACCCGCGCCTGACGCGTCTCGCCCTGGAGCGACTCTTGTTGAGCGGCGCCAAATGCGGGTTACCCATCGAACTCGTTATTGAGCACGTCGTGCGCAACTCCATGCATCGTTCGGGCGTGTCTGGGATGAAGAAGATGTCGCCACCTGTCACAGGAGGCGCAGCACAAGCACAAGAAGACAAGATGAAAGTGTACGTCGTCTTTGGCGGGTCGTCGTCCCAGCGTCGGCAATCGTGCCGATCCGGTCGACACGTCTACTTGACGCTCAAACGCATCCCAACCATCGACGTCGTCGCCGTGGTGCTGAGCAACAATAATACCAATACCAATAATGCATCATCATCGCAGTTGGCGGATGCCACGGCGTGGAGGTTGTCGTACGCGAGCGCGCTCGACCCGGACCAATGGGACGCGCCGCGCGCGCCCGACGCCGGTCGGTTTGCGCCTTCGAAACGCGTGCGCGCCGACTTGGAAAAATACGGTTGGGTGAAACCGTCCGAGCTGTCGTCATGTCAAGACACGATGATGCATCATCATAATGAACAAAGGTCGACGCGATTTGGCGCCTTGCTCGCCGTCGCGTCGCGAGAAGGTGCGATTATATTTAACGCCGCGCACGGCGGCGCGGGCGAGGATGGCGCGTTGCAACAACTCTGCGTGTCCTCTGGCGTCGCGTACACCGGCTCATCTCCGCTCGCGAGTCGCGTGTGCATGGATAAGGCGGCAACGGCCAAGGCGTTGGCCCAGCGTCCCGTCCACGGCGCGACGTGTTTGCCCAAGCGCGTGGTCCCGGCGAGCGCGTTGGTGAGTAAAGCGTCGGATGAACGAGGATGGGGCGGACGCGAGCGCGTCGAAGGCGCCAAGCGTTTATGGCTCGACATTGTGAGTTCTTTTAGTGGAGGTGGAGCAGGAGGAGCAGCACCAGGAGCACCAGGAGACACCAATACAATGACTACTACTACTACTACTCTCGTGGTGAAACCCATCGCCGAAGGGGCGTCGCGCGGCGTGCGTCGATTGATGGATGAACGCGAGTTGTTGGCGTACGCCGAAGACATTGCAAAAAATCAAGCGTCGCCGCTCCCGTACGCGTACGTGTTTGAACCGTTCTTTGACGCCTCGCGCGCGCCTTGGATGGAATGCTCGTTTACGTTGATGGGAGCGTTAGGAGACCTCCGCGTCGTCGGTCAATCGACGATTGACGCGCGGGCAAAGGAACGCGCGCGCGCCGTGGGACACGCGCTCGGCGTCGAAGGATGCGCCGTGCTCGACGCCTTTGTGAACACCGACACCGGGGAGTTGATTGTGATTGAAATGAACACCGTGCCGGATATGACGTCCCCGGACTCGACGGCGTTTACGCACGCCAGGAACGCCGATCCGCCGATTGACGCCGAAACGTTGTGTACGCGCGCACTCAGCTTGGCGCTCGTGCGACGGTTCAGATGATGATGATGATGATAGGTCTACCGTAGTAGTACTGTGTATTAGTAGTTTTGTAAGCAGGTTAGTACCGTAGCGGCTTTTGTAGTAGTGGTTGGTATCACACAGTGAAATGAAAAAATCAAGCAGTAGTGGTAAACGTGATGTTGTGGCAAATTGGCTTTGGCTTACGCGGCGACAAACGCGGCGGCCTCCGGCTGTTTTGGCTGTTTTTTACGCGGCGTCTTCTCGTCATCCAAAATCTCACCCTCCTCGATAGATTCGTCGTCGTCGTCGTCGTCGGACCCTTTAGCGGGCGTATTCATTGGCGTTTGTAATTCGTCCTCGTCAACCTCAGCATCGACATCAACCACCGCTACCGCTTTGAGCTTTGGCGGCGATGGCGGCGCTTCAATCGCCGACGCGTCCGCCTCCTTCATCGCGTGAAATTTGGCAAACAACGTCTGCACGGGGGTGTTCGCTCCGGTAATTGCGCTCGCCATGTCCTCGTTTGCGCGCTCGCGCATCGAAATCTTACCCACTGCGTACGCGTACACCAGTCGCTCGAGCTCTGGCGCGAAAAAATCCAGGTACTCTTCGCACCGCGCGTGAAGCATGGATTCAAATCGTTCGCACTGCGCGAGCTGGGCGTTAATGTCCACATCTGTCGCTGAAATGTCTCGTCGAAGCGCGGCGTCGACATCAGCCTTGGACGCGCCGCGATCGACTTTGCTCGCCAACCGCGCGAACCGCGCCTCGGCTTCGTTCAATTTAAACCGCGCCTTTTGATGTTCGTACACGCACGATTCCAATCGTCGCTCATACGTCACTTGTGCCTTGTCATGCAACTTCATCGCGCGATTGGCAAAGTCCTCCATGAAATCGCATTCGTATTGCACGTCGACGTCTTCAACGCCAGACGCAAACGTGCGCGCATCCTTGCATCGAATCGCTCGCGACATCGCAGACGATGGCGCGGAGTCGTCTGCGTCAATCGTCTGCGCGGCGTCGGTATCGTCATCAGCATCCTGTGTGTGCTTACGGTGCTGCTGCTGCACGTAATTGAACAATTGCGTTTCGCGAGCCGTGATGGCATCGCGAACGCGCGATTCCACGTCTCGCGAATACTTTTTCGTCGCGTCTCGCGCGAGCGCTCGGGCGAGCCAAAAATTTGTATCCTCGACAAACTCCCCAATCGATTGTCGCACGATAGCCACCGCGCACACCGCGCGCTCGAGACGCGCGTCGTGGGCGTAGAGTTTCGCAATGTCCACGACGTACGGACACGGCGTCGTCTTCGTCGTCTTCGTCGTCGCGTCTTTGGCATTCAACAATGTGTCTTTTGTCTTGGCTTTGCATTTTCTCGTCGGCGTCGGCGGAGCGCGCGCGGCGTCAGCGTCATCCGTGCGTTCGCGCATCATCGCATCGTCGCGACGCGCATTCGTTCGTGATTTGCTCGATGTTGTACCCATATTGTCGTTGTTGTGGTGATTTTGGTGTCGTTGTCGTTGTCGTCGTCCTCCTCGTGGCATGTCAAGGAATGAGGACGTCGACGCGGGATTTCGCGAGTATGATGATGATGATCATAATAACAATAATACCAACGCAAGACATACTATACACACACACACACACAGAGCGAGAGCGAGAGAGCGAGAGAGACAACACGCCACCCATCATCTATGCGCTCATCAAGCACCGCTGAGAGATGGCGCGAATGACGAGCATTTGCTCCTTCGCCGCGCCGCGCATATCCACCAATTGCGCAATCTGTTGCTCGCGTTCCTCATCCACGCCCTCTGCCCGCATCTGCGCCACCTGCGCATCAAACTGCGCGTCTTGTTGCGTCATAGACTGTAAAAACATATCAATATTCGCCAAGAATTCCTCCACGCTCATCTGCGCATCGCGCAAGACATCGCGCACGACGGCGTCTTGCGCGGCGTCGTCGGCTCGCGCTCGGTCATCGAGCGCGCTCAACCCACTCACACACGCATCAATCAACCCCAGCGCCGGCGGCACATTCGCGCGTTGATAACAATCTAATAAATACTCAAATAATCCCTTGAGCGCGGCGATGATTTCCGGACCTTCACCCTTGGATTGCGCGGTTTGATACGTTGCCAACGCGGCTTCGACGACGCCTTCGGTGAGCGACCCGTCGCGCGTCATGGCATCGATCGCCTCGCTCGCCTCTTCGGGTGATTGCGCGTTCAAGATTCGATAGTAATTGGTGAAATCTTCTTCGCGCACGTTCGGTGGGGCCATTTGTGCGTTCGCCATGGCTTGTGCGAGCTCGTCGTCGCCTTGGTTTGATGGAGTAGCTTTATGCCGATGCTGATGATGTTTGTGTTGACGTACGCGTCGCATCGCCGGGTGTACACGCGAGCGCACCGGTGCGCGCATTCGCATCGTCATCATCTGTGTCGTCATCTTTTTCGTGCTCGTCGTTCGTCTTCGCGTTCGCGCGTCGCGCTGTGATGATGTTTTTTGATGACCTAAAACCTCAAACACTGACGCATCAGCAACGGCATCATGATGATGATGTTGACGCGCACGACGGCGACGCGCACGACGGCGACGCGCACACAGCCGCGTACGAACCGCACGCACGTCATCACGCGCGCGAAAGGCGGCAAGGGCGCGTCAGAGCCCGAGCCCGAGGTGGATCCCGAAGCGATTGAAATGGATGCCATGGAGCGCATGGACAAGACGATGGATTCGATCGCCAAAGATTTCTCCACCGTGCGCACTGGACGCGCAAACGTACAAATATTAGATCGTATTGAAGTGATGTATTACGGCGCACCGACGGCGCTGAAGGCGATCGCGAATGCGTCGACACCGGACGCGCAGACGGTGGTGATTCAACCCTTTGATAAAACCGCGATCAAGGATATCGAACGCGCGTTGAATGAGAGCGATTTGGGCATCACGCCGAATAACGATGGGAATGTGATTCGATTGGTTATACCTGCGTTGACGGAGGAGCGTCGTAAGGATTTGGCAAAGTTGGTGTCCAAGCTCGGGGAGGATGGAAAGGTGGCGTTGCGCAACGTGCGTCGGGACGCGATGAAGGCGATTGAAAAGTTGGAAAAGGCGAGCGCGATTGGCGAAGACGAATGCGCGGGATTGAAGAAGGGTATTGAAGATTTAACCGCGTCGTACATTAAAAAAGTGGACGACATCACCAAGGCTAAGGAGACGGAATTACAAAAGGTTTAAAACGTTGAAAGTTGCCGTCGTGGATGGCTGGTTAGTCAGTCATCTCACGACGTATCCTCGTCTTTTGCCACCGCCGCCGCCGCGCGTCAACATGCGCGCGACATTTATATTCATACACAATTCATACACGATATTGATCCATCATCACAAATCCTTCTCATCGTCTTTGTCGTCTCGTCGCGAGCGCGAATGAGTGAAAATAAATGTACTACCAAAAAATGCGCTCGTCACTGTGCGACGCCGAACGCCGAACGTGTGCGTTCGTCGCCGCGTTCGTCGACGTCATCATGAGCGCGCCGCCCGCGACGTCGCACGCGAAACACACCGACGACGACGACGTTGACGCAGCACCACCGCCGCCACCAGACACCCTCCCAGCGCTCTTCTGGAGCGGCGATGGCGACGATTGGATGGACGACGCGCACATGAACAACCCCGAATTCGCCGCGCTCAAAGCCATGCTCGCCGAAGACCCGGCGTCGCCGTGCGAGCTCGCTGAAATGCACAAGAATAAGGGCAATCAGTCGATGAAGTACAAGCACAATTTGATGTACGCGAGGTACGCGGTGGAGCACTACACGACGGGCATCCTCGTCGCGTGCGACGACGCGGGATTGAATTCTATACTGCACAGTAATCGTGCCTACGCCGGGTTATTGCTGAAAAACTACCGCAAGGCGTACGAGGATGGGGTAAAGGCGGTGGAGCTGGACGCGCGGAACGTCAAGGGTTGGTATCGCGCGGCTAAGGCGGCGCTTAGCTTGGAGAAATTTGAAGAATGCGCGCGATTGTGCGTCGCTGGATTGGATGTGGAGAGCACGAATAGAGATATGAAAGTTTTATTGCGCGACGCGAAGCGAGGGGTGGAGAAACGGGAGGCACAGGCGCGATTGGATGTTGACGAGCGCGCGCGGGTTTCGGCGTACGCCGAGGCGTTGCGGGACAAGTGTATACGAATCGGACCCGCTGTGCTTGGAAGCGGCGAGCGTTGGCCGACGATTGATGCAAATACGCATGAAGCGGTGTTTTGGACGTTGTTTGTCTATCCGGAGTCCATGCAGACGGATGTGGTGGAGGCGGCGAGGGAATCAGACGCGCTCGGAGCGCATTTGGACGTCTTGTTCAATCCGGGCGCGCCTCCGCTCGCGTGGGATAGCGCCAACGCGTACACACGCGAGAGCGTGGAGATTTATTGGCAAACGAATGCCACGGTACCGTATACGTACGCGCAGATCGAGACGAAGATGTTGGATGCGGCTGGCGTGACGCGACGCGACGCGGATGACGACACGAGGCGAGCCATCGTCGACGCGGAAACCAAAACCAAAAAGGTTGACGCTCGCGATCAATTCATGCGATTGATTGTCGATCCGTACGCCACGACGTTGGGAGATTTAGTCAAGAATAAAGAATTTGTCGTCGCTGGGCACGTAGTGTTGTACATCGTGGCGAAAGGTACGGAATTTAGGCAACAATTTCTCAACGGCGAATGGGAACTCTAGCGTACAGTCGTCGTCGTACACCTCGTCGTCGTCGTCTAATACATAGTCTACACATAGTCGCGCAGTTCCACCATCGCGCGCTGTAAAACAAACAAACAAACAAACAAATGATAGTACAAGTGTACACGTTACAAAACTATACGCGAAAAAGAAGAACGCTCTCCGCGGCGTCGTCCGTCGCTCTTCGCGGCTAGGCGCGCCACCATCGCGCGCGTCGCTCGTCAACCACCGCCGCAACATCGCTTAAACCTTTTATTCGACCCACACGGACACGGACGATTATTCGGATACGCCCCGCGCATCGACCTCGCTTCGTCCCGTCTCTCCTCTCGCGTCATGGATCGATCATGTTCGGTAATAACGCGCGTAAACTCCTCCGCACTCGTCGGTGTCCCACCTCCGCCCGCCAACAACGACTCCCTCGCTCGCCTCATCATCGCCCGCGTCAGCGCATACGTCTTCAATAGCTCTGAAACTTCCGCGTGCGCGCCGTTTGGCGTCTCGCGCGCGATAGCCGCGACGCGCGCCGCGGTCAACGTGCTCGGATCCTCCCTCTCGCTCGCGCGCATCGACGACGCGTACGCTCTCGCGCGCGACACCTCGAACGACACCTCCGCCGCGTGTCGAGGCGCATCGCCCGTGCGCTCGAGCGACGCGCGCTCAAGTAAGTCGACGTATGCATCCATGGTGAATGATGCTGGTGGTGATGATGGTGATGTTTTCGCGCCAAACCACTGCGAGACGGCGTCGAACACGCCCGCGCGCGCGCATTGCGCGGACGTCGATACCGCGCGGACGTGTGCGCGGGCGATGCGCATGGCGGCGGCGACGTCCGCGCCGTCGGCGTCGACGTGTGAGGGGTGTGAAAAAGTGGTGGAGTGAAAAAGTGCATCGCCACGCATGACGGGATAATGTCGCGCGCGTTCGCGTTCTCGCGCGTCGCGCGTCGCGCGGTGGCGACGGTGACGGGTGCGACGAGTCCGGTGCCGTCGTCGTCGTCCTTGACGTCGTCGTCGTCGTCGTCGGCGTTGTCGATTTATATCGAGACGTATGGGTGTCAAATGAATACGAATGATTCCGACATTGTCCGTGGAATCCTGCGCGCGCACGGCCACGGGGTCGTTAACGACGCATCACGCGCGGACGTGGTGTTATTAAACACGTGTGCCGTGCGCGAAGGCGCGGAGCAGAAGATTTGGGCGCGTTTGGCGCAGTTGAAGGCGATGAAGACGTCGCCCGAGTCGACGTTGCGCGCCGTCGGCGTGCTCGGATGCATGGCGGAGCGCTTGAAATCCGCGCTCCTCCGCGCCGACGGCTTGGCGGATATCGTGTGTGGTCCAGATGCGTACAGGGACGTGCCGAGATTGCTGGCGAACGCGTCACGGGCGACGTCAGAGCTCACGGATGATGAGCGCATGAATGTGTTGTTGAGTTTGGACGAGACGTACGCCGACGTGACGCCCGTTCGGCGCGATCCATCGTCGCCTTTAGCGTACGTGAGCGTTATGCGCGGATGCGACAATATGTGCAGTTTTTGTGTTGTTCCGTTCACGCGCGGACGCGAGCGGAGTAGGGCGTTGGATTCCATCGTTCGCGAGTGTCGGGACCTCGTGAACGCCGGCGTCAAGGAGATAACATTATTGGGGCAAAATGTCAATTCCTACGCCGATAAGTTTAGTGCTAGTGCGGTGGTGGATGATTTAGGGTATGCTGTCGACGATGATGCCGCGAAGAATGCGAACGCCGACCCGTTCGCGCCGTACGCGAAAGGATTTAAGTCGGTGTATAAACCAGACGCGCGTCGACGGCACGCGTACTCTTTTGCGGATTTAGTCGCCGCCGTGGCAGCGATCGATCGAGAAGTTCGCGTGCGTTTCACATCACCTCATCCGAAAGATTTTCCTGATGATTTATTGCGCGTCGTTGCCGAGACGCCAAACGTGTGTAAACAGTTGCACATGCCGGCGCAGAGCGGATCGACGACGACGTTGGCGCGCATGCGACGAGGGTACACGCGCGAGGCGTACTTAGACCTCATCACGCGCACGCGAGAGATGATTCCCGGCGTGGCGATTAGTTCGGATTTTATTTCTGGATTTTGTGGCGAAACTGAAGCCGAACACGCGGAGACGATTTCGTTGCTCGAGCGCGTTCGATTCGAGACGGCGTACATGTTCCATTATTCGTTGCGGGACAAGACGCACGCGGCGAGGCATCTATCAGACGACGTCCCAGAGGATGTCAAAAAACGTCGTTTAGCAGAAGTGATTGATACATTTCGAGCGGGCGCGGCGCGAGCGAACGCAGAGGAGATTGGCCGAACGCATTTGGTGCTCGTCGAAGGCGTGGCGCGTAAATCAGACGCGCAAATGAGCGCGCGTTCGGATACCGGTAAGCGCGTAATCATCGAAGGCCGGCGCACGGTACGCGATGGCGATGATGCTCACCAAGAGGTTGACATTAAACCAGGAGATTACGTCATCGCGCGTATTGAACGCGCGGGACCATCGACGCTCATCGCGCGTCCCTTGGGCGTCACCACGGCGACGCGCTTTTTCGAGCGACACGGCGCGGCGTGGCATCATCATCATCTTGTATAGAACAGAACAGAACAGATCAAGTGTGTAGCTCCAGTAGCAATCGTAGTGTAGGTCAGATCAACACATCACGCGAACGCCCTGGCTCGTGAGAATAGACTTGGCGCGCTCAATGTCCTCGCTCGTCGGCGTCGCCATGCCCTCGAGCGCATAGTTCAATCCCAATTCCTGAAACTTGAACACCCCCAGTCGATGATACGGCAACAATTCAATCCCCAACACGCACGCGTGCGATTTCGCCACGTGCGCGAGTTCAACGAGCTCTTCCTCGCTATCCGTCGCGTACGCCGCAAATCTCTCGTCGTCGTTAGGATTCGTCATCAACACGAAACGTAACCACGTCGGCGTCCCGTGCGCGTCGCACGCGCGCAAAAATTGCCGCGAGAGCTCAAATTCCTCAACGCTCGTCCCAGTGATGGCCACGTATCGATCGACAAACGCGCTCTTGAGACACAACAGTACGCAATCGACGTGTGGAAGCACGCGATTCCATTCTTTATCAGTGCCGGCGCCCGCGGTGTCGATTGAGGCGCCGACGCCCAACGCGCGAACGCCTCGACACACCGCGCGCGCGAATTCTGGCTGTAACAAACACTCGCCTCCGCTGAGCGTGACGCCGCCGCCAGACGCGCTGTAGTAATCAAGATTGCGTCGTACGATGTCGACGCACTCGCGCACGCGCATTCGTCGCCCGAGCGGCGTCGGCGTCGAGGCGTTCGCGCGCGCGAGCGCGGCGTCGGTGCTGTCCACGTTGCAACAAAACACGCAGCGTTTGTGACAGGATTGGAGAAAGAATATGCAGCGGATGCCCGCACCGTCAACGGCGGTGAAGGAATCGATGCTGTGCACGTAGCCGGTGATTTTGTCTTCGTCCGCCAGGTCCTCGATGTCGTCCTCCATCGTCGTTGAATGTCGTCGTCGTCGTCGTCATGCATGTCGAGAATATGAACCGTCACACCCAAGACCACGCCGCACGACCGCATTCCACGCCGCACGCCCCATGTCCACCGTGCGCGACTTCGTGCGCGAGCACGCGCAGCCGTACGATGACGATTTCGCACCCTCGCTCGCACCGCCGACGCCGCGCACGCTCGCACTGCTGTCCCGCGCGCGCGAGCTGTTCGCCTTGGAACGCCAACGCGGCGGCGTGCTCGACATTGACACCTCCACGCCGTCGCACGCCACGTCGCACGGGCCCGGGTACATCACCGACGACGCGAGTGATTGCGTTATCGTCGGCATGCAAACCCCGGTGCCGCTGCAACGGACGATGAAACCGCTCGGAGGCATGCGGGTGATTGAGAAGGCGTGCGCCGAGCGCGGGCGCGCCGTCGACGTCGGCGTGACCAAGTTCATGGATGACTGGTGCGTGACGCATAACGACGCCGTGTTCGCGCTGTATACGAATGAGATGAAAGCTGCGCGGCGCGCACACGTTTTGCTTGGGTTACCGGATGCGTACGGACGCGGTCGATTGATTGGCGATTACCGACGCGTCGCGCTGTTTGGCGTCGACGCGTTGCTCGCGGATAAATCCCGGGACGCCGAGGCGATGCCCGTGGACACGGAGGACGACTTGAGGTGTAAGTTTGAAGTCACGCAGCAGATTCGCGCGTTACGCGCGCTGAAGGACATGGCCAAGGCGTACGGGTGTGACATTGGTCCGCCCGCGACGTCGGCTCGCGAGGCGATTCAATGGACGTACTTTGGATATCTCTGCGCGGTGAAATCACACGACGGCGCGGCGATTTCGCTCGGGCGCGTGGATGCTTTTTTTGACATTTACATCGAGCGCGACGTGACGAGCGGGAAAATCACCGAATCGCAGGCACAGGAATTGATTGACAATTTTGTTTTAAAGCTGCGCATGGTGCGGCAATTACGGCCGCTCGCGTACGAGGAGATTTTCGCGGGCGATCCGCAATGGTCGACGACGTGCGTCGCCGGATGCTCGCTCGACGGCGATGGTCGACACATGGTGACGAAGACGTCGTGGCGTTTCTTGCACACACTACGAAATCTAGGCGCGGCGCCCGAACCCAATCTCACCGTGCTTTGGTCGAGCTCGGCGCTGCCGAAACCGTTCAAGCAATTCTGCGCCGAAATCTCCATCGGCTCGTCGACGATTCAATACGAAAACGATGATTTGATGCGCGAAATGTTACAGAGCGATGATTACGGGATCTCTTGCTGCGTCTCTGCCATGCGCTTGGGGACCGATATGCAATACTTTGGCGCGCGGTACAACATGCCAAAGTTACTGCTCATGGCGCTTAATAACGGCAAGGATGAAATCACCGGCGCGCAAGTCGCCCCGGCGTTGTTTGAGGATGTCCCGGGAGATGGCGAGATTTTGTCATTCGATGACGTCATGAATCGATTTAAAGCTTACATGGATTGGTTGTGCGCGCTGTACGTGAAAACGATGAACGTTATTCACGCCTGTCACGATTTACGCTGTTACGAAGCCATTTTCTTTGCGTTGATGGATACAAAGCTGTCACGTTCGATGGCGTTTGGCATTGCCGGATTGAGCGTCGTCGCGGATTCGTTATCGGCAATCAAGCACGCTCGAGTGCGCGTCGCGCGAGACGCGTGGACTGGATTGACGAAAGATTTCACCATCGAAGGCGAGTACCCAAAGTTTGGCAACGACGACGACGCCGTGGACGCCATTGCGGTATTCTTGGTGGATTACACCATTCGCGCCTTGCGTAAAACTCCCGCGCATCGCGGCGCCACGCACACGCTGTCCATTTTGACCATCACATCCAACGTGATGTACGGCAAAGCTACAGGCGCGACTCCAGATGGTCGACCCGCGGGCGCTGCGTTCGCACCGGGCGCCAACCCCATGCACGGCCGCGATGCAAATGGCGCGTTGTGCTCGTTGAACTCTGTCTCCAAGCTCCCGTACCCGTCGTGCGCGGATGGCATTTCAAACACATTCTCCATCACCGCGCCGTCTCTCGGCAAGTCGCGCGAATCGCAAATTTCAAATTTAGTCGCCATGCTCGACGGGTATTTCGCTCGAGGCGCGCAACACTTGAATGTCAATTGTTTGACGCGAGACGTGCTCGTGGACGCGATGGAACATCCGGATAAGTACCCGACGCTGACGATTCGTGTGTCGGGGTACGCGGTGAATTTCATCAAGCTCTCGCGCGAGCATCAAGAGGAGGTCATCAGTCGTACGTTTCACGCATCGTTATAAAGGGCGAGGCGCGTGACCTTGTTTTTCGCGTTTTACTTTTACGTTTTAACATTTCAGCGGCGCTAGTCGTACATCAGCCAGTTCTTTCTTTCAACTTCAAAACAATTCCAAAAATTCACAAAAATTCATCATCCAAACAACATGGCGCCCGCCAAATCAACATCGCCGCCCGTGACTTCTAAAGCCTCCAAAGCCTGAGCGCGGGTGAACCCGAGAGAAATTAATTGTGATACCTTGTCTTCGTTCACCGAGCGCGGGAGAGCGTCGACGACGGAACCGGATGGCGCGGATGCCGTGGGCGGCGAGGCGCCGCCGTCGAAACCGCGTGGAATCTCCGCCTCGCCTAAAAATGGCAATTCAACATCCGCTGAACCAATAGCGAGGACGTTCTTGCGCAGATCAATCGTACACTGATGCCGACGTAACATGTCGAGACCGAAAATAAAATCAATATCTTGCTCCTTTTCCAAAACGGTGATTGCCGTCGATAAAAACGTTCCGCCCACCTTCATCGGCGCTTGGTGAATGCGCCCCAAAATCTTCTGCGTGCCCACGCCCTTGGCCGTTCCTTGAAATCTATCATCAATCAATCGCTCAAGACCACACCTGCGCGCGCACGTCACCGACATGATGGACATTTGAGCGCCGCTATCCACAAACGCCTTCAACGCCACGCCGTTGATTTCGGCATCCACGTACAACATAACCACTTGTCCAAACACTTCAGGCGTTTCATCAATCGCCGTCCGCATGTTTTCCTCAACATTCGCCTTACGTATCGCCTCTTCAATCTTTCGCTGCGCCTCAATGTCGAACGGATCGCTATGTAACAACGCCAGCTCTTCGTTGCGAATTCTCATCGCTTCGGCTTCGCGGCTATGAAACTCCCGCATGCGCGTCTGAAACGTCTCCACATCCCCCGAATCGATCGCCCGCGCGAACAACGGATCCGACATACGCAAACGTTCCATCGCGACGCGATCGGCGGCGAACGCACGCATCATCGCCAAGGGATCCACCGCGGAACCATCCGAGCTCGTCGCCCGCGCCCCACCCATGGATGAATTCCCCGACCCGTTCGTCGTCGCCGTCGCCGCCGCGTGCCCACCTCCGGGCGCGACGAGGGCGACTAAATCATTATCTTTAAATCCACACCGCGCGAGCGAGCGATCGGAGGCGGAGGACGACGACGTGGAGGCGGTTTCAAGCGTGCGTCCATCCACCGTGGCGATGAGCGCGCGCACGTCGCGGTCGAGTTCCGCGCCCACCGCCGCCTTGAGATCGGCAATCGTGGCCGAGCCGTCGATGGTGATGCTCACGACGCCATCGATCGAGGGCACGGCCACGGTGAGGCGCATCGCGACGGAGAATGCGGTCGCGTGTGTCGTGCGATCTCGTTTTTGCGTCACAATTGCGCACGATGCGTCGATCTGCGGCGCCGAGAAGCGATGGACGGGCGACGCCATCGCGCGCAAAGGTGACGCCGCCTACGATGCGTGCGTCAGGGGCCAAAGCGTCGAACGAGGCGATGCGATATCGACGGATGATGATGATGATGATGACTGTGATCGCGATTGTTGGATTAATCTTTGGCGCGCGGTATTCCCAGCGCACGGGCGACGACGTGGTCATGACGGCCGACGCACCGTCCGAACACGACGGTCCTCGCGCGATCATTGGCGATGCGAACGAATGGCTGCCACCGCAGCGCGAGATTGGGGCGCGATTTCTCGAACGCGAGCGGGACGCGTGCGCATTCGCGTCGGCGCCCACCGTCTCGAGCGCCGTTCGTGGCGCCCAACCGCGGTTAATTACGAAAAAGGTCACCACCGCCGCGTTACGCGATGCATTTACTTTGCCTGCGTTATTGAAACGGAGCGGGAAGACGTCGGTGCAGCACGCGCATCCGGCGTATCACATCGTCGCGGGTGGTTCGGTGGAACGGATGACGACGCTCGAAACGTTCATTGAACGGTATTTGCGCACCGATGACGTGGCGAACGTGAGCTTTGTGTTTGATTCCATGTCAGATGTGTTGAGTGACAAACGGTTAAAGTCGAAATCGAGCGGGAAATCACTCGTGCCGCGACGATTGGGGCACGCGGTGGATGAGCCAGAGGCGGTGATTCCGGTGCTCAGCGTCGGCGGCGACGGCGCGGGATTGGCGATGCATCAGCACGACGCGACGTTATTGACGCTGTTGCACGGGTACAAGTTGTGGCTCGTGGCTGCGCCCGAGGTGGCAATGCCGGATTTTGTGTTTGACAGCATGCATGGGTACGGGTACATGTTATTAGAGGACGCGTTGAAGCACAGGGGCGAGGCGTCCATGTCGGGCGTGCAATGGTGCGTGCAGCCGCCAAACACCGCGGTGTATTTACCCGGGCATTGGTGGCACGCGACGGTGAATTTAGGCGAAGCCGTGGCGTTTGCGGAGCAACTCGGTGGGGGGTTTACGCCCATGGCGTATGAAGCGGCGGCGGCGACGACGGGGAAGCAGCGCGCGCAGACGTTGTCGGCGCACGCCCGGGATTACATGTTCAAGGACAAGGTGGATGTAGCGATTAAAACAGCGCAGGAGGCGATTGAGGTTGATCCGTTACAAGTTATGGCGCGATTTGTGCTCGCAGAGTCGTACGCGAGGCTTAAAAAGGCGCCAGAGGCGTTACAGTCGATGCGAGACGCCGCCGAAGCGGTTCGGTCGTCGTCGAGGCGCGCGACGCCACCCGTGCCTGAACTCTTTGCTGATTCTTTGTTACGCATCGCGTACACGCTGTGCGTGCCTTTGGCGGAATTGTCCAAGGAGGCTGTGCCGATGGGTATGGAACTCATTCGTGAGGCGCTCGAGGCGGTGCCGACGAGTTTGGAGAATAATATTTTGAGCGACGTCTTGGGCGAATGTTCGCCCGACAAAGTAGTACGACAGGAACAATAGGAAGGATATATCATTACAATTCGCGCGCGCGTTGCATTGCAATACTAATATTGTCATCATCATCATCATCACGCTCTCGTGCAGCTACGTGTGCGACGATGCGAACACAAAGGCGTGGGCGAGAATGAGCTTGGGAAAAAAGCCGTGCCGAGCGACGTCTACGAGCGCCTCGCACGCCCTCACGGCGTGTTCTATATCCGCACTCCACGCGTGTGGCGTCACATCCAACGGACGCTGTGCCCGTACGAACACCTTTGCCGCATCGAGAAGGGTTTTATCACCCTTATATCGCCGCGCACGACGACGCTCGGTGAGGAATTGAGGAAGCGCGCGCCAACCGGCGGGATGCTCCGTGTCCGCGAGCGTCGCCGCGAGCGCTTGATATTCTGCGCGAGACGTCTCGTCGCGCCGCTGGCGCTCGTACTTTGACGAACCATCGTCAATGACGACCGCAATAGCCGGCCCGCAGCCGCGGCGATTGAGTTGCAAGGCGATTTCAAATGCTATTCTTGCTGAGGCGTCGCTCGCGGCGAGCGCGCAGACGACGACGGGCGCACGCCGGCTCGATGTCGCATTCAGTATCGTTTTCACGCACCGCGCCGCAACGTTCGACGTATACTGGTCATTCAACGACGATGATGACGCGACGTGTGCCGAAATCGTGCGTGGAAGATGAATGCCGTGCACGGGAAGCGTGGAAGCAAATGAGGCAAATGACCAGCGTTCGACGTCGGCGAGCACGTCGACGAGGAGCCACACGCGCGGGACATGGTTTTCCACCGTCCAAACCGCGTCGTGGTTCAACCCGAACGCGCATGCGTCGAAATATTCTTCACAATCCACCGCACGCACGATGGCTTGCGTTAATCCTGGGCTCGCATCGTCGTCGTCGTCGTCGGTGGCGTCGGTCTGGCGACCGTGTGAGCCAAATACGAGCGACGGCGACGCAGACATGGATAATCCGAGCTCAGGGTGCCAAATGCTTTGTATCCACGGCACATCTGCGCGCACTCGAGCGTTTGCGTGATGGCCCAAATCATCCCATTCGCTCGCGAGCTGCTGTCGCATGTGCGGTACGATTGTTTCGTCTAAATCTCCTCCGTTGCTCTCCGACGTCATCAAATTCATGTGCGACCCGGCGCAGTGTACGATTTCGACGTGATCGCACGCCAACGGCCACACGTACCCGCTCACGGATTGTAACAACCCACCGTGCGCGTCTAGGCGTAAATCGGTTTCGAAAAGTGCGGAACTTTCGGTGCCGGCTTTGTAATGAATGACTTTTCCTCGGACGCGAGAGAACATTTTACGCGGGACTCGGCTCGATAACGCTGGATCCGCTTCGACGCCGCGAAGCATGCGCCAAGCGCCGGAATCGATAGAACCATCTTCGAGCTGGTTCATACCGCTGTTCCATTGCGCCGCGTACGGACCTTTACTGATTTGCTCGTCCAGTTCTCTGGCGTTGAACGCGCGGCCGAGCGCCTGATGCGCGACGTCTTCGAACATCGCGTACTTTTCTTCTCGTGAGAGATTTTGCCAACCCGCGGCGACGGTGTCGAAATGAAACGACGAAAGCGCGACTTCCATATACATCAATCCCGTGCTTTCGTTATCGGGACTCTCGTCGTCGTCGGTGGTATTTTCGTCGGGGATGTCGTTCCAATCCGACTTGAACTGTACCGGATGCGGCGCGTCGAACAAAAAGCACAGCGACACGGTGCGATCTAAAACATTCTCCAACACCAACGCGCTCTCGATCGCGAGCACGCCACCTAAAGAGTGTCCGCCGAGTATGATTGGCGAATCATCGTCTTGTTGCGCGTGCATGGCAAATGCGTGCGCGTTGGCCGCATCCGGCCACGGCTGCTCTGTCGTATCGCGTTCAAGCGTCAATACTGGGTGTGCGCCGAGTGAAAGTGCGTCAACAAGTTTCATGTACGCCAGTGGACCATCCCCAAACGCGGGTGCACCGAGAAAGAGCGCATTTGGCGTTGTCGCCTGAGACTTTAAGCATTTCACCATGTCCACGTTTGCCTTTGCGTTTGAAGCCGTCTTTGTCGTCGTCGTCGACATCGACGACGGATTCGAATTCGACACGAGATGCTCCAAATACGCAATCATCTTCAACGGCGTCGGCTGCGTGGCTAACGTCGCAACGTCGATATCCTCATCAATTTTAATCGCGCGCTTCAACGTCGTCGCCAATTCCACGGCGCCTATGGAATCCACGCCCATCGCCATTAAATCATCTTTCGCGCCGACATCTTCCCCGAACACGTCGCGAAGCGCGTCGTACACGACGCTCGCTATATTCACGACATCACGCGATGGCGTCGTCATCGGAAAGACGGCATTCGGTCGATCGACTCGTCGCGGTATTGATCTTTTTGGCGACGTTTGACATCCGAGCGCGGTTTCGCCCGTGAAACTCACCATCGTCTCCTCGCCGAACGCCGTCGACATCTCTCTCAACCCACCGCCGTCGTGGTCATCAACATGCGATGACAATGACTCCATCGTGCGTCCTACGTATGCTGCGATGGCTGACGTTGGCAATGAACCTTGAGTGACGCCGACGCCGACGCCGACGTCGCCTCGATGCCGAGTCAACGCGCGACCGCCGCCCATCTGGCGCACCAGATTCCACCTCACCATGCGCACCGCACCGCGCCCGCGCCCGCGCGTCGTCGCTCGACACACGCGAGCATACGCCGCGTCTTTCGCGCGCACGCGCCCAGAGCGCACGTTGACGACGAGCGACATGTCAGAAGACCCACTCGATGTCCCGCGGCTGCCGACGACGACGTCGAGCGCGGCCATACGCTCGCGCGCGTCGCGACGCGGCGGCCCCAGCGCATCCGCGCATGCAAACATCAACCTCGCCGCGGCTTCGCACGAAAACACCGCGGCGCCTTCAGCGCGCTTGGCGCGAATGACGACACGATGGACATCGAGCGCGACGTCTGCCGCCGCCTCGAGCGCCGGCGCCGGCGTCGGCGCCAACCACAACGATTCCCTCGCGTACACCACCGGCGCCCCGCGCGCGCTCGTCGCGCCGCGCTGATGATGACGACGATGATGGCACAACACCGCGTGGACGTTTGTGCCCGTGAATGCGAACGCCGAGCACCCGACGACGCGCGAGATGTCCTCCTCCGACGACGTCAATGTCGCGCCGCCGACGGCGGTCCGCGGGATAGCCACACATCCAATACCATCACTTTCGCGCGCAAACGCCCGTTCCACGTGCGCGTTTACGCGCGCTAATCCCACAATGACAGGTGTCATCACCGCATCACACGCCGCACACGCGCGTTCGAGCGCGATGGCCCCGGCGGCGGCTTCGCCGTGTCCCGCCGACGTCTTACTCGCGCTCAACGCCACGACGACGCGCGATGTCGACATGTCATCGCCGAATGTCTCCGCAATCGCCCCGCATTCGATCGGGTCACCGAGAGGCGTTCCAGTACCGTGCATAGAGACCTCACGCGCGCGAATGCGATCGATGTGCGCGAGTGTGTACGCGTCGCGCATGACGCGGCGCTGTTGGGCGCCATTCGGCGCCGTGAGCGCCGCGGACCGACCATCCTGCCCGCACGCCGACGCTCGCACGACCATCATCGTCGTCGTCGTCGTCGTCGTCGCGTCACTCGTCGTTGTCTTTTTCGCGTTGTGCTCTGGTTGTGGATGCCGTCGCCATCGCATGAGCGCCATGGCGGCGACGGATTCCGCGCGTCCGTAGCCGTCGGCTCGGGCATCCATCGTCTTGCACCGCCCGTCGCTCGAGAGCATCCGCGCCGCCGCGATGGCGTCGCTCGTCCGCTTGCTCAACAGGTAATTCACACCGCCACACATTGCAAACGTGCACGATGCCGTCGCCGCATGCGTGGCGATGTGGACGGTGACGAGCGATGCCGAACACGCGGTGTCGACGGCGAAGCAGGCGCCGACGTAGCCAAACGTATACGACGTCCGCCCGGCGCACGCGCTCAATGCGCTTCCCGTCGCCGAATGCGCGCTCGGTGCGATGTACGGCGCATAGAGCGTAGAATATTCCATGTGCTGCGCGCCGACGGCGACGATGACGTTGGTATCATCGCCGTACGGCGTTGATGTCGCGCATTCAAAGACGCATTCGAGAAATCCTCGATGTTGCGGGTCAACACGTTCGGCTTCGTGAATGCTCGTGAATGCGAATAACGCGCGGTCGAATGCGTCGACGCGCGGTAGAAACACACCAAATCGCATACCTGCGTCGGCGTCGGCGGCGGGTGTGGGTTCGATGGTCCATCGGATGACTGGCACGCGCGTCGCCGGGTCAGCCACGGGACGAAATCGTCCGGCGCGCGCGACGACCGCGAACGCCATCGTCAACCTAGGCGCATCATCTACGACGACGCGCGTCGTACCATGCCTCGTTGTTGTCTGCGTCGTCGTCGCGTTGCGTTTTGAATCCACGTACGCGGCGAGGGCGTCTATCGTCGGGAAATCAAAAGCCACCGTCGCCGGCAAATCCACGTCGCACGCGCTCGACACGCGCCGGCGCAGTTCGACGCTCGCAATAGAATCCAGCCCAGCATCCATCATCGGCGCTGAACACTCGAGTGATTTACCCACGAGTGATTGCGCGATGTCCCGCACGACATCGAGCGCGGTGGCGATGACGACGTGTGGATTGGACACCGGCGTTCCGCGTGTCGTCGGCTCGGCGTCGCGTCGTCGTTCAATCATCGGCGACACCACGACGCACGGATGCCGCGCACCGTCGTTCGCGTGCGAGATGACGCGCATTAAGATGTGCGCGCCAATGTCGAATGGAAGCGCGCGCAAACCGACGCGCTCGAGCCGCGCTTCGGTCGTCCCGCTTGCGCTCGCCATGCCTCGGGCGTAGTCAAACGCGCCCCAACGTATGGAGCGCACGTCTAATCCACTCGCGTACGCATCGAGCGCGTACGCATCGAGCGCGGCGTTGGCGGCGGCGTAATTTGCCTGTCCCGGAGCGAGCACGGAGGCGGCGATGCTGGAGAAGAAGACGCGAGATGCGGGCGGAGCGGCGTCGCTCTGTCGAAGGACGACGCGCGAGAGCGTGAGTTTCGGAGCGTAGACGCGACGTAACGCGTCGTGCGTTTGGTTGCGTACTGCGGCGTCACGGAGAACGCCACTGGCGTGGAGGACGACGCGGAAGTGCTGGCGACTCGCGAGGAGGTCGGTGGCGTTGACGTCGGCTCGGGAAGATGCGTCGGCGCTCGATGCGGTGACGACGCGACGCGGAGAGGGAGAATACGAACCGTCATGTAGTAACGGCGACGACCCACAGCGGCCGCGACGGGCGACGAGACGCACGTCGCAATCGGATGCAAGCAACACGCGCGCAATGGCGACACCGAGACCACCCGTGCCGCCTAAAATCTGCACACCGCCGCGCGTAGGATGCGGGTGTCGCGCGCGCGGTGGCACGAGCGCCGAGTCGCGCACGGTTCCGTGCGTCGTCGTCGCTTCTTCGCCACGTTCCGCTCGCGCACACGCGAATATAGCATTCAACGCATCATATGTCGTCGTCGTTGCCGTTCGTACCGCGTCTTGGTAGAGTTGCGCGGCGCTCAAGGCGGCGCCGACGAGGCGACATTCGCGAGGCGTCGCGCTTTCATCCAGTACGTCGTACGTTACGCGACGCGTCATCGACGCGTTACAAACTCGTCGCCGCCGCCGCACGTCATCGCAACACTCGTCGTCGTCGCGAACGACACCGCGCGCGCTGAACACCACCGTGCCGTCGCGAACATCGATCCAATGCGATGACGATTCGGTTCCCCGTTCGACGCCAACCGACGCCGCGGTTGGTTGGTCAGTCGTCGCGCGCGCGACGTCGACGCTTCGCACGCGTTGACACCACGGCGCGCCAGATTCCGCGCGCGCGATGCGCGTGATGTCTCGCGAGACAGTCCACGCCCACCAGCGCGCCGCCGCCGTGCGTGCTGACGAAGATATGAAACGTTCCGCGTACGCGCGACACGATTCGGCTCGAATGGCTCCGCGACTCGAATACGCCACGGCGCTGACTGTTTTCATCTCCATGTGCCACGTCGACGTCGTCGTCGTCGCGACGAAGGCACGAATGATACGACCATTAGCATCGAACGCTCTTTCGGCAACTGCGACGATGCATTCGAACATCGACGATGACGAATGAGACGTAAACCTCAACGCCGCAGAGTCCAAACGCGCGTCTACGCGCATCATCATCGACTCTCCGCCGTGGTGCGGCCAATACGTGCGTCTATCTTCAACCACACACGCTGCATGTGCGACCACGCGCACGTCATTCACGCACGCATTCGTCGTACGCAGAATGACGTGCGCATTTGAACCTTGAAACGCAAACGCGCTCGCCGCCGACGTCGACATCCATCCGGCGCTCATTCGCGTCTGTCGCGCCAATCCAACATCCACCACGCGCGCCGTCGCAAACACCTCGCCCACGTGCGCATTCACGCGACGTAAATGACACACGCCTTCATTTGCGCGCGCGTCGCGGGTGAGGGCATGGATGATGCGGGCGAGCGCGGCGGTCCCGCTCGCGGGTTCGGCGTGGCCGCGCCAGGATTTCAACGCCCGCGGCTCGAGCGCGCGACACACGTCGCCGTACGCCGCCGTCGCGGCGTTCATTTCGATCGGGTCCCCGAGCGCAGTTCCCGTACCGTGCGTGTACAGCACCATGACCGCCGTCGCGTATGACGCGTCGGCGAAGATCAACGCGGATTGGATGACGTCCCGCTGCGCCGCTCCGCTCGGCGCCGTGAGCGACGCGCTTCGGCCGTCTTGATTCATCCGCCCCGACGCCACAACCACGCCCTGAGGGCATCGTCCGTGATCGCCACGCGCATCAAAAGTAATCACGTCCACGGCTTCGGCGCGCCCATAGCCATCGGCGGTGGCGTCGAATGTCTTTGAACGTCCATTCGGGCTCAACATGCCGGCGCTCGCGAGCGCCGAATGCGTGTCGGGCGCGCACATAATCGATGCCCCGCCCACGCACGCGCCGGCGATTCTTCCAGCACCGCGCATGGCTTCGTTCGCGAGCGCCATGGCGCAGAGCGATGACGAGCACGCGGTGTCGATCACGAGCGCCTGGCCGCGCAAGGCGAATATAAATGCAATTCTGCCCGCGCAGCAGCTCGCCTCAGCGCCGACGCCCACGTACGCGTCCACGGGCGCGCCGACGATTCGTATAAGATTTCCATAGTCTTTCCCCGAAGCACCAATATACGACCCAATATCATGCGTGTCATCCATCGGTGCGATGGCGCGACAGACGACGACGGCGCGGATGAGCAGGCGCTGTCGCGGATCGCACGCGCGCATTTCAACCGACGTCGTCGGCTCGAATGGACTCGCGTCGACGCGTTGAATCACATGCGTCGGTGCGTACGCGCCGAACGCGTTGATTGGATCGTTGTGCGCGTCGACGAATCGCCGTGCGAGTGGGGTTTTCATGACGGCATCGGCGGTGGGGGTGGCGTCGTGGGCGCATCCGGACGCCGCGGCGGAGACGCGCGGTTCGGTTGGCTCGGGACGTCTCGCGACGGCGTTGACTTTGACTTTGGATGTCGTCGTCGTCGACGAAGACGACGACGTCGCGGCCAGCGCCTTGGCGGCGCTCGCGATGGTGGGGTAGTCGAAAAATATCGTGCTCGGCGCGTCGGAACGCGCCAGAGCGGTGCACACGGCGCCACGCAAGTCGACGGCGGACAAACTGTCCAATCCGTGCTGCATCAACGGGTCGTCGACGCCGAGCGTCGTTCCGAGTGCCTGAGTGACGCACGTCGAGATGATGGCGCGAATCGCGCGCTCATCGAGCACTGTCGAGGGCAACGCATTCGACGCGTCGTGTTTCGGCTCGACGTGACGACGCGTGTGCGCCGAGGGAAAGAATGTTCTAAATCCCGCGAAGCCGCGAGCCAACGCGTGGACGTCGAGCGCCGCAGCGATGATATTCGCGCGACACGTGACGCGCCATAGCGCCGCCACGCCCTCGCGCGCGCGCAGCGCCCAGATACCCATGTGTTGTAATCTTCTGAACGTGTGCGCGTGCCGCGTCGCCATGCCGACGTCGGCCCAGGGTCCGAATTGGACCGAGCGCGCATCCGCGCCGGCGTTTCTGCGCCTCGCGACGTCGACGTCCATGGCACCATTCGCCGCGGCATAATTCCCCTGCCCAGCCGCGCCGAACGCGCTGGCGATGGATGAACATGTGATGATGCGCGTTGGCGTCGCCGCGCGCTCGTCGCTGCGCATCGCGACGGCGATGGATTTTGGGGCGAAGACGACGCGGACGCGTCGAGCGGAATGTCTCGCGAGCGCTCCGTCGGCTAACGCTCCACCGGCGTAGAGTACCACGTCCGCATCCGCCAGGGCGTCCGTGCGCGCCGCGGCATCACATGCCATTGCGCACGTCACATCGTCACCGTCGTCGTGGAACCACGTCGCACGTGCGGTTCTGGAGACGAGCGCGAGACGACATTCGGGACGCGACATTTGAGCCGCGAGCGCGCCGACGCCTCCAAATCCACCGACGACGAGCACACGCACCTTGGCCCGTGCCGGTGGTTGCATTCGAGAACGACGTCGTCGAACGTCGGTGCGTCGCACGGCGGCATGCGCGCGTAATTCGACCACGTCGCCGTCGTTGAATTCAACCGACGGATGTTTCTCAGCCGAGTCCTCGAGCTCGAGCGACTTGAATAGTCCATCCGCGTACGTCGCGCCGCGCGTCGAAAACCATCGCAGAGGTTTAGCGCATTGAAACGACGCGATGATGGATGTCGTCGTTCGTGTCGCATCGCGGGGTGTTGTCGCGAGCGATGGACACGCTGGTCGCCGCGAGGGCGTCGCCGCGACAGTCGCTGCGTACGCGCGGGCGGGCGGGCGGCGACCGGATTCTGCGTCAATCGTCGTCATCATCGATCCGAATGCTTTGGCGCATAAATCGACGATGCATGCTCGCGAGTTGAGATGATGTTGTGTCGTCGCTGGTGACGTCGTTGGTGCGATGCACGCCGCGGAGGAGACGCGGGTGGTGAAACCGCCGTCGACGTACGCGGCGCAGCCCACTGGGACGCGAAGCGTCAGGTTTCTCCTCGACGTCGTCGCCGCCGCGAGCTGCATCGTGCCATCCACGGCGGCGATGTAAGATGTGATGTCATCGGCGTTTGCGCGAGGGCGCGTGATCGTTGCCGCACGATTTTGGTGGCTAGTCGCGCGACGATTTGCAAAGGCGAACCCGCCGCGCGACGTCGGTTGAGGAACGTGAACGGTCACTGGCGAAAGAAAGCACGTCATCGTCATCGTCGCGCCGCCGCGCATCGCCAGCGCCCCCGAACGAGCATTCAATGTCACGTGAAATGAAAGTTTCGCGGAAATGTGCAGAGACGTTGGAATGGCGCACGATGTGGCAGCGAGCGGAGCGTCGTCGAGGACGAGGCGTCCGGCGGCGACAGCGGCTCGAAGCATTCCTGCGCCTGGAAATAGTGCGCGCGCGCGCACGGTGTGGTCTTTGGCGCTGACGCACGCCATGGCGTGTGCCGTGAACGTCAACGTGCAGGGTGGTGAGGTGATATTGCGCGGTCGCGCGATGGCGACAGCGATGAACGGCGCCGCGCGCACGGATGGTACGCACCACGCGCGCCGAGCGTCCATCGTCGCGCAGTGCGACTGCGCTGTGGTGATTCGCCCGACACGCGCAACTGACGGCGACAAAATTAGACTCACGTGCGCATTCGTGCCTTGAAATGCGAATGCGCTCGTGCCGGCGCGTGAAAAGTATGTACCCGCGCGATGTCGTCCAACCGACGTCCCGCCACCCAGAGCCATCGAATGTGTCTGCGCGACGACGACGACGGCAACGTACGGATTCACCGTTGCCAATCCGCGCACGCCAACGCTGATGAAATGTGCGTTGTGCGCGATGACAGCGGTGATGGACACAATCCCCGACGCAGGTTCGGCGTGCCCGATGAAGCTCTTTGACGCTTCGAGCCTCGTCGGGGAGTCGTCGGCGGGCAGCGCGTTGACTTCAATTGGATCACCCAGCGGCGTGCCCGTGCCGTGCAAATGCAACGATAACAACAAATCATGTAAATTAGCGTTATCGCCTGCGTGACCGCGCATGGCGGCGGCGATAACGTTCGATTGCGCCGGACCGTTTGGGGCGGTGAGCGCCGAGCTTCGTCCGTCTTGCCCGACGGCTGTCCCGCGCACCGTCAGCGATAACCACATCGACCGGCGTTCAAAGCCAACGTGGTCGTTTGCGTCGTCGTCATCATCACCGTCTTTACGCGCACACAGACGCACGGCTCGATTCGCTTCAGCGCGCACGTATCCATCCGCGGCGACGTCGAGTGTCTTACATCGTCCCTCTGGGCTCAGCATCCTCGCCCGATGGAATTGCTCCGTCACGCGCGGACAGAGAATCACATTCACCCCGCACACGAGCACGTCACCTAGAATACTGTTTTTAACAACCATATCCACGCGCGCGTGGTGCGCGGCGACGAGTGCAGAGGAACATGCTGTGTCTATGGCGATGGCGGCGCCGGCGAAATCAAACGTAAAGCACACTCGGCCGGGCGCAACAGATATGAAATGACTCGTCGCATCGTACGCAGATGGTGCCAACGATGCGCGCGCGGCAAGTTCGGCATAATCGCGACTCGCAATACCGACGTATACGCCCGTCAACGACGACGATGACGATTTTGAGATTTCTCCAGAGCCACCGAAGACGTCGAGCGCCGCGCGCAAGAGTAATCGCTGTTGGACATCGCACCGCGCGGCTTCATCGCGGTGTACGCCAAACACACCGGCGTCGAAGACATCGATGTTGGACATGTGAGTCATGAACGTCGCTGGAACGTTGGCGTGGTTTGATTGACGCATGATGTCGATGTCCCAACGTTTGCGAGAGATGGGCCGAACGGCGTCGGCGTCGATGGATTCCGTAGAGCACCGCGCGTGGATGCATATCACTGTCGTCGCTGGCGGCGCGTGCGGCGTCATCGGTGTCATACCACTGACTAGTGGTGGATCTTTCGCTATCATTGATGCGGATTGCACGCGGGTTTCATTGAATACGCGCGTCGAGAGCGCCCGAGCGGTTGGGTAGTCAAAAATCGCCGTCGAGGGCAGCGACACGTGAAACGCTTGCGATATCGCGTTCGCGAGTTCCGTAGACGACACAGAATCCACACCAACATCCATGAGTGGTGCGTTCGGGTTGATTTTCGCCGCCGGTATCGATGCGGCACCGACGGTACGTTCGATGATACCGCACACGTTGCGTAGAATGTCATCCATCGACGTCGCCGTCGGCTGCTTTGATGCGCAATTCGGCTGCTGAAACGCCGGCTTCGGTTTTGGGGACGTCTTGTCGACGTGTATTTCATCGTCACTGAAATTAATGAGATGTTCAAACAGCGCCGCATCGCGCGTGCGACCTGAGTTGCGCACGTACGCGTTCCAATCCACGCGAGCGATGCACGTCGTCGTCAAAGACGTCTCATACATAGATGTGCGCGCAAACATCGCCATCGCGTCCGCAGGCACCATAGACGGCATGCCTAGTGACGCTAGTCGTGATTGCGTCTCGCCCGTCGCCATACCGCGCGACGACGTCGCCCACGGTCCGAATTGCGCCGCGCGCGTTGGCTCGCCCCGTCGAGCTCCAGCCTCGCATCGCGCGTCGAGAATTTCGTTCGCCGCCGCGTACACTGCTTGGCCCAACGAACCGATGCACGACGCAATTGATGTAAACACAGCGACATGCGCTATGGCGTGACGACTGTCGTCATCGGCGCGCTGCGAAAATGTGCCACATTTGGCGCTCACGCTCGCAAATGCGGCTCTCGCCGCTATGGTTCTCCACGCCGCGTCTGCCAATATTCCCGCGGCGTGTACAACCGTCGATGCATCGCGTGAAAACTTCGTTGTTAGCAATGCTTGCACCACTCCCGTGTGAATACACAGCAGTCTTTCGCCGCACGAGGTCCATGGGAGTATACGCGCTCGGCCGCGGCGGGACGAGGCGAGGACGACTGAGAATCGCGCGGGCATGAAATCGCGCGCAAAGCACGACCCAAGCGCGCCCGTACCACCCATAATCACCATGCACTCACAATATCGAACCACATTCACATCCCTTGTCAGTGAGAGCGTCGCGCCGAGGCGACGATGACGATGCGAGCGCGTCGCCTTTGCCGCGCAAAGCTGTTCAACGCTCGCGCGACTCGTTTCGGCTCCGTCGAGCTCCACCCGACTCATCGTCGCCGTTTCCAGCGCCACCGATCGCATCGCGGCGTAAATACCATAACACACGCCATCTTCTGTCACCCTTGCGCGCGAAAACGTCCACGGCGCGTGGAGTGCTGAGAGAACGCGCCTCGCGTTTGGCGTTCGCGCGCCTTGGCTCGCTCGAACCATCGGCGCTCTGCCCGCAGCTACTCGACGGCGTCGACACACGTACGCACACGTGCGCACTGACGCACCGCGCACACGACGCTCGATGCATTTCGTGCGCAGTTGCCGCGTATACATGTCGCGAGAGACGTGAGAGCTCATCGATAACGCGCGATGGATGTCAGACGCGTGGCCACCAAATGTCTGCGCCGCGTCGAGCCGAAACGCCTCAGTCGTCGCCGGGATGCGTAACGTTTTCGCGCCGTCATTCACGCGCCAAGTGGCGGCGATGGCGTGAAACGCGGCGTCAATTTCCCCGGCGCGCGAATCGCCGCGAGCGCGAGCGATGACGGCGCGAACGACGACGGTCATGTGAACCGTAGGCGCAGACGCGGATGACATCGCTCCGAGCGCTCGTCGTCGAGACTCGACGCGCGGCGTCGCGCGCAATGTCTGCGCCCGTGCGGCGCGCGACCCATCGAGACGCGCGACATCGATGCCAGACGTGACGAGGTGGCACACCATTGTAAATGCTTCGTTCACGGGTAAAATGGCGATGAAGACGCATCGCTCGACGCCGCGGTCGCGGGCGGATGTCAAAGCGCCGCTAGCGAGCTCCATCGTCCCAGCAGCGGGGAATATCGCACGCTCGCGCACGCAATGATCGCCACACGCATCGTACTGTGCGCGAACTACAAATATCACGCGATCGGCGGCAAGTGGAATGCGAGGCGAGCCATGTGACGCCGAGCATGGCGGCGAGCAGCACCACGTGTCCCTGGCGTCCCATGTGTCTGTTCGCGTCCTCGCGACGCCTCCGTGTCCTCGCCCCGAACCGAACACCACACCGTGCGCATTCGTGCCCTGAAACGCAAACGCCGACACTCCGTATATATCACGCGTCGCGGCGATGCGCGTGCGAGGCACGACGGGCACGGCTGTTGTCGGAGCGGCGGCGTCAAACGCGCGCGTCACGTACGGATTGAGCGCTCGCGTGTGCGGCGTTCCCACTCGAACACGCGTCATCAACGTTTCGCACGCATCGACGAGCGAAATCAACCCCGACGGCGACTCTGCGTGTGCTACAGATGCTTTCGTCGCGCCGATGATGACCGTGGTGGTTTTCGTCGCGAGTGTGGTGCATGCGTTTGCGGCTTCGACGTCGATGCTCGCGTCAAATGTGGCGAGCGCGGCGGCGATTTCAATTGGGTCCCCGAGCGGTGTTCCAGTACCGTGCGCCTCGCATCCGCGCCGCGCCGCGTTTGCATTATTCGATGATGCCGCCAATGTCGCGCGCATCGCCGCTCGTATACACGACGTTTGCGATGGGCCATTCGGGGCGGTGAGCGATGAGCTTCGACCGTCTTGGTTCACTGCGCACGCGCCGACGATGATGACTGACGCCGACGCTGACGTCGCCTGTTGACGCCGTAACGCCAGCGTGGTTCCAGCTTCGGCGCGTGCGTACCCATCGGCCGACGCATCGAACGTTTTACATCGCCCGTCGCTCGCGAGCATGCCGGCGCGGGCAAACATCGCACTCGTGGCGCAGTCAAACAGCGCGTTGACGCCGGCGACGATGGAACCCGACGACGATGACGCAGAGGCAACATGGAGCGCGGTGAGTCCACTCGAACAAGCGGTGTCTATCGCCACAGATGGGCCTGAGAATCCGAGCGCGAACGACACGCGCCCGGGAATGACGCTGACGAACGCCGCGCCAGTGGATATGAATGGACTTTGTGCGTATCCGTAGTCGATGACGAGACGTCGGTAATCGCACGTCGCGGCGCCGACGAAGACACCTATGTCGTCCGCAACGATAATTGCGTTTTTGTGAGCGCGTAGAGCTGCGTCGTCAATCGACTGACGACGCCGTCCATGATCAGCCGATGACGTAGTCGAGACGGCGAGGTCTACGGCGTGCGTGAGCACGAGTCTTTGCTGCGGATCCATCACGACGACCTCGGCGCGCTGCATACCGAACGCCACGGCGTCAAATGCGCGCCAAATGTCGGCATTGAGGACAAAGCCGCTAAACATGGGCGTTGCGAGGGTGCCCGGGGACCATCGCTCGTCGACGCGGGTCACGCCATCGTCCCCGCGGTGGCGCCCCGGAACGTCCTTACGCGTCGCCGCGACGACGATGGTGAACGCAGGGTTCAGATTGCTCTCATTCGCAGTCACCGTTGTGGTCACGGGCGCGGTCACCGTCGCTGTGGCGCGTCGTGTTTCTCTGTCTCCTTCTCCTCTTCGAGCGGCGACGATGAACCGCTCGAGCGCCTTGGGCGTCGGATAATCAAACACCAACGTCGCCGGACACGCCACGTCGCCCAAAGCCTGCTCAAGCGCAGTAGTAAACTCCACGGCGCCGAGTGAATCCATGCCGAGCTCGAAAAATGGTGCGTCGTCGCTCGTCGGCGGATGGCCGAGCGCGCGGACGACGGCGTCGCGGATGACGTCCCTCGCGTCGTCTCTGAAAGCTCCGACTTTTGGCGCACCCGAGACGCGTGCGCGATCGTCTTCGGCGTCACTACTCGCACTGCGCGAATGTTTATCGACGGAATCACGCACGACGACGTGCTTCAAAAACGCTGACGCGGCGAAAACACTTGCATGCCGGTTCGCGTACCGCTGCCAATCAAAGGCGCTCACGCTCATAATCCTCGTACTCACCCAGACGCCGCTCACGATCCGCCTCAAAGCCGCGACGCCAACGACCGGGTCGAGCACACCGATACCAATCGTTTTCATGCGCGCCTCGACGTGCGCCGCCATGCCTTGGCCACCGCCCCAGGCGCCCCATTGCGCGCTCGCGCAGTCCACGCCCGCGCGAGACGTGGCCAAAGCGCGCGCGTCCAAATGCGCGTTCGCCGCCCCGTACGCCGTCTGTCCGGCGTTCCCGAGCAATGCGGTGACCGAGCTAAAGAACACATGCATACTAGGTGCTCGAGCCATCGTTATTGCGTCCGAAATGTGAGTTTTTGGCGCGCAGACGGTCATGAGATTGCCGTACGTGACGTTTGGCGTTCCCGCGTCGGCGAGGACGCCGCCGGCGTAGAGCGCGACGTCGCACGATGGCATCGTATATCGTCCTTCCTCACGCATCACGTAGTCGGCGCGAACCGCAGTCATCATCGCATTGTTGATTGATGCGGCGCATATGCGCGCGCGCGATCTTCCCGAACGTCCGATGAGACGCACGTCTGACGCCGCGGGCGAAAAGACGCTTTGAGCGCAGCGGCGGCCGAGCGCGCCCAATCCACCGAATATCATCACTCGTCGTCGCGATTCGCGCGCGCGAATCGTGCAGTCGCGCCAACGTAGTTCATGTCGAGCGCTGCGCGCGCCGCCGCCGTCGCGACGCACACATGCCGCGTCGAGCATTCGAATGGATCGCGCGCCGTACGCCTCAGTCGGCGTCGTCCATACGTCCCCGTCGTCTACATCCGTCGGTGCGTTCACCTGCGATGCGTGCACGTCGACACACGATATCGCACACGTGATTTCATGTGCTGCCGAACGCATCGCACCGCACATTACATTACCACCGGCTGTTCGCGTCGTTGTGCGCACGGCGATGCGATTGACGACGCGTCGTTCGGCGGCGAAACGCTGCGTCAGCGAAGCCGTGGCTCGCGCGGCGCTCACATGTGTCATCGGCGCGCGAACGCCGCGCGCGATGTTTCCATGCGAGAAAATACGAGACGGTGTCATATCGGTGGTGCGTGCTCTCGTGACGTACATGGTTGTCTTTGTCGTCTTCGTCGTCTTTGCTTTTGTCTTTGTCTTTGTCTTTGTCGAAGACGTCATTCTTCGCGGTGGCCTAATGTCTAATCCATCAAGCGTGGCGACGTCTGGCATCCAATGCTCGTGCACGACGCGCGCATCGAGCGCGATACCGCGCGGACACGCGCACGACGCACGTGAGGAACTCGCCGCCGCCGCTGATGACGACGACGATGATGTCCGAGGCGCGGGACGCACGGCGGCGAGCGCGGCGGGCACGCGCGCCGCGGGACACCAATCGTCATCGTCGCGTCGTCGCCGATGTTGTAACACGCCTTCGGCGAGGTGAATTGCGGCATCGAGCGCATAGACGTCGACGTGGAGCCCGCAGTCACGCGGCGCGCGGCGCGCGATTTTTGCCGAGAGTGCGTGTTTTTGACGTCGTCGAATTCCAACTTTGACGTCGCGCGCGAATGCGAATGACGAGCTGCGAACCCGCGAATCAACGACGTGTACGACGACGATGCGGCCAAATAAATGCGTATGAGGCCGACACAACGGTCCTGTGGTGACGGATGCGCGACCGTCGTGTTTGCGCACCAATACATGAATCACGACGTCTTCGGCGTCTTTGGCGTCGTCTTCGGCGCTCAGTCGTAGCGGGTGCGGAATGACCACGTCGGATCCCACGCTTCGCGACCCATCCATCGCAGATTCGAGAAACAATTCAATCAACGCTGTCGCAGGCGCGATGGCTCGGCCGTGGATGACGTGATGATGCAGCGATGCGGTGCGCGTCCCGCCGGCGTCGCGCCTTTGACATCCGCGAGCCGCTCGAGCAACGTAGAGAATTCGTCCATACGCGACATCCGCGCGTCGTATCCACGCATGATTACGCCGAGCGAGCCAGTGTGCGCGTTCATCCAACCAAAACGACGACGCACCGTGCGGCTTTGCAGTACGACCCACGACCGAAGACGAAGACGAACGCGAGCGAGCCAATCCGTGCGCGTTTGTGCCTTGAAACGCGAACGCCGACGCCGACGCCGACGACGCGCCGATGAAACCCGCGACGATTCTCGGCACGACTGTTGCATGCACCACCGAAGACGCGGCGGCGTTGAGATGCGCGTTGAGCGCGCGGACGTGAATCATCGCGTGTATCGTCTTATGGCTGAGGCTTTCGACGGCGCACAACATCCCGGCGACGCCGCTCGCGGGTTCGCTGTGCCCGATCGATGATTTCACCGCGCACACGCGCATGACGGTGGTCCAACGTTCGTCATCGGTAGCCGCCTCGGCTGCGGCTGAACGAAGCGCGCCGAGCTCGATGGGATCGCCAAGCGGCGTCCCGGTGCCGTGGAGACACACCGACTCGACGGGTATTCGCGGTCCCGCGTACGCCTCTCGAATCACACGCGTTTGCGACGGACCATTCGGCGCAGTCAATGAACTTGAACGACCGTCTTGATTTACGGCGACGTGTGCGAGTTCAACGACGCCAGTTTCGGTGCGGGTGCCGCTGCGCGCGTCGCCGACGGCGAGCGTTAATTTTACGAGGGCGTAAAACTCAGCGCGCACATACCCATCCGCTTCAGCGTCGAACGTTTTGCACCTCCCGTCGCTCGCAAGCATGTTCGCTGCGTCACACGCGATCGTCCACGCCACGTCAAACATTAAATTTACGCCGCCGGCGAGCGCGTGCGCGTGGAACTCAGTGTGACTGTTGATATCCGCGCCTCGGCTCGCGTTTCGGGCGGCGACGAGCGACGACGAACACGCGGTATCGATCGCCTCTGCGCGTCCAGTGAGCGCGAACGTATACGACACTCGTCCAGCAACGACACTGAGATGTGCTGACGTGGCGTAGTACGGCGAACACGCGTCGCGCGGCGTTAACGTTTGGTATTCAATTTGCGACACGCCGACGTGCACCGAACACCCTCGTCGACCATCTGGTTCCATCATCATCAGCGGCGTTGCCGCGCGAAGAATCACGCGTTGCTGCGGATCAATGACGCGCGCTTCAGTATCGACGATGCCACACGCGTGGGCGTCGAGCAGCGCGGCGTCGGCGATAAAGGCGCCGAAAGGTGGTATTCGGCGCCGACATCGCAGAGCGTCGGCGTCGGCGTCCCATCGGTCGGCGAGTGGGACGACGGCGATGGCGTCGGCGCTCGGCGCGCACGCGTAACCAGCACTGGATGCAACGATGACGACGATGACAGATGCCGTCGCCGCCGCGGATGAACACACCACCGCGTCGGACGAGGACGACGACGAGTTCACGAGCGCGGGCGCCGAGGACGCCAAAGACTCTGCGCGGGTTAAAAATTTCACCACGTCTCTCGTCGTCGGGTAATCAAACGCCAACGTCGCCGGCACGTCGACATCTACGACATCGCACAACGCAGCGGAGAGTTTTGCCGTCCACTGAATCGCGCGCGCGGATGTTAATCCGAGCGCCATGAGCGGGGTATCGACGTCGAGCCGCTCGGCGGCGTCGACGCCGAGGACGTCTCGAATCGTCATCCGCACGACATCCTCGACCGCATTCGTCGTCGTCCGTACCGATGCACCACTGCGAGCATCACCCGAATAACTCATAATAAACCCCGCCAACTCGCGAATCGTTGGATAATCAAACGCCACTGTCGCGCTCAAACGCGCCCTCGCGTCCTGAAATTCGCGCGACAACGCCTCGCCGAGCGCCACCACGCGCGCGGATGTCAATCCCATCGACGATAACGGCGCGTCATCGTCCACGAAGGCGTCGTCGTCATCGCAACGTAACGCATCGCACACGCACCGACGCACGCGAGAGATCACGTCCTCTGGTAAAGCCACAGAGCGGCGCGGTTCAGACGAAGACGACGACAACGAAGGAGAACTTGAACCGTCACGAAGTCTTCGCCGCTTTGGCGTCACATGTTTTAAAAATGCCGACGCGTCGTTGACGGCGCGCTCGTACGTGCCCCAATCTATGCCAGGCGAGAAGCATCCAACACACGCCGCTGACGACGAACCGGCGTCGTTTGCGAGCGCGGCGCCGATGAATTCCAGCGCCGCGCTCGGCGCCACGAATCCCATGCCAACCGACCGCCAGTATCTTTCAAACCCCTCGCCGCTCTCGTGCGCCATGCCAACCTCCGCCCAGGTACCAAATGCCACGGCGATGAATCGTTTTGCGCCCGAGCCGCGCCGGCGATGCGCCGCGCGATCGCTCATGGCGCACAACGCATCCTGAAAGGCATTTGACGCCGCGTACGACGCCAAGCGGGATTGCCCGAGCACGCCAAATATTGAAGACGAGCACATGAACACATCTGATGCCGCATCGCACGCCGCGTGTAACGAACCAGAGATTTTTGCCTCTGTTCCGGCGATGAATGCGGTGCGCGTCATGTCGATGGCGGCGCGTTCGTGTAAAACGCCGCCGAGATGTAAGACGAGCGCCACGGGATGGGCGAGCGCAAACACCGCGCGGGATTGCCGTTCGTCCGCGCAATCTGCGGCGACGACATCGACGTCAAACGCGTATCCAGAGCGATGTTTAATTTCAACGTCATCGTCATCGCCTTCAGGCGACGAAAGCATCGCGTTGGTTACGGATTGAAGCGCGGCGTCGCGGACGCTGCGGCCGACCAATACAAAGCGCTCGACGCCCAGTCGCGCGGATAGAAATTCGAAATGCAACACACCGAGCGCACCGAGTCCACCAATGATGACGCACGACGATGCACGACCACTATTAGCATCGCGCGGTGGACGCGCGCCGGACATCGAGCGGAGGGCGTTGGGAGCCGGGGTCGGCATTGGGGACGCGCGCGCGCGGAGTCGCGGAGCGGCGACGACGGCGTCACGGAGAACAAGTTCGCGCTCTTCATATCCATCATCATCATCATCGTCGTCGTCGTCACGATGACCGCTGCGGTGGTGACCGCGGAGCATGCGCCGTAAAGCCGAACGCAATGCGCTCGACGCCAAATGGTCAAAATCGTGCGGCGCGTCCAAGCAATAAAATGACACCTCATCTCCGTGTTCGCGCCGAAGCACGCGCAACATCGCCATAACGGCGCTGTGTGCGATGTGCCCATCGTCCGTGCACTCGGTGTCGCAAGACACGAATGCGTTGGATGTTAAGACAACGACGCGGATGTCTCTCGCGCGAGTCGCTGAAATGTGAGCGACGAGCGCTTGGGCGAGCGCGAGAAGTAATCCAGACGCGAGCGCCGTCGATGCCGCCACCTGCGCTGATGCATCGCTTGCCGTCGTCGAGAAACATCGTAAACACTCGGCGAGCACGATGGTATCGCCAGATCGTACGTCGGCAAGCGCCGAGGCGTAGCGCTCAAGGATGAAGAGCCAATCCAGAGCGCCGCGTTCCTTGACGGCGTCGAAATCATCCGCGCATCGCACGCGCACATCGGCATCGAGCGCTCGCAAGCAGTATTCAACGCGAGGATGCGCGCCTAGGATGTGCCACGTTTGCCCGCGCAAACATATCGACGACTCGTCTGACGATAGCGATGCGTGATGACCTCCGTCGTCGTCTCCCGCGAGCGTTTCGAGCGTGACTTCGTACGCGTCAATCATCGACGTTGACTTCTTGGCGTTGGCGTTCACATTCGCATCCACCGCGAGCACCGCGCGTGAAAACTGCCGACGCATTACGCCTTCGCCCGAGCGACGCCCGCGAGACGCGTTGGCTACCATTTCCCTCAACGCCGTTTTAAGCACCTTACCGCTGGCGTTCATCGGCAACGCGTCCACGATGTGAAACGCGCTCGGGCACTTAAATTGCGATAAATGCTTCAAGCAATGCGCATCGAGCATTCGCATCACCTCATCCTCGCTCTCGTTCTCGCTCTCGCGCGTGAGCGTCACCATGGCGTGCACGACTTCACCCATCACCGAATGTGGCACTCCAAACGCCGCCGCTCGAGCCACCGCGGGACATTCGCACAACACCCGTTCCACCTCCACGCAATACACATTCTCCCCACCGCTCAAAATCATATCCTTCTTACGATCAACAATCACCAACGCGCCATCGGGACGGACGTACGCGAGATCACCCGTGGCGAACCAGCCGTCTTGATCAAACGCGCGTCGCGTGGCGTCGGGATTCCGCCAATATTCGGCAAAGACAGTCAATCCTTTTACGTACACGTCGCCAACGGATCGCCCATCGCACGGCACGAGCGCCCCGCCGTCGCGTGCGTCGTCGACGACTTTCACGCGCATCAGTGCGAATGGTCGTCCGCTGGTGCATATCGCATCGAGCTGCTCGCGAGGCGTTGACGATTGAAGAAACGCCGACGAGAGCACGCTCATTGAAATTTTCCCGCAGCACTCTGTCATGCCGTAAGAAATAAAAAATTCGCATCCAAACAGCGCGATGGCGCGCCTGACGGATGTCGGCGGCAATGGACTGCCACCGCATGACACTACGCGTAGGGACGAGAGGTCGCACGCCGCACACGCGGGGTTGTGAGACATGATAGCCACCATAGATGAGGCGAAATTGCAGCACGTCACGCGTTCGGCGGCGACGCATCGAAGCGCTCTCGCGGGCTCAAAGTGCTGAAGAAACACGTGTCGACCGCCGAGATGCGTGACGCAATAAATGGCAAAAGCATCGACGAGATGGAACATCGGGGCAGCGTGGAGCCAAGTGTCCGATAGGCCGATGCGCATTTCGACGGCGGTGGCGTCGGCGTGCGCGCGGACGACGGCGTGCGAGAGGCGTACGCCTTTTGGATTGCCCGTAGTGCCGCTCGTGTAGTAGAGATGCGCGTCCGTGTGCGCGGCGATCGCGCGCGTGAGTAACGGAATGGCGCGGTCGACGTCATCATCATCGTCGGCGATGACGTCGATGTGCCAATCGAAATTGCGAACGCCGCGAATGTACGGGGACGAACGCTTCGTCCCGTCGACAACCTCATCGTCGTCGTCGTCGTAAATCCATACGATCGCTACGAGATCACGAGGCACGTCGCTGCGATCGCGTCGCTCACCATCGCCCATCATGACGTCGCGCAGGACGTCCGCGTGCGGCACCGCGCGCGCAAAGACGGCTTTACATCCGGCGTCGGCGAGAATGTACGCCGACTCTCGCCGCACCAAGTGCGTGTTCAAATTCAACAATACGCATCGAAGCATCGCGCACGCGTAATGAATGACAAAGACTTCGATGGAGTTGGACGACAGCACACCGACGACATCGCCTGGGCGAATGTCGAGGACGTCGCGCATGAATGCGGCGGCGCGAGCGGCGCGGTCGACGCATTCGACGTACGTAAACGTCGGGCATCGGCGGAGGCGCGAGACGTCGCCGACGTGTACTCCAGACGCGGCGCGTGTCGCGCGTCCGTCCGTGCACACGAGCGCGGTGTGCGTCAAGCAGTCTGCGATTGAACCCGTGCGTGCGCACGCCCACGACGGGTTGAGAGCGTCGGCGTCGGAAACGGAAACGGCGCCTTTGCGGTCGGCCGCGACGTCGTCGGCTCGATGACGGACCATGGTGGCGACGGTGAGCGTATCAACCGTCACGACGCGTTCATTCAGCGTCAACGTCGGCGTACGTCGAGTTTCCGGCCATGAACGATCACGAGGGAGCCAGCGGCGCCATGTCGTCGCACGGCGGGGCTTGTGCGTCGTTCGAGTGTGAAATATCGTCGTCACGTTGACGTTTTCAAAGGAGCTCTCGATGGCGTCGCCTCGACCGACCGCGCGGACATCCGTCGAATACCGCATCGATTTTCGCGGTGCATCGCACGCGACGCGCAGAGCATCGACGACGGTATCGTGCGTGTGCGACACCACGTCGCCGACGTCGCGATCCGTGGCGCATTTACGCGTCCGATGCGCGAATACGAGAGGCGCGACGGCGGCAATCGCGTCGTCTCGTCGTCCCGAATACAAAATATCGCGCGCCTCGACGCCGCACCGCGCCGCCATGTGCTCAACCGCGCCATACGTGTGCTCAACGCATGCATTTGCATCGAATGTATCATCGAAATGACGATGATCGACGCGAGCGACGATGATTTGCGCGCCATCGAGCGCCGCGGACGCCGCCGCGTCTCGAATTCGAGCGCAGTACACTTCACGCATCGGTCCCGTCCCCGCATCCGCGCCCGACTCGCCAGCAGAACACGACAGGGCATCACGATTGATGAATTGATCGCGACCGAGACGTTCGACATCGCTCGCGCGACGCAGTCGAATCACTAACGTTCGACGTGACGACATGTCAGCCTCGCGCACGCGAACGCGCTTTTCAATCCTTAGCCCCTTGGCGTGCGACGACGACGACGAATGGCACCGTCACCACAGCGCACAATAATCAACACCTGCGCGTCCTCTCGCGCGTCCTCTCGCGCGTCCGTGTGCGTCGAACAACCACCGCGCGTGTCACGGTATGCCGTCGCTCTCAGTCTGCGTCTTGTGTCTCACGCTCTAATGTCGCCGCGCACGCGTCGCCCATCGTCGCCGCGCGCGCGCTCGCGCGCCAGAACGCGCACATCATTCGCGATGTATCATTCGCGACGCATCATTTGCGCCGCGGCGCCCGCGATGGGTCGCCAAGGCGCGACATTGGACACCGTTAGGCGACACCCATCGATCGCACATCGTCAAACCGCGGCTCGTGCGCCCGTGCGCCCGCGCGCGCCATGCCCGCGCCCGAGCTCGTGCACTTGAACGAAATCCACCGCTCGCATCCGTACTGCGAAAATGCCGCCATCGCCGCAGACGTGTTCGCCGCGCTCGCGAATGACGTGAGCAGATTGGCCAGCCAAGGCAAAGGCAGACGGTCTACGCGCGCGACGCGCGACGACGCGGGCGCGTACGTCTCCTTCGACGCGCGCGAACTCACGACGCATGCGTTATCGACGTGTGTGCTGTGCGTAGAGGCGTACGTGGACTTGAGGTCGGCGGCAGCGAGCGTGGATGATGATGATGAGCGCGCGCGGGCGTTGACTGCGTTTGATCTCGCGCGGCTCAAAAGCGCATTCTGTGCGCCCGCATCGCGCGCGAATGAGGATTTTGCACAGACGTATGCGAAGAAATTAGCGACAAAGAGCGCGCTGTTGGAAGTGATGCTCGCACCGGCGACGGCGAGAGGGGCAAAGGTATTTGAAGGCGCGGCTGAGGCGTTTGCGAGCGGCGCCCAAGCCGAAGCTCAAGCCGAAGCGGAACAAAGGACGCGTTCAAACGCGACGGCGACGACGAATGGTGACGCAGACGACGATATGGATAATAGCGATAAGGGTTTGTGTCGTTTGATTCGCGAGAAGCCGTGTGGGGCGTATCCTGGGACGTTTGCGATGCTCGCGAGCGGCGACGCTCGAGTGAAGCGGCTGGCGAAACAGTTGTTGCAAGAAACGCTCGCGAGCGATGACATCAAGGGGCGAAAGGTGACGAGATATCGCACACTGCGATACGAAAATGCGTCAAACGCATTGTTTGATGTGTTTGGGTATTGGGTGGAGTGTTTGGCGGATGCGCAGCGTGAACGTGAGCGTCAAAGCGACGGCGGTGGGGCGAGGCGCGCGTACGCCGCCATCGTTCCAGAGGTTGACTTTGATGGAGACGTCGTCGAACCTTTCGTTCCGAGTGAATCTCGGCTGTGGTTTTGTCTAGCGTTTGCGCTCGGGATGTCAGACGCGGCGATCACGCAGGCGGTGGTTGAGCAGCATCCGATTGTGTTTGAGTTGGCGGTGAAGGCTTTGGTTCGGTCGACAAAGAATCCGCGTTTGAAACCGCCGACGGCGGAGGATACGTATATGATCAAGCTTGCAAGTAATGCGTGCGATGTGGTACACTTGATTTTAGCGTCATATCCACGAGGGATAGAGCACGCGAATGCGTTTTGGCGTTTTACATGCGTGAAACCGTCGACAACGATTGACGCGCTCGCCGCTGCGGCGCGCATGGCGAGCAAAGAGAGACCTCAAGATCAAATCACCGCATTGGTTGCGTTGAAATCGGCGTACTTGTTGCTTCCGCGTGGCGATGCAATTAGCTCGTCGCGCATCATGGATTGCTTGGTGAAGGATATCCCGCACTCCACAAAGTTTTACGACACCGAAGTGCAATGGGAGAGCCGGCTTTTGGCGTGCACCGCCGTGCTCGAGCAATATTCTGAAATCGGCGTCGACGACGCCGTCTTAACGATCGGGGACTGGTACGACCGCGTTGGACGCGACTTGATTGAAAGTCTTCGACAGGCGGAGGCTCTCTCGCCCACGGCGCATCTCAAGCGAGAGATTGTCGCGCGGACGTTGGTGAATACATTTGGATACATCATCTGCGCCGACGCCGTGGCGTTGTCGGCGTTATCAGATCCCGATTTCCTCACGTTTGACGAAGATCGATGGCGCCGAGATAAGCGCATTAATCCAGACACAGCGCTCGGGAAGCTGCATTTGAGAATTCTAAACACCGTGCGCACAGAGAAGCGTTGGAAGGTGAGCACGGCGATTTGGAAGTACGCGCTCGGTTTTGATCGAATGTCTGAAATCAATCGTACCTACGTCGGGAACTGGGCGCCAAACTACATCAGCGCGGTGATGTACGCCATGGGCTTGCTCGCGCCTGTCGCGAGAGATGACTTTATCAAGCCACCGCGCCAGGCGTATGACGCGTTTGTTGAAATTGCGTATGGTGAGCAAGACGACGCGAACGCGTTGCGCGGGATTTTATCCAAGTGCGGCGAGTGGTTCTTTACATCTTTACTCGAGTGTCCACTAACAATTACCGAGAAGAAGCCCCTCGCGCGTTCTGAAGACGAAGCCAAATGCACGGAAGGGGCGGTATTGTGTACTATGTCGCAGCGTAAATCGCTCGTCTCGTGCGCGGGCGAGGTGTTGAAAAAACACTACGATGAAAAGGATTTACCCAAGTGCTTCCGGAAAATGTTTCAAGGCGATTACGTCATTCCGCGTGCAGTGCTTGCGGCGACGCACAGTATGTTGAAGGATATCAAACGCATGCCGAGCGATACACCTGAAGAGGTGAGCGAGTTGTTAGCCGCGGCGCACACTCCGCTGTCTCGCGCGCGCAACCTCATCGACGCCATCAATCCAAAGGACGAAGATCGCGTCAGTGCGTTCAGCTCGCACGTGAGCAAAGTGTTGATATCATCCATGAGCTTGTTCGAAGTCATCGTCAAGCACGGTCCGCATCGCGTCGCACCAGACGATGACGAACACTTGGTCAACGCATTGCTCTACTTGTACTTGTTTTGGGATTTGGCAAAGAAGCGCCAATACTTTTCGCAAGGTTCGTTCACCAGGCAGCACCCTTTGAAGATTTTAGAATCCTTACTCTCGTGGCCACCGGCATCGTTTGCGAAGAACGAACAGCTCGCCACGGCGTGGGTGGATGTCGTGTTCTTGTTGCGCAAGGATATGACTGACGTCGACCTCGACGCGGATGGCGAGTCAACCTTGGTGAATTCGATTAAAACACACGTCGAATCCTTGTTCGCGGACGAAGGCAAAGATGGATTGTCCACGGGCGTTCGAGATAAGCTGAGCGCGACATTCCCAGAAATATCCCCGACGTCATCGCCGGCAACGAAGACGCCGAACACCAAGTCGACGTTTACGCCGTTCCGAATCTCCGCTCCGGCTCCGGTGATCGACCTCGGGAACGATGAAGACGATGGCGCTGACGCCGCCGTGGACACTGCCGACGCGTTCGTTGACGGTGCCGGATATGATCGTGTAGACGATGGTAGCGACGACGACAATGGCGGCGAGATTGATCGTGACGAGGAAGACACCGCCGCCGTCGCGGCGGGTTCAAACAAGCGTTCGGCGCCGAGCGAACCGTCGTGGTTATTAGCTTCTGACAAGAAGCGTAAAAAACCAAAAACAGTCGTTCTTCCGGCCAAAGTTCTCAAGACAACGACAGTGGCCGCGTCTGTGCCTAAGAAGAGCGCGACTGGTGGGAAATGGTCGTTGATTTCCAAGGAGCCGCTTGCGCCGGTGAAAGACATTCGAGGTGGCAAAAAGTTGCTCTCACACCCGCGTAACGTCATCAAGCCGGTGACGGCGCTCGATCTCGCGCTGGATTCAGCATCGGTGTCGTACGCAAAGCCTTCATCGATTACCAAACTCATGACGAAGAAAACGACGACACCAACCGTCACGCCGGCGCCGCCGGGTTCGGCGCTCGCGAAACGGTCTTTGTACGCCGACTCGACATCAAAAAATTCCGCTACTGATGGCTTGATAGAAGTACCGCCGCCGCCGCCACCGACCACAGAGATGGTTCCATCGTCTTCAAAGTACAAGCGATCGTCCATGTTGCGTGATGTACCTCCTCCGCTTTCGACGTCGGCTCGAGGCGCCGCCGTCGCCGCTCCGCTGCAGGTGCAAGTCCCGACCATGCCGCCGAGCAGCGCCTCACGCTTGAAACTTCCAGGCCGAGGGCGCCTGGTTGAAACCATTCGACTCCGCCCCGAGGATTACATTCGCGATGTCTTACAACAGTCGCGCGAGGCGTTACAACGCGACACATTGATGCCCGAACCCAAGGATATTCATCTCGAAGACGACGCTCCCATCGCGTTTACGTCTGGCAACGAGTACTGCGAGTTCTTCATCCCGCTCATCATCGCTGAGCTTCGACACGAAGCCAGTCGAAATATTGAAGCTGGAAATCTCGACAGCGAGGAGCTTAGCGTGGTGAATTTCCATCCAGGCGTCGGCGGCGCTGAGTTTTCTGTCGTGGAATTTGCAAAGAGCGACCAACGCGTCGATCAGGTGGACTCGAGAGGCCGCACACCCGACCCCGTGCGTTTTAAGGTGGATGATTTAGTGCTCATCGAGTCTTCTATGTCCGCGGGCGTGTCCGACAGTTGGCGTTCGAAAGATCGCGACGCGCTGAGCCCGCGTAAGAAGGAGGACAAGCCATACGTCTTGGGATGGGTTGAAGCCGTTCCCGGCGCAATGTCGTCCAAAACACCCCTTCGTGTGCGCGTATTTTTGGGAGGCAACCAAGCTACGTTGCGTCACAATAAAATTTCTCGCGCATTTGCGAAAACGGCGAGTTCGTTTACGATTTCTCGCGTCAGTGAGATTCAAAACCAGCTTCGAGAGTTGCGCGCCGTCATCGACGCCCCGCGTTCGTCGTTCTTCCCGTCGCTCATCAAGCCGACCAAGTTTCCGTTACGTCAATCGTTCGGGGAATGGGTCGAACCGAGAGCGCTGGATGTCATCCGGACGACGCTCAATCAGAGTCAACTCGACGCCGTCGTCGGCGCGACGTCACGGCCGCACGAGAGCAATGAAAAAGTGCGCGAGGCGCCCGTGTTGATTCAAGGACCGCCCGGGACGGGGAAAACGCACGTCATCGTGAGTCTCATCGCCGCGCTATTGAACGGTGTGGACGAATACGGTGAACCTAGACGCGCACGTATTTTATGCGCCGCGCAAAGCAACGGCGCGATTGATGAAATCGTCGAGCGCGTCGTTGACGGTTGGGATTCCATGGATGACGAATTCCGCGCGTTGCTCAAAGGCGTCAACGTCGTGCGCATCGGTTCGGATGAGAAGATTGTCGAAGGTTCGGCAGCGGAGAGATGCCACGTGAGCAGGAAATTACGCGAGATTGGTACCGACCCGAACGCCGCAGATTTCAACACGTACGCACAAAATAGCGACTATTACCTCAGACAAATGGATGAAGCCAAGAAGAAGAAGCGCGCCATTGAGAGCAAAATTCAGGAAGAAACGAAGCGGTTAAAGATGGTATTTCGCGACGTTCGGCGCGATCACGGATACCACGTCCCCGTTCAAAGCGCAAATCTCGACAACTTGCGCGCGCAGCTCAAGGCGGTGTACGAAGTGCTCGATTTGGCGGAAAAGAAGCACAAGGAAAAACTCGCGCAAGAGGGCCGCGCCGAGTCGGTGCCAACGACGACGCCGTTTGAGCGCGTCGTCGATCGCGCAAACATCGTATGCGGCACATTGTCTTCCATGGCGCAGCTCGCCAAAAAGCCTCAATCGAACGCGCCAAACAGTACAGCCAACACCCGACCGGATGCCAAGCAATTATGCGCGGTGAATTTGTTTGACGTCGTCGTCATCGACGAAGCGTCGCAAGCGGTTGAACCAGCAGCGCTCATTCCCATGCAGTGGCTCAAACCCGGCGGGCTCTTCGTGCTCATTGGTGACCCGAAACAACTCGCGCCTACGATCGTGTCCAAAGCTGCGAAGAATGCAAACTTTGAGCAGAGTTTATTCGATCGTTTACAGCGCGCCGGGACGCCCGCCTACTTGCTCCACGAGCAGTACCGCATGCATCCAGAAATCATGAAGTTCCCGAGCTCGTGCTTTTACTCTGGCCGCCTGCGTTGCGGCTACAGCAGTAACAACGAAGAACGTCGCGCACCCTATCACGGATTTCCCAACCTCGGACCGTATCAATTTTTCCACGTCCCGGGGGCGCAAATGCACCGCGACAGATACGGCGCAGGAACGCATTCGTGGTCAAATTCTCGTGAGGCTGAATTCGTATCCATATGCTACGCACAAATTTGTCGCCACGCCGCGAGAGACGTGCGTAAGATTCGCGTCGGCATCATCACCCCATACGTCGATCAAGTGCGACGGATTCGAGAATTTCTGCAACGTTCGATGAAGAAGAATAACGAATTTACCACGTACGCGCCGGTGGACGTGTGCACCATGGATCAAACGCAAGGTCAAGAGTTTGACGCGGTGATTATTTCATGCGTGCGTGCGCGACCGGCGCCGGCGAAGGATAGTGCGACGCCACCAACGACGACGTCAACGACGGCGCGCGCGCGCGAGAGGGATTCGGATTCGTCCAAGGAGGTTGGATTTTTGAACGACGCGCGCCGGGTCAACGTGGCGTTGACGCGCGCGCGTCTCTCCTGTTGGATTGTCGGTGACGCCAGCGTGCTTTCCACCGACCAGCTATGGGGAGCGCTGATTAAAAACGCCACCGAACGCGCGGTGTTTGTCAAATGCGAAAAGAACGAGCCTTTGGATGCGGTGTTTGACGATGAAAAGTGTCGCGCGGGCGGCGTGAAATCGTATTTCCCTCTGCAACCGTCGGCGTCGGCATCCGCGCCGGTGGCGAATACCGTGGCGGTGTTGAGGAACACCGAATCCATCCCTGCTACGCGTTTCACCACGAAAGTGCTCACGAAGAATGATCCTCGTCAAGCTGCGCGTGCCCGTAACGAGGCGACTAAGATTTTACAAACGCTCGCCGAAATCGAAGGCGACGGAGGCAAATGAAATGAATGAATGAATGAATGACAAAATAGAATAGACACACACGCATCTCTAGCACGCAATTAGCGCTGTGTAGCAGCAGTAATGATTCATGTACAACCATCAAGTAATCTCTTGCCTCACAAATCGGCAAACGCCTCGCCCGTGAGTTCGGCGGAGCGTTCCCACAACCACGCCGCGTCCGCCTCCGACAACGCCGGTTTCGCCACCGTCTTCTCCTTACAGTCCGCGTAATACTTTCCACTCGTTGACGCACCATCCGCGACACCATTGGCGAGGAACACCGACGTCTCCGCCCCTTGCGCGGGCGTTTTCAAAAAGTTTGTACGAATAAAATCATACAACGCCTTTTGCCACCATTTCACGTCGCCGTCTTCGGGTTGCAAATATCTCCCAAGTTCGGTATCCACCGCGCCTGGATGCAATACGCTCGACGACACGCCATTCTTTTTACGCGCGCAACGCCGCGCGAGCTCGAACGCGAACAACACGTTGGCCAACTTTGCTTGGCCGTATTGTCCCCACGCCGAGTACTCGCGCCCAAACAAATCGTCGCGCGACACGCCCTTCGCGGCGATGCGATGCGCCTCCGACGACACCGTCACCACGCGCGCCTCGCCGCGCAGTGCCGCCGCGCGTTCCAACGCCGGCATCACGCGAGCGGTGAGCGCGTAGTGCCCGAGATGACACACGCCGACTTGAAGTTCAAATCCATCCGCCGTCGGCGTGAAATTTGGCACCGCCATGACGCCGGCGTTTAAGATTAAACAATCAATCCCTGCGTCAGCCGCACGCGCATTCAGCCTATCGCCGCACGCACGCACGGATTCTAACGACGCTAAATCCAATCGTTCGCACGTGAGTCTCGTCGTCGATGTCTCGTCGTCGTCGGTGTTCCCCAAAGACGCGCCGCCGACATCCGCGCGGAGCCGAGCGCACGCCTTTAGCGCCTTCTCCTCATCGCGACACGCGAGAATGATTTCGTCGTACGCCCCAGACGAGAGAAGTGCCTTGACTGTTTCGTACCCAATGCCAGTGTTCGCACCGCTCACGACCGCGATAGATTTCCTCGGCGTCGAAGATGAAGATGAAGATGATGACGTTGACGATGACATCTGTATCATCCTTCTCTCGGCGCGACGCGGCGCGCGATGACGCGCGGCATGACGACGAGGCGTCGCAAGATACACCGAGGCGTGCTTTACGCGCGCCGCGGTCGCGTGCATGGTTGTCGCGCGTCGCAGAGACGCGCCAGTGTGTGACGCATGCACTTGTGATTCATCGCATCATGACGTCGCCATCGACGTCAATCGCGAGCGACATCGCGCGCGCGCTCGATGCGCTCGAGCATGACGTTCGTCGCGTGCAGGAGATGCGCGCAGAGGTTGGATTCCGCGCGCACGCCAGGCGCACGGGGGCGATTGATGACGATGATGGTGACGATTCGTTGCGTGTTGGATTAACCACATTCACGGCGCGCGCACGCGCACACGCGCGGGCGACGCGCGCGCAGATTCTAGACGCACGCAGCGCATGGTTCGTGGATGGCGCGCGCGGTAAGGCGCAGGCGCTCGAGCGATGTGCGGCGCTGGAGGAGCTGATTGAGCCGCCGCAGCGAGCGCCGCAGCGCGCGACGCCGACGCCGACGCCGACACCGTCGACGCCCGCGTGGGGGGATGTCTTCGGCGCCATCACGCACGCGGTGCGAAAACTCACGGTGACGCGCGAACGGGGCGAGGGCGAGGACGCGGGGCGAGGTGAGGCGATTGGTAAGCTGAGATATACGCGCGAGCAGCGCGAACGCGAAGCGGCGTCTTCGATTTCGGCGTCTGCGAGTCGTCGTGACGATGGAGACGATGGTCGTCACGATGTGGACGGCAATCGTGATGATGGGTTTGTTGGTAAGGCGACGTGGTACGAGGGTGCGGCGGAGAGTTTAGCGCGCGTCGGCGCCGGCGTAGGAGGCGCTATGACGTCGACGTCGACGTCGACGTCGACATCGAAAGCCGCAGTCGATGCACGCGTCGATGCAGATGCTGAAAGACGCGCGTTGTTGTCGAGCGCGTCATCAACTGCATCTGCGTCTGCGTCGGGGAAACCCTCGACCGCGCCAGAGGCGCCGGTGTTGTCGTCAAACGCCGAAGAGCGGGCGAGGCGCGTTTCGGCGCTCACCGCCGCGTCTCGTCTCGATGCGACGTCAGATACGCTCGCGCAGTGCAAAACAACCCTTGATGATGTGAATGACATCGGTGCAGGCGTTCTAGCCACGCTCGCATCGCAGCGCGAATCGCTCATTCGCGCCGGAGGTGCCGCGCGTCGCGCCCAACGGGACATGGATGAAAACTTGAAAACCATCAAAGGCATGAATTCCTGGACCAGGCTCGGGCGCAAGCCGTGACGGCGCGTTCGCATAGACACAACATAGCCACCATCGCGCGCTCGTCTGGCGCGCGCGTGTACAATTATGTAATTGGTATTGATTTTGGTTGAACAATGTCGCGTCGACGACGTCACACCGCGACGCGCGGCTCTCTTCGTCATGGCGGCAGCCTTCATCGAACGTCGACTCCGTCGCGTAAAATTCGATCAAGCACTCATCGATGATGAACACCCAGTCGCTGGTGCGTCCATCGCTCGCCCGTCGTCGTCGATATAGCGCCAACGAACGTCAACGCGCTGCTGACTGACTGACTGTTGAACACGAAACGTTCGCGCAGTGTACACCATGGAATCCCTCGTTGAACTCGCGCGCACGCTCGATGACGACAGCGTGCGCGATGTCGTCGAACATCTCGCCAATCGCGTGGAGCATAAAAGTCCGTACGTGAAGCGTAAGGCGTTGAAAGTGTTGAAGGCGTTGGTGGAGAGCGGCGGCGGTCGCGTCGCAAAACACGTCGCTAAAAACGCATCTGCGCTTCGTGCGGCTGAACAACTCACCGGAGCGCCGCATCCGAGTAAGGGTGATAGCGTAAACGCCTCCGTGCGCGCGGCGGCGCGAGAAGTGCTGGCGGTGACGTTTGCGAGAGGAGGGGAGCCGACGAGTCAGCGCGTTCCTTTGGGACGGACGTTGATGACGAGTGCGACAAGCGGCGCGACGAGCGGACGAGCGAACGACGACGAGGATGACGATGCATACGCGTTTCGCACGACGCCGACGAAACCGACGAGACGCGAAGGGGTGTTGGAGGCGCCGCTCGAAGCGTCGTTGGCGTCGACGCCGAAATTAAACGTCAGTCAAGGCGGGACAAAATGGAAGCCATTGCGGCCGCCATCACCGGAGACATCGACGAGGGCGAGCACGAGTGGTGCTGCACCAGCAGTGTCATCGACGTCTGCACCGATGAGTGCGGCGGCGACGTTGGATTTGTTGAGCGATTTCGCGGCTGGCGGCGCGGCTTCAGCGACGCAGACGACGTCAAAGGACGTCGTCGTCGGTGGCGGTGGTGGCGGCGGCGCGTTTGATGTACAGCGCTCGGAAGAACTTTGTGCGATAAACGCGTTGTGTACGCCGAGTGGCGTGCGTCTGGCACCGCTCGACGGTGATATTGAACGATTTTTAAGCGACGGAGCGACAAATTACGACGCGCGAGGCGTGGTCACGGCGCTCGCTGAAAAACTCGTCACGTACGCGGGTAACGATTGGAAGAGCGCTTACCGCGCCGCATGCGTGCTCGAGTACGCGAGTCGAACGCGCGGCGCGCATGGTGCGTGGTTGGTGGATGTGTTTGCGAATTCATCCGCGATGGAGCTCTTGATGTCGGCGGCGACGGATGCGTCGGCGCAGTCGCAGCTCCGACAAAAGTTCACCGACACGCACGCCGCGCTATCCAGCGTCGTCGCCAGCGGCCACGGCACGCACGCCATACCAGCACCAGCGCCAGTGCCGGTGACAGCGGCAGCAACACCGATTGATTTACTGTCGCAACTCGGCGATTTAGCCGTCGCCGCGCCGCCCTCGACATCCGCCTTCGACCCATTCGTCACGTCGTCGACGGCAACAACGACGACGTCGACGGCGTATCCACCCGCGTACCAACCACCCGCGCAACCCATGCGCGGACCGGGATTAGCCGCATTAGATGCCATTCCGCCGCCATCCGCCGAAGCGCGCGCCAAATCCGTCCCGCAATTCGACTTCATCAAAGACCTCATGAAATAAATAACACACTCGCGCGCACGCGCGCGCGCACATCATCGATGCATCTTTTTATCTATCATATTACACACGCGTCGCATCGTCATCGCCATCAAATCAAATCAAATCAAATCAAAAACCAAACTTTTACTCGCGCGTAAACGTCCCCACCGCTCGATACTTGCTCATAAACTTCGCCTTCCACTCCGCCAACGTCGCGAGCTCGTCCGCGGACAACCCCTCGCACCCGCGCGCGAGCTCTTCATGCGTCAGCTTGAGGTTCATCGTCGCCAACGCGCGCGAGGCGTCGACGCGCGCGAGCGATGCGTACGGTCCATTGTCGCCATAGAAATCAGCGCCATCGCTCACGTCGAACACCACGCCGTCGCACGCGAGCACGAGCGCGGACGATTGCGCGAGATCGCGCGCGGTGAATCGCGTCGTCGGTACCGCGGGCGCGTCGCGGACGGGCGTCGGCGATGACGAGGACATGGACGATCCAGATGATGTGCGTCAGAGAGTGCCGCTCTGGAAATCTTTAATCATGCGCCTTGCGACGACGAGTTGCGGGGCGTCGCGCGCGCGGTGCGCGGTGCGCGGTGCGCATGGACGAGGACGATCGATGTCGGTGCGGTGCGACGCTCGCGCGCGCGCGACGGGGCGCGAGAAGGGTGATGCTGATGATGATTTTGGACAAGTTGTTGTTGAAGACGCGCCATCATCATCAATCTCGCGGCGATTCATCGCGCTCGTGGCGCTGACGTCGACGACGCGCGCGGCATTCGCGGCGCCGATACCGTATGGGTTATACGCGCCACCACCATCGTCGTCATCGGCGTCTTCAGGGGCGACAAAGACGACAAAGATGAAGACGACGGCGGAGCGATACGTCGATACGCTCACCGACGACCTCGCAAATAAGCGCTATTTCTTCACCGGGGATTTGACGACGGAGATATTCGCCGATGAGTGTCGGTTTATTGATCCCACGACGAACGTCAAGGGGGTAGAGCGGTATTTACGCGCGGTGCGGGTGTTATTCGACGATTCGCGGTCGAGCGTGCGTTTGCTCGCGCCGTTGCGGCTCACGAGTCCGACGACGATTGAGGGCGATTACGTCGCGGAAGGGTATTTAAAGTTACCTTGGAACCCCAAGGTGCCGGCGTATGAGGGGCACATCGTGTGGACGATTGCGCCGGATGATGGTTCGCCGAGCGCGGGGCTCATCGTCGAGCAGCGGCAAACGTGGAGCGTTTCTGGTAATAAAGCTTTGCTCGAGACGTTTACGCCTAGCGTGCGATGAAGTATTCGTGTTCAATCATTTCTGTACAAGGAAGAGATAGAGAGATGTCTGTGTGTGTGATTGTGTGAATGTGTGTGTATTATAATACTTGTCTTTCTGTGTGCAACAATGCGCGTCGTCGACGCCTCTACACCAACAACGACGTGGTGTGCAATTTTTCCGCCAATGTCAATTGCATCTTGGTCAAATTGGTCAAATATTGCACCATTTGTACATCCTCGATACTATCGCCGAACACCTTGTCGAACTGCGCCTTGGTGAGCTCGGGAACGCTGGATAACGCCGAGGACAACGCGCGACCGACGGCGGCGTCGCCTCGCGAAGCCCCGCTCGCCACGGCGTCCACATACTCTTGCGCCTGAGCCAACAACCCAGCAAGCTTACCAATCGTCGCGCGCAACCCATCTACGTCGTCGTCACCCTTCACACTCGCCGTTTGCGTCAACGCTTCAATACCAATCTTAGTCGCGCTCTTCAAGTCCACCTCGCACGACGCCTCGCAAAACCTCACCCCGGCGCTTTGGCTCTCTCCGCTCTCGCGATCCGTCACCGCCAGCACCGTCTCCCCAACCTCGGCGCGCAGCAAATCCCCAGCCCTTGCGCTCGTGAACTCTGTGTCTAACATCACGTGCACCGGGGCGCCACCCGCGGTTTCTTTCGCAAAAAACTCGTGCGCGAGCGCCCTAGCCGTCGGCTCGAGCGTCCCGCAACTAAACCATCCAACCACACGTTCGCTCTCATTCACGCGCGCGTGCAACCCAAGCATGGTGCGATGAAACTCAATATCTACGAACATCTCACCGTCTCGTTCGTGGCACGGGATGGCGTAGGCGGATTTAATATCGCACCGAGCGCCGTCGGCGGAGCGCGTCCCGAGCGCGGCGCCGATCACGCGCGATACGCCTTCACCTCGGCGCACATAGCTGTGTACGCGAACCGCGTGGCGTTCGTCGCGCACGCGAGGTGCGAGACGACGGCACGTGTGATGCGTCAGTCGTTGAAATCGTCGTTGAAGCGCGCGTGAAACCAAAAGCTTACGGGCGCGAGCGCGAGCGCGCGCGCGCGCGCGACGAGTGATCCTTTGACGGTCGGCGATCGCGGGTGACGCACCTGTCACACATCGTGAGCACGACGGAGGGTTCGATGCGAACGACGCTCGTCGTTCCGGGGCTCGCGAGCGGCGGTCCCATGGTGACGAGCGCGGCGAGGTGTGATGTCTTGCCTAGGGTTTTGAAAAAGTTTTTCCACGCGCGTTCGTTCGTTCGTTTGCGTTTGATGTCGAACGCCGTGGTGACGAGAGTGATGGGTGTTCATATATAATTACACGATACGTATGTATGTTTCTTCATGCGCGGTGTGGTACTATCGCGCGAATACGTCAAAGGGCGAGGTTGAGACATCGAGAGCGAGCGCGCGAGACGCCGAGCCGAGCCGAGCCGAGCCGAGCCGAGTCGGCGTTCGCGAACGCTCGTTTCGCGTTCGATGTTCAGTATATGTATCTTCATCGTTTCGATGTAGGTGCGTTGAGCGTTTCGAGTTCTTCCACGAGTTTGCTCGTTTCGGCGTGGATGTCGAGATCGACGCCACCGGTGTCGCTTTTTCGGCCGACTAATTGCTCGCGAAGCTCCGCCATGCGTTCTTCGATGTGACGCTTGTAAAAGCTGTGATCGACGGGGTTCAATCGACTTCGCGCGGTGCGCGCGCCTTTGACGACGGGGACGGCAAACGCGGGATGGTCTTCGGAGGTGTCGTCGGCGTCCTTTGCGGACGTCGTCGTCGCCGCTGCGGCGTCCACGGCGGCGGACGACGCCGCGGTGTCCTTGGTCGTCGTCGTCGTCGGCGCCGCGCCCCTGGCGGAGGATTCCTTGCTATCTTTCGCCGACGCTCCGGCACCACCGACGCTCGCCGCCTTGGGTGCGATCAAAGGATGCTTCCGCGGTCGCCCTACGCCGCGCGTTGACGGCGCTTTGAGCCCGAGTGCAGCTGCGGCGAGCGACGCGAGCGGGTCGTCGTCTTCGCTGGCGTTTTTCTTCTTGCGCCCGCGCTTGGCCCCGGTGTACGGCTTGGCGCGCTTGGTGTCGTCGTCAGCTTTACTAGGTCGCCCGACTGGAGCTTTACGTTTGTTCACTGGCGATAAGAACGCCTCTACGGTGTCTTCGGCGTCGGATTTGCGCGCCGCGGGACGCGCGGGCGACCACGCGCCCTTCACCGCCGTGAGCACTTTTTCCTCAACTTCAAACTCCTCGGCGTTGGCGTAATACGTACCTCGGCTCACCATGGCGTTTGACGTCTTGGACGCAGACGCTCCAGCGCTACCGCGTGCGGGTTTTTTATCCGACGCAACGGATTCTTTGGTCTTGTTTCCGAGCGGCGACTTGGTGGCGAGAATCGGCGCGCTGGCGGCGCCGACGACGCCGACGACGTTGCTCGGCAACGCGTTGGTGTTGATTTCTTGCTTGATTTCAACCCCATGCTCGTCGCACTTGACGCCACTGCTGACGCCACTCGCACCACCACGACTACCACTTTGTTCATCGTCATCATCCATGATTTCCTCATCTCCGTACTCTCCGCCGCCGCTCAATACGCCGGCGAGCGACAACAACCCGTACGCGTCTTCTTGATTTGTCGGCGACTTCTTCTTCCTCCCTCGCGCTTCGAGCTCGCGAATCGCCATCGACGACGCCGCGGCGCGTATCTTCGACGCCTCTGAACGATTCCGTCTCGCCTTGTGATTCGCTTTGGAATACGCCTGCTGTAACCGCTTCGTCGTGTCGTCCAAATCCAAAACTTGACACTCCTCCATGCGACGCTTTTGTTCCTCCAACTCTTCGACGGATTTCACGAGCAACTTATTTTGATCCCCGGGCGAGATTCCAGCCTGAACGTTTGTGATTAAACGATCGAGGGATTTCATCTTACGAAACGGCCAGCGCTTAATGCCAAATTTACGACACTGACGCTTGAGCACCGTCAATCCGATGCCGAGTTTGCGACACGCGGCTTCGCTCGGCAGGTGAAAGCACGACGCGAGTTCTTCTTGCGTAATTTCCGAAGCGCTTCGAAACTGACGCACGCGACGGTTCTCGCGCGACTGATTCGGCGGGCGCGGTTTTACCGTCCCACCCGGGGTGGTTTCGGGCAAACCCGACGCCGACGTGGGCAAGCTCGTCGGCGCCTTGACGACGGAGCCCGGAGGCGTGACGAGCGCTAAAAACGCCTTGGCGTCGTCGTCCTCCGCGGCGACGACGGCAAAGTCTTCACCACCGCTACCGCCGCCACCGCCACCACCCGTCACGCCCGTGGCATCATCGCCGCGCCTGGCACCACCACCCACCGACCCATCGCGCCGCATATCCGCCAAACGCGCCGCCTCCGCCGCTCGATTCGCCCTCACCGCCACGACGAGCTCTGAATACTCCTCCGCGATTGGCCTATCGCTTTCGCCACCGTCATCCTCCACCTCCGCGAGCGCCAACACGCGAGCGTGGTGTTTATTACTCTCATTTGTCGTCGTCGCCATCGCGTCTCGAATCGACGCCTATAGTCAATTTGATCGCTCTTCGCGCGGAGTCCCGTCGCCGAGGGACAAATCTCTGGACTCTGAACCGACGCTCGATCGCGCCCCTTCACGCGCCCTGTCCACGCCTCTCCTCGCTTCAATCGCGCACCGCTCGGTCGCAAACGATGAACGAAACACTCACGCACGCGACTGGCGCGTCAAACCCGCGTTTGCGACGTCGCGCGACGCACTCGCGCGCGGAATTCGCGATCGGAATTGGCGCGATCGCGACGCTGATCGTCACACCCGCGATGGGTGTGAATTCACGCGGGGTTGCGCGCGATGCGGGCGATGATGCGCTTCGCCGGGGATGCGCGCGGGTGGGAGGTGATTTTATCTCGCGCTCGAGAGCGTGGTGTGCGCGTGCGACGCGTCGCGCGCGGCGCGGTGTGGCGACGAATGGCTGGGGGGATTCACTCGAAATCTCGCTCTAGGGTCTGTTCATATTTGCTAAACCCTAAGGGTTTAGAGCATATATGGGGGGTCATCGACCAATCATGACCAGGGAGACACCACCGACAAATAGAGTTGTTTCTGTCCCTGGCACTGCGCAAATTGACGGCTCTTCGGCGCTAAAGATCGCCGCGCGCGCGCCGGGCGATGCGCTGCGCGACACACACACGCGCATTCGCGCGCGCGTGATGGGATTCGCACGCCAGAGCGCGCGAATGGCGCGCACGGTGCGCGCATGCGTCGAACATGTGCGCCGTGGTGTGACAGACTCTGCGTGCGCTGTGCGTTGCTTTTCGTCGTCGTGGTGGCGCGAGGACGCGGAGCGACGGCGGGGGATACGCGCGGCGCGAGCCAAGGCGAAACGTGGCGTGCGTGACGCGGTGCGTCGGGCGATGAGCGAGGAGGATGGCGATGGCGATGTGAAGACGAAGAGGCGAGGCGGGACGTTTGGGCACGCGTTTCTGGACGGGTTCGATAGGGTGGAATCGTCGACGCGGCGGCGTGGACGATATGGAGGAGGCGGTGAAGATGAAGGTCGTGCGTCGCCGTCGTCGTCGAAGTCGTCGAAGTGGTCGTGGCGAGAACCACGAGGGCGGGTGAAAGATGTTTTTGACGACGAAGACGACGAAGACGTCGCGTCGATGTTTTGGTCGCGCGCCGGTCCTCGCGGGTTCGGTGGCGGTATGGATGACCCAGCCACGCGCGCGGCGTTTAAAAAGATGTTTTTCGATGATTTCGAGCGCTTGAATAACGGTCGCGCGAGGTCGTCGTCGTCGTCGTCGTCGTCTTTCTCGTTTTCATCGCCGCGTCGAGCGGCGTCGGACGCCGGCTTTTTCGCTTCGTCTCGATGTCCACATTGCGTCGCGCTCGGCATCAGTGATCGCGACTTTATCACCTGGGACGAACTTAAATTAGCGCTGCGCACGCAGGCGATGAAGTGGCACCCAGATCGACACGATGACGCATCAAAGACGATGGCTGAGGCAAAATTTAAAGGCGTATACGACGCCTACGAAGCGCTCGCGCGCGACAAGGTATAGTTTTTCTAGATAGACGTAGCGATAGAAATATTACAATGATGACGGTAGTAAACACACATCACATCATCGTGCAACACTGATTTTGTTTCTTCGCTTGCTTGTAAAACATTTGCGACGCGAGACTCAAATCCGTCGACTTGTCCACCAAATTATCAAGCTTTTCCCCACGCGCCAACACGCTATCGATCGTCTTGTGCAAAACAACCTTTGTATCGTCTAATTCGCGCTGAATCTTCAAAATCTTATCCGCCGCGCTCGGGTCTTGGTACTTGATTAACATGCCTTCGAGCATTTCGTCCCCTCTCGAGTCATCCGCCGACAACGCGCGCCACGCGTCGCCCACCACCACGCGCGTCTCGTACTCCTCCAACATAGCAGATAATACACAGAACGCACTACGACTCGGGTACTCGGCGTCGACGACGGCGACGGCGATCAACCCACCCTTATTCGTCACGTGAACCATGTACGCGTCTTGCGCCACGGATTGGCGAGCGCCGACGGCGGTACGTTTCGCCACCGTGCGCGAGATAAACACCAGCATCTCGCGCACGCTCGGGCGCTGAAAGAACCCAAACTCGGCGACATCTTCTGCTTTGCCTAGAACGTGCGGTTCGCGGTCGTCGCCGTTGGATTTCCACAGAGATAACGCGGTGACTTTCATGTGTGAATCTTGTAGATGATGATGGCGACGACGACGTTGCTCGGGTGCGGTTCGTGCGGTGCTCGCGCGTGAATGCAGAGCAGCGCCGTTCCCGCGTGCGCGTGCGTGCGTGTGCGAGACGACGACCGCGGAGGCGTGCGCGACAGTGACGTGGATGCACATCAGCGCGATGACTGATGTTCTTGTGGAGACAAACGCGGACGATAAAAAGGACAATCGCGTCGCCAACGCACGGTGGAGCTAGATATTATCCAATGCGATTACAAAACAAGCCGACGAGTGCGAGCTCACGCTCGCGCGATGACGAACGCGCGCGTCGAAAACAAGACATTCGTCTTAAAACATCCATCCATCCAGCCGCCGATGTTCCGACTCCGACAAAGACGGGCGACTACCGATGAAATACTACCACGCCGCGCGAGCTCACGCAACATCCACTCGACTCGCGACGCGTTCGGCGTACAATTCTAACCCACGCATCCATTCCTCGACGCCCAACCCTTTCGGCGTGCGCACGACGACGGGCCCGAGCCCGCTCTCGTCGTCCACGCATTCGCGAGACACCGCCCCGCAATGGTCGCCCCAATTACAATCATCAAAGAACAGCATCGAGCTGTATCGCACGCCAGTCTCGCGGCGTAATATTGGGAAATGCGTCGCCGCCTTATTCGCACTCAGCGGAGGCGTGCGACCGATTTGCATGTTGCCTTCGAAGCCGTCGGGCCAACCGGATGCGAAGACGTCTCTCGCGCGCACGCCCGGGACAATTTCCAACGTCGCGAGCGCTGACTTTCCGATCTTTACCGCGAGAGGGGTGTCTGCTGAACTCGCTGCCGCGATGCGCATGCCCGGATAGCGCCCGAGATGGAAGTTTTGCAGCGCGAGCAACGCGCCTTTGTGGATGCGAATCATCGTCGAGCCGCTGGCTGCGGCGACGACGCCTTCACCGATACCTTCGCCGAGCGACCCGCGTTGGCTTCGAGCGGCATCGACGGTATGCGATAGCGTATACATTTCTTCGTCCCAGAAGCACGCGTCGAGGTCGAAGACGACGAGTTCGGGGTAGGGGTTCGGCGTCGACGCGTCGTCGACGCGAGTGGCGGGACGTCGCGCGGTCGCGAGCCGTGACATGGACGACGAGGACGAGGACGCGAAGGGCGCGCGCGCGACGATTCCGGATGCGCGCATGTGCCGCACGCGCGTTAAATATGTGCCGCGCGTCCGGGCGGCGAGCAATGCGTCGAAGAGTGTGGATTTTTGTGAACAATACGTGCGTGATGTACAACGACGCGTTCGCGTGCTCGAGCTAAAAGGCACCGCCGCTGCGCGTGATGGCGTATACTAGTACGGGAAAGCGACATAACCCCGTGATGATTTGAGCGCACTAAAGCTCATCGTAGAATGCGCGTTCTTCCGCCGTCATGGGTCCTCGCGTGACGCGACCGCGCGCCGAGGGACGACGACCGGCGTTACCAGAGTCTCGACCGGTGCCTCGCCCGCTCGCGTGCGGTGATGCCGACGTTGACGCGCGCGAGCCGCCACCTTGCCAGAATTCATCATTCGCGGACATTTCGCGTCCGATTTCTTTGGCGCTCACCGGACGATCGCGAACGATGGAGGCGCCGAGCTCGAGCGAGCTCGCGGGACCGGATTTGACCAAGCGCGCGTGCGCGCACGACGTCAATGTGACAGCGATCAAGATGAATATCATCGAATACCACATCCAAGGCGCTTGGCGATGGACGTTCACCGCGGCTTTTATGGTGACATCCGTGACTGACTTTCGAGCAGGCTTGGGCGTCGTATCGTCGGGCATCATTTCGTTTGAGGCTTCGGCGCTCGCCACCGCGGACGCTGTTTCTTCGCTCGCTCGCGCTGTTTCTTCGCTCGCTCGCGCGGTACCGCTTGCAACAGCTTGATCGTCGTCGGTGGCACCCACGCACGCGGTTGGCTCGCATTTTGTCGGCTCGCATTTCGTGGTCGTGGCGTCAGACGAGGGCGCCATGTTGTCGCCGCCGTTCGATGAGTACCACATCGAGCCAGAAGCCCCGGGGCCTTCACACGCGAACCAATCTCGAACGCACGTCACCTCGCGCGCGATTTCTCGCGTACCGCACGACGCTGGAAACTCGCCGAGCACGTTTGCGTGCGCTGCGTCAATGTCGAGCGTATCCTTTGCCGCTCGTCCACCCGATGCGCACACCTTGTGCTCGTCACAAAATAGTGCCGCAGCCTTCAACATTGCATCGAGCGCGTCGCGACTCGCCTGCAGCGTCAAATCGGCGTACTCGTCTAACAATTGCCTTTGTGCGTCTTCGTAGAGCTTGGCGTCGATTCTATTTTCGCTAGTGAGCTTGAGAATCAAATCTTCTGGCTCCTTGCTGACGTCGTACCCATCCTGATCGGCGCTCGCGCGGCTAGCGGGCCCAACGTACACTAATAAATCACTAAGTTTGAGTCCAAACGCGCGCGATAACGCCACCAAATTTGCGGCGTCGTCGACGTCCGTTTTGTTCGCTCCTCTGAGCGGCAACAAGAGCGCGTACTTGGCGCGCGTGTGCCTCGACGCGCTGATCGATGTCTCTGTCGCGAAACTCGCCGTCGTCCCTCGCAAATGCTTCGTCTGTGGATTGTCAATGAATCCGCCGCATTTGGACATGATGTGCCTTTTGGCGTTGGCATCAACGTACCTACGCATATCCTCAAAGCGCGTCTTGCATCGAGCGCTCGCGCACTTGTCCCGCAACGGCTTCAACGCCTTGGTAAATGCCGCACACTTTAATAACGCCGGTACCGGCGCAAACTCGTCGTCGCCGTTTAAAATATAATGCTTGGCCGCGCGATACAGTCGCTCAAAGGCAAACTCTACGGGATGCGCGACTTCGCCGACCCATCGCGCGTCGCTCTTCGCCACGTCTGACATCCACGTCGCCCGCGGCGCGCTCGACACAATCGCCGCAATATTTCCCACACCACCCACCACACGAATCTGATCCATGACTGACGTTTCACTCACCACGCACGCGCCGTCGCACGCGCACGCCTTGCCGCTCGCGCACGCGCACGCGCCCGGTCGAACCATCGCCGAGCCCAGGCGCTGGGCCAGGCGTCCGAGCGCCAACGCCGCGGCCGACTCCCCGAAAGCCTTCCCAACATCCGCCAGCACGAGACCGATGGTGTCATACGTGCCCTCAATCATCGGGTCCACCATTTTGGGCGATATTGCGCGCTCAATGACGGCGGATGTGTCGAATAAATACGCCTCGATGTCGCCCGAGTCGTCTTCGATGTCGTCCGCGTTCGACGCTTCGTCTTCGACGCCTGTCTCCGACCCATCAGTGGTGTCATCATCATCCGCCGCCGCCGCCGCCGCCGTCGAATTATCACTGTCGACATTGGATGTACTAGAGTTTGTCTCAGGTTCGCGCATGCCATCCCGAACCGCGCGCATTTCAGCCTCGAGCGCGCGAATCGCGTCGGCGCTCGAGTCCCCAGCCTCCACGCGTCTCGCCGCGTCGCCCTCCCCGTCGAGCGCGTTCACGACATCCATCACCGACGACAGGACATCGGTGATATTCAATCCCACGTCTCCATTCGTTGCGTTCGCGATCGCGCTCGAGACCGCGTCGAGCGCGTCGAGGGCGTCGTCGATGGCTGATGATGCGTTCGCGGTGTCGTGGTGTACAGCGACGCTGTGTGCTGGAACGCGCGCGGCAATCATCGCGCACGCGAGCGCGACGCACGCAGACACACGCCATGGTGTCGTGTGCGCGCGTGCACGGCGTGTCATCGCGCACGGCGCGCGCACGAGTGGCGCGTGTGGCGATGAAGATCCATCGTCGTTATTTTTTTTGGTGTTGTCGGCGTAGACTTTGTCGACTATATTTTGGATTACAACACAGCGTACGTCGCATTGCAACGCATTAACGCGATAGGGATAGTGGCAAAATATGTATGTCTCATCATCGCGACGGGTTTTAAATTCAGAGGTTCTTTTTGTAGTCACCCATAAAGTGCGCGAAACGCGAGATGAGCGTGGCGAAGAAGCCGTAATCAAAGAGCTTGAGTAACATGCGAAAGCCGATGGCGACGCCTCCAATATCGTGCCATAAGACGCGACCAATGGGGCGAATGATCTCATCGGGTAATTCTTCCGGCTTCACCGCGAGTTTCATGAAAAAGTTGAGCGAGTCGAGCTTGTGCGCCTTGTCGTAGAACGCCGAGGCGACTGGGGATGGATGCACGGCGCACACGTCGATGCCTCGCGACTTCAATTCCACGCCAATATTCGCCGCAAACGACGAAATATACGCCTTCGTTGCGCCATATAACGCGCTAAATGGCGTCGGCTGACACGCCGCCGCGCTCGACGTGAACACCACGCACCCCTTGAGCTTCTTTTCCAACATTCTCGTCACAAAGACGTGCGAAATCTTCATCGCGCTCGTCGCGTTGCATTCGTGATTCGCCATCAATTTATCCAACGGTTGCTTATCAAAAAACCCCGTGAGCATGTACCCAGCGTTATTAAACACGCACTGCACATCGATATCGCTCGTTGCTTTCGAAATCGTCTCCAAATACTCCCCTCGACTCAAATCGCACCCAACCTTGCGAAACTCGACGCGCGCGCCGAATCGCTCCTTAAGCTCCACGAACGTCGTCTCGAGCAACGGCTCATCGATCGCCACGAGCACGACATTCAACCCTTGCTCCGCGAGCTTTATCGCGAGCGATTTCCCAATCCCAGACGACGCCCCGGTGACGAGCGCCCACGACGCGCCGTACTTGTGTTTTAAATTCTGCTTGGGCAGCGCCGACGCGAGCGCCTTGGGCACCCAGTACGTGCCGAGCGCGATCAAGCCGTAGAACGCCAACACGAACGATACGCTGTCGTCGATGAATGCCGGCACGCGCACGTACGTCGGGACGTAGCGAAGCACGCCCATCGTCGTCGGCGGCGACGCGAATTGACGCGCGCACGCCGCGCCACGATGGGCGATCGAATCCTGCATCAGTTCCACCTAAACCCTCATGTCACATACTCCACATACACATACGCCCGTATAGACACACACAAAACACGCACACACACACACACGTCTCGTACCCCCAAACCATACCCAC
>Ga0255753_1000345_pt1 | contig 60333 bp, 58 predicted proteins | sample 041ome_10_FD_179953 | JGI IMG/M metagenome (GOLD analysis project Ga0255753, IMG submission 179953) | Coastal salt marsh microbial communities from the Groves Creek Marsh, Skidaway Island, Georgia - 041412US metaG (version 2) | ecosystem: Environmental > Aquatic > Marine > Intertidal zone > Salt...
TTTACGTGTCATCTTCGTTCATTCGTCATTACGATGAAACAAAAACACTCTCTTATGCAATACCCTTAATTAGTCCAACTTGGTCTGACGGGATACAATATGCAGCATTGATTGCCAAGGCATTTCATTATTTAGTAAAGCTACTATTTTTTCTATCTGATTTAACTTAAGAGTACCTCCCTCTTCTAGCTCTGCTTTAATGATCCAAGTAGCCCCTGCCGAAATTGTTTCCCTTGGATCAAAACTTAAGCGGATCAGTTCATCAAAATAATCAGGCGTATCGCGACATTTTATTCTTGCCTCAGATAAAAGTGAAACCGCAACACCATCGAATTTTTTTAATTCATTTTCTAATCTGTTTTTTTCATTCATGAATTTATTAAAAGCCCAAAAAAACACTAAGTTAATATATTAGTAGTAGAACATTTTTTATTTCTGTAATAACGTAATTATAAATCAATTAATCAATGTGTAAATATGACAAACATCCATAATATTAATAGCAATCATTATGCCATCGTGATTGGCAGTGCAAATATGGATATTTGTGGTGCTGCATCTAATTCATTTAAAATAAAGGATTCAAACCCAGGCATTATAAGCATGAGCGCCGGCGGCGTTGCGAGAAACATCGCAGAAAATCTTGCATTACTTGAATGCAAATGTCACTTAATCACGGCCGTTGGTAATGACGGCTTTGGCATTTCACTTTTAAATAAAGCAAATGCAGTAGGAATAAATACTGATAAAATTCTTAAATTAGAAAATGAAAAAACATCGACCTATTTAAACATAGTTGATAATACTGGTGAAATGATATCTGCTATTAGTGATATGGCGATTGTCGATCATATTACCCCTGAATATATTGAGCTTCACAATGAAATTATTCAAAAAGCAAGTGTCATAGTACTGGACACAAATATTCCTGAAAAAACGCTTTCTTATATCATTAATCGATTTAAAGAAGTTCCAATTATTGTTGATGCGGCATCAACCGTGAAGGCAATGAAAATCAAAAAACATCTTTCGGGAATACATTCACTAAAATGTAATAAAATAGAAGCTGAAGCCTTAAGCGGCATTGAAGATGATTTAAATGCAATCATTAATTGGTTCCATCAACGTGGTGTGGTAAGGGTCTATATTACCTTAGGTGAAGAAGGTGCTTTCTATAGTGAAAATCAAACCAGTGCCAAAATAACGCATCAAAAACAACACTGTAAAATCATCAATGTTACTGGTGCGGGCGATGCCTTTACGGCGGGCATTACATACGGCTTACTAAAAGAATGGACTATTATTAAATCTATTCATTTCGGTATGGCAGCAGCAGTTATTGCGTTAAATCACATTGATACTATTAATCCAGAAATGTCGATTAAAAAAATAAATAGAATAATGGAACACGAATATGACAATTAATTTATCAGAGCAATATTTAGACATATTACCTGAAATAAAAACTGCAATCGATCAAGGAAAACCGATTGTTGCGCTTGAATCCACTATCATTTCTCATGGCATGCCCTACCCAAAGAATGTTGAAACGGCAAAAGAAGTCGAGCAAATGGTCCGCGATAATGGCGCTATTCCTGCTACTATTGCAATACTTGGTGGCCGATTAAAAGTCGGGCTTAACGATCAAGAATTAGAATATCTAGGTAAAGGCGGGCTAAAGGTTACCAAAGCAAGCCGCCGAGACATTCCATTCATTGTTTCACGCGGTGAAGACGGAGCAACCACAGTTGCTGCAACCATGATCATTTCAGAACTTGCTGGTATATCCTTGTTTGCCACTGGTGGTATTGGCGGCGTACATCGCGACGGTGAAAACTCGATGGATGTATCAGCAGATCTTAATGAACTATCTAATACGAATGTCAGTGTAATTTGTGCAGGGATAAAGTCGATATTGGATATTGGCCGTACATTAGAATACCTTGAAACCATGGGCGTTCCAGTCGTCGGCTATCAAACGGATCATGTACCTGCCTTTTATGCCAGAAGTAGCGGTTATGGTGTTGACTATCGTGCCAATTCCGCCAATGAAATAGCAGCATCATTAAAAGCCAAATACGACATGGGTTTAAATGGAGGTGCATTAATCACTAACCCCGTTCCTGAAAAATTCGCGCTAGACCCAAATGATATTGAAAAAACCATCAATGAAGCCATTCAAGAAATGAATAAACGCGGTATCACCGGAAAAGACACAACCCCGTTTTTGCTGGCGAGAATTGCAGAACAGACTAAAGGGGAAAGTTTAGATACCAATATTAAATTAGTTCTAAATAACGCAAAATTAGCAGCGGAAATTGCTGCAGAATTATGCAAACTCTAATAGTTGAAATTCGATGGCGATATCCAATCACGAAACATTACCAATAGTTGATTTAAAAGAATTTTTAAATTCAACAGGAGAAGAGCGTAAAAATTTAGCTTCACAAGTGGATGATATTTGTCGTTCAATCGGGTTTTTAATCATTAAAAATCACGGGGTCCCTGAAAAAATCAGAATTGATGCTTGGCTTGCTGCAGAAAGTTTTTTCAAAAAAAATGAAGAGGATAAAAGAAAAGCGCTTCCCAATGAAGAAGAAAGCCCTAGAGGCTATCTGCCAATAGAAGGGGAAACGCTAGCAAAAACACTCGGTGATGCTACGCCACCAGACCGTAAAGAAACATTTAGTAGCGGTCCTTTATCACCGCCGCCTGGTCATAGAACGACAGACGATTTTCATTTCTTTTATGGCCCCAACATTTGGCCAATTAAACCAAAAAATTTTAAAGAAAAGTGGGTTGCTTATTATAACGCTATGGAACAATTGGGCGCTAAAGTCATGGAAATGCTCGCCGCGGCTTTAAACCTCGATAAAGATTTCTTTGTTAAATACCATACTCACCATATCAGCGCTTTAAGGTCGCAAAACTATCCTTCATTAAAAACTAGAGTGCTTCCTGGCCAATTACGAGCAGGGGCCCATTCCGATTATGGCAGTGTTACTTTACTATATCCTGATCCTATGATCGGTGGACTAGAAGTTAAATCAATTGACGGAGGCTGGATTAAAGCCCCAAAAGTTGAAGATGCTTATATAATTAACATTGGTGATTTACTCGCACATTGGACAAATGACCGATGGGTTTCGACACTGCACCGCGTTGTGGAGCCCGAGGGCGTAAAAGGAAAATCGTCACTAAAACGTCAATCCATTGCTTATTTCATGAACCCGAATTATGACGCTATGATCAAGGCTATCCCAACCTGCATCGATAATGAAAGTCCTGCGAAATACGATCCCGTTTTAGCGGGTGAATACTTAATGAATAAGTTTAAATCATCAGTATAAGTATCTGATTTTAAAAATTTTTATAACGTACCAAAAATTCTATCCCCTGCGTCGCCGAGTCCAGGGACAATATAACTTTTCTCATTTAATTTTTCATCTATAGCAGCCGTATAAATCGGCACATCTGGATGCGCATCACTTAAGGCTTCTATGCCTTCTGGTGCGCTGAGAAGACACATAAACGTAATATTTTTAGCACCAGCCTGCTTAATACGGTCAAGAGCTGCAATAGCAGAATTACCTGTCGCAAGCATTGGATCTACCACCAAATTAAATCTTTCATCTAAATTTGGGGGCGCCTTAAAATAATATTCCACCGCATGAAGATCATCCGGATTACGGTAAAGCCCAACATGCCCTACTTTTGCAGTAGGGATAAGTTCAAGCAACCCTTTCATTAATCCATCCCCTGCCCGAAGAATTGAATGTATGCACATTTTTCTTCCGACAAGTTTCGGCTTGGATGTCTTAGCTACAGGCGTTTCAATTTCAACATCTTCTGTCGGCAAATCTCTGGTGACTTCATAGCCCATTAAAAAACTAATTTCTTGCAGTAAGGCCCTGAAAATTGCTGGTGGGGTTTCCTTTTTTCTCATAATGGTAAGTTTATGCTGAATGAAAGGATGAACTATAAGGTTTGCTTTACTCATTTTATTGCTCCAAGGCCGAAATATTAATTACGAAAACCACCTTACAAGTGATCTTTCTAATAGTCTATAAAAGCATACCATTTTGCTTTTGATTATAATTTTTATCAATATATTTAAAGATGTGTTTAGTATATATTCTAAAGATATATAAAATTATTCCTTAACAAAAAAGTCTATGGAACCGGGAACAACCAATCATAGCGCCAGACGCATAGCTGCATTCACAGCTGGCTTAGGATTAAGTCTGCTGTATTTTATAATTAGTGACAACCAGTGGCCAAGTAATTCCGAATTTCATACGATCATGGAAATGAGCGCTACTGTTCTGGCACTTTTCATAGGCATCCTCGCTCTCGTAAACTATTATTCTAAAAAAGAAGGCACTATTTTATTTATTGGAACCGGCTTTTTAGGTACCGCTTTTTTAGATGGGTTTCATGGCATTGTTACTTCGGAATTCTTTATCCCCTATATGCCGTCGGAAAATACATCTCTCATTCCCTGGACTTGGTTAGCCTCACGCTTGTTCTTATCAATATATTTATTTCTAAGTTTCCTCGCATGGAGAAGAGAAAAAAAATCTGTCTTAGCAAAACCTGTCAGTGAAAAAATTGTTTATATCAGTTCTATTACTTTAACGCTCGCAAGCTTTATATTATTTGCATTTGTTCCTCTTACGGAAGGGTTTTTCTCTGATACAGTATTTGCTCGACCCGAGGAGTATTTTCCGGCGGTTTTCTTCGCCTTAGCTATTATCGGATACATAAGAAAAGGTCAGTGGAAATATAGCGGCTTTGAATTTTGGTTGATTATGTCATTAATAATCGGATTTATTAGTCAAGCGATCTATATGTCAAATTCTGCAAACCTTTTTGACCTTGAATTTAATATGGCTCACTTACTTAAAATAACCAGTTATATCTTTATGTTAATTGGCCTATTAATCAATATGCATAATATTTACCAACAAGCCGAAATTGCAAATAGAACAAAATCAGAATTTTTGAATATTATAAGCCATGAGCTTAGAACCCCATTAACCGTTATTTTGGGTTATACGCCACTGTTATCACAACCTGAAAAATTACCTGCAACAAAAAAAATGTTAGACACATTAAAAGAAAAAGGGTTTGAGCATCAGGCTATCCCTGACCTTTTAGAAAAGTCACTCAATGAATATTCAAAATTTACAAATAAAATGGATGCATCCGGCAAGCATTTATTATCATTGATTAATGACATGTTGGACTTATCAAAAATCGAAGCCAATATGATGGAAATAGATCAAAAAGTCTTAACTATTCGTCCAATAATTATTGAAACATGCAAACAATTTGAGAAAAGTGCAAAAGATAAAGGACTGTCATTGAATTATAGCTCGTCTGATGATCAGATCTATGCCGATGAAAGACATATGTCACAAATTTTAATAAATCTCATTGGAAATGCTATTAAATTTACCGACGAGGGTAGCATTAATGTTGCGGCAGTCTCTAAAGGAGATTTCGTTGAATTCAGTATTACTGACACAGGCCACGGTATAAACAAAGATGATATCAAGAATATTTTTAATCAGTTTACACAAGTTGACGGATCAGCGACAAGAAACATAGGCGGCAGTGGTTTGGGGTTAGCAATAACAAAACGACTAATAGAATTACATAATGGACAAATTTCTGTTAATAGTGAATTAGATCAAGGAACCACATTCAAGTTTACAATTCCTAGAATTGTTGAGGATTAAAATGGGAAAAATTTTATTAGTTGATGATGACGAGGATATTCGTGAACTCGTTATACTAAGACTTGAAATTGCAGAACATGACATTGACTTTGCCGTCAATGGTAAAGTCGGTTTTGATATAGCAATGGAAAATAATTATGACCTTATTTTGATGGATATGCATATGCCTGTTATGGACGGCTATGATGCTATTCAGCAATTAAGGAGGTTTGGATATGAAGGAAAAATTGTCGGCTTAACCGCTTCAGCAATGATGAATGAAACTCAAAAAGCACTATCATCAGGCTGTGATGACGTTATCGTTAAACCAATCACCGAAGATTTCGAAATTCGAATTTCACAGTATATTGATAGCTAGTACTTCTACCAAAAAAATTTAATTCTTAGGCAGTAGTCATCAAATATTGATCAGCGAGTACTTCACCAACGGCGCGGTGTGCCTGATCAATCGCTGCATCCGTAAACGGACTCGCGTCCGCATCAGAATTGGCAATTGAAATTCGCCCTAACTGCTGCCTTGCAACTACACATGGGCGATCATCCGTAGCATACATTGCCCAATGATATGGTTCCGTAATGGTATCATAGGCATAAGCATTTCCGTGCGGCCATCTATTAACCGTAATGGCAGCAATATCGCGTGCTGCGTCAAAGCCACCAGGCCCCAAAGTACGTTGTAGCTGATCACGAATATTACGTTCGAAAGTTTCAAAAGATGTATTCAATAAATCATAGCGTCCAAGGCGTAATTGATCACGCCTTAGTTCACCTGGTGCATTAGGGGCACGGTGCATCTTAACAACCACAGGTTCATCCATTGTTTTGGGTGCAACATAATCCCCTACTTCAAATGGAAAATGAAGACTGGTTGTCGTATGATAAAGTCCCGGCGAAGAAATCGAGCCGATACCAAGTTTTTCAAACGCTTTGCCGTTCCTAAGCAAAACATTGGTGTATACTCGTGGTGCTTTAATTCCATAAAGCATCGCTTCTTTTTGCTCATCAGAAAAATCATCACAAATATAAGGAATGACATTATGCCAACATGCCATAATGACATTTTTTGATTTCACATTATAAGCCTTACCCCCTTGCATATAGTCGATACTAACATTTTTAGCTGATTCAATATCGCCAATATGTGCAACTTTTACAGCTGTGCTATTCAATCTTAGCCTTGTTGGATGTGATGCAACATCAAGTTTTGAATAATCAACCTTCGCAGTATAAATATCATCAAGTGTCTCACCAGGTATCGCATCTGGAATAAGATGTCTTACCGTCATCCTTGTAATGGTTGCGTTTCCATCAGGGAAATAAATACTGGCCTCTTCATATTCATGTTCACGGCCATGTTGCGAGCCGGCGATATGATGCATAGGGCTAATTTTTTCAGTTGGTTTTAAATTTAAATGCTTAAATCCTGGGTTTCCGCCTAACTCCCAACAAAAAAGTGCTGGTACCTGCTCTGCACCGACATAAAATCTAAAATGTAACCCTGGCGCATAAAGGGGCAACACGCGTTCATCAATACCCAACTCTTTTGTCACATAATCAGCATATGTCATTCCAGCTAGTTTTAATTTTTTTTCTTCGTCACTTAATCCTTCAAATGATTTGGCGACCACATCTTCACTATGAAGCTTTATAAATTGTTCTTTTAGATCTTGATCTATAGGGGAGTTCTTAAAAAATTCTTCGAAACTTGCATCTGGACCACGTTCTCTTATCGTCAAACCATCTTCACCACCAAATGTTTCTTTATCAAAATAAGTAGCTCGGCCCAAGCTGCCTCTGCGAACAGCTCTGATCATATCCTTGGTTTTTTCATGATACGCTTTGGTGTCGATCCCAATTTCACGAATATAGCCCATCGCAACGGGACTATAATTTGTTGGTTGTTCAATATTTAATGTGCCCCCATTCACTAAAATATTTCGTCCATCTAAATTATATTCGTTACGTTTAGCATGCCCGCCAAAATCATCATGATTATCAAGAATTAGTATTTTTTTATCTGGCCCCGCTGATTGACGATAAAACCACGCGGCTGCTATTCCGCTAATACCGCCTCCAATTACCACTAAATCATACTCTTCGCCTGTTGCAATTGCTTCAAATTTTTCACCGTCACGTACCAAATGTCCACTTTCGAATGATCCATCGTGGCTTCCTCGCATCCCTGCTTTATCAGGTGGATAATAGTTTGATTGTGATTGCGATGGTTTATCCTTATCGATAGCCTGCATCGCCTTTACTAGAGAAGGACATAATATTGCCCCCGTTACAGCAATACTAGCACCACTTAAGAAATCACGTCGCATGATTTTTCTATCCATCCCGAGTTCTGTATCGCTGAAAATTTTCTTACCCATTACCGTTCCCTATTTTGATAATTATGGTTCTTCTTCGTTCTAAAGTAACTAACTCAATTTTTATGCATATGCAATAGAATTATTCATTTACATTACTTTATTGACTTTATATATGTTTTACCATTCTATAGAAATATGGTGACATAAAAGGAACAATATGGATAGTGAAAGATTAAATATTATTGGTGATGAGATAACACCAACAGATGGTTTTCGAACGCCGGTCAAAATTAATTATCTGGTGGCTGTTGTTGCAAACCTTCTTGCATTTGGCGGTTCCAAAGAAAATATCAACAAATTTGGCTTAACCGTTGTGCAATTGCGCATTATTGGGTTTATTTGGCAAATGGGCCCTCAAACCCTAAGCGATATTTCACAAAACATCCATCATGACCGTTCAACATTAAGCCGCTCTGCAGCAGCTCTTGAAAAACAAGGCCTTATTATACGGGAACTAAATCGTCGCCATAAAAAAAGTCCCTTTCTATGTCTTTCTGACAAAGGCAAATCAATTATGGAAGAAATTAACCCCGCTTATCGTAAACGTGCTGAAAAGCTCACATCTGTTTTAACAAACAAGGAACAAGAACAGCTTGTTCACTTACTTGAAAAATTGAAAGATCACGTTGAAGATTTAAAAGCATTTGATGAAATTGGTTAAGTCACTATATCGGCCATAATCTAAAAATCACTATAAACCCATTAATTGAGCCGCATTTCCGCCTACCATTTTTTTAATATCTTCATTTGAATAACCAATATCCAAACATGTGGCGATAACATTTTTAAACCCTTCTACGGGAGTAGGATTACCCACCTGCCCTAAATCAGATCCCAGAATAGTGCGATCAACGGTGCACGCCTTAATTAATTTATCAAGGTTTTCCGGCGTATAAAAATGAAACTTAGAGCCAGGTACAAACATACACATACTATGTTCAAGATATGCCCCCATTTTCACCAAATCTCCCATTTCTTCATATGTCGCATCGATTAAATATGACGGATGATTAACAAGCAATTTTTTAACACCCCGCTTAATGGCTTCTTCGAATAGCGGGAAAATTTCCGTAATATGTAAATGTCCACCAGACAAAACAATATCAGCCTCTGCGATCATATCTAATATAAATTTAACCTCATCCAGCAATTGACCATTTTCATCAAGAACACTGAGTTCAATTGGTGCAAGCATCTTTTCTTTCGTGGTTGAGAACTTTTTCTCAAAATCTTTATCAGACTTATGATGATCAATATGATTTTTTGATGAAAATGTCTGCATCCATACAAGTTTAGCACCAAGTTTAATACCGTGATCCACGGCAAAACGGTTTATACCGCCTGATGAATTATTAAGTGGAACGCCAGATAGCATCTCAACATTCAATTCACCGAAGTGGCGCATTAAAAGTTCTGTTACTGGTGTCGCAGAATAATAATGATCTTTAATCAATATCGCTAAGCCCTGCCTCGCTCCCTTCTTTCATGACTTCGATATGATCTATTGAACGCGGCATAACGCTCGGGCCGCTATGGCAATGAAGATCAATCGCACCTTCCAAAAGTGACCCTAAAAGTGCATCGTCATATTTTGCCGCCGGTGACTGATCCACAGTCGAATTAATTCGGTCCGGAATATTTTTTATCATTTTGAAATTTTCCTGATATTTAGTCTTTAATATTAAAAATCTGAAAGAAGGCCACTGATGCCTTTTTGAATTAAATTATGCTCTGACCCAACCGCAAAAACGGTAACGCCTTGCTCCCTAAGATAGTCTTTTTCAGAAGGCGCACTATATGCCGCTAGTTTCTTGCCTGCGTTTCTAGCCACTTTACACACATGCTCGACGGTTTCTCGTATCACATCATCATGTTGCGTTTTAGCACCGTACCCTACTGTCAAATCCATTCTTCCTAAAAACAGGCAATCGATTTCCGGTTCTTTTACGATTTCTTCTATATTTTTAACGCCTTCAACATCTTCTATTTGCGCAATAATAACATTTTCAGTATCTGATTGATCGATATATTCATGCATTTCTCGCGTACCATACCCGCCTGCGCGCTGCGTACCGGCAAATCCACGGTTTCCTTTTCTGTATCTGCCGCCGCTTGCGATTTCTTTGGCTTTTTCAGGTGTTGCAACATGTGGCACAATGACACCTGTAGCCCCGCAATCAAGCGGATAAAGCATTCCTGTTCCTGTATTTTGCTGAATTCTCACCATCATCGGCATATCGGCGCTTCGCCCTGCAAGCAAACAAGTATCAAGTGCGAAAAGATCAAAGGGACTATGCTCCTGATCAAGAACCAAAAAATCTAGTTCCGTATTCCCCATTACTTCAACCATCATGTGATTTGGTGTTTTAACGAACATGCCAATAAGTTCTTCACCATTAAGCAACCGTTCTCTAAAGACGGATTGTTTACTTAAATACGACGTCATTTTGCTAATCTCACTACATTTGTCTTGATGTTTGGAACAGAGTATCAATAATTGGAAAATTGTCAAAATGAATATAAGGAAAAAAATGCCGAATCTTACCGTAAAAATTGGTGATATATCGCTTAAAAACCCGCTCATATGTGGGTCTGGTGAACATTTCATCGAACTTTCCGGTATTGATAAAGCGTTAAAGGCCGGTGCAGGCGCGGTTGTCATTAAATCTACAAACGAATCTGATGCCGCAAAAGAACAGCTTGGCAAAACCGATTATGCCCTTCTTGATAGTGATTTTAATGAACTTAAATGGGATTTTAATCCGCCCCGAGACGCCAGCCTATTCAATAGATCAGGTCTGCATCCTTTACCATTTGATGAATGGTTAAAATTTGCAGTGGACGCTGATAATATGGCGAAAAAATTTAATTCCTATGCGGTTGCAAGTTTAATCCCGGCCAGCGTTGAAGAACTTATTGAAAATGCAATTAGGGTCGAAAAAGCAGGTATTCGTATCCTTGAAGTCAATGTAGGTGCACCGCATGGCAAAGAAGCGGCCAAAGGAGCTATTCTTTTAGAACAAGAAGCGGATCATATAAGCGAAATTACAGAAAATTTGAGAAAAGAGATTAAAATCCCGCTTTGGATAAAGCTTGCGGGTCAAAGCCCCGAAGTCCCCGCAATGGCAGAAGCCGCCTATAAAGCAGGAGCGGATACGGTCACATTAATGGGGCGTTATATGGGCTTTATCCCTAATCTTGAAACCGGCGATCCTATTCTTGGCACACACGCGGCAATTGGTGGCGCATGGGCGTTACCATTGACCGCACATCATTTGGTTAAAACACGTGAAAAAATTGGAAAAGACTATCCTTTAATGGCTACCAATGGTGCTCGTGACGGTCATGACATGATCCGCTTTATGATGTCAGGCGCAAGTGCCGTACAAATGACCAGCGCAATATTCAGTGGGGGTTATAATGTTATTGAAAAATCACTTAATCAAATAGAAGATTATTTAGAAGAAAAGAATATGTCAGCGGTTGATTTGATTGGCCTTGCTGCGGACCGGGTTAAAACATATGCTGAACAAGAAAATAATATGGATTATTGGCGAGAATTTACGCCAAAAAATTAAGATATAAGGAAAAAAGAATGCAAATACCAAATGTAAATTGGAATGATATGGAATGGAAAAAAATCCGTGACGGTGTGTATCAAAAAGCATTTACGGGCGAAGGTGCCACCCTCGCCATGCATAAATTAGAACCACAACATGAACCAAGACCCCATAAGCATATTTATGAGCAAATTGTTTACATCATGTCAGGCACTACTGATTTTCGTTTAGGCGATGAAGTATTCCGCCTAACCGCCGGTGGAATGCTAGTCGTACCGCCAAACGTTATGCATCATGCAGAAGTTGTTGGCGACGAAGATGTCTTGAACCTTGATATTTTTACACCAACCAGACCAGAATTTTTCGAGTAAATTAAATGAGCAAAATCAAAGCAAACGATTTCGTGCAGGATTCACCGTCGCAAATTCAGCCATCAGCGAACACAAAAAAACCGGAATTTAAAATTAGCTTGGCTTTTAACGAGAGCCCCTACCCGCCAAGCCCAAAAGCGATAGAAGCCTATCACGAAGCGGTTGGTATGCTTAACCGCTATCCAAATTATTATTCTGCTGACGTAAGAGAAGTTCTTGGCAAGAAATATAATCTTGATGATACCAAGATCATGTGCGCAGCGGGTTCAGAGCAAATATTAAGCTATATCGCCAGAAGTTATATTGCTGAAGGTGATGAAGTCATCCATCCTAGATATGGATTTATGGTCTACCGTTTTAATATTGCAATGCAGGGCGCAACTGCCGTCGCTATCGAACATGATGAAAATTATGTGATTGTTGTGGATAATATCTTAAAAGCGGTCACTGATAAAACGCGCGTCGTTTTCTTTGATAACCCAGGCAATCCGACGGGCACCTATGTCCCCTACTCCGAAGTTGTTAGATTACGCGAAGAATTGCCAGATCATATTTTACTGGTACTTGATGCGGCTTACGCCGAATTTGCGACAAAAGACGATTATGATTGCGGTTTTGATTTAGTTGACAGTCATGAAAATGTCATTGTCACGCGCACACTTTCAAAACTTTATGGGTTAAGCGGCTTAAGGATCGGTTGGGCCTATTCCACAAGTGAAATCATTAATACCATGATGCATTTAAAAGGCGGATTTAACGTTTCAAAGCCTGCACAAATGGCGGGGGCTGCTGCGTTACTTGATCAAGATTATGCCGATGAATGCTTAAAAAAATGCCAAGATGGCATTGAATATCTAACCTCTGAGCTGCGAAATATGGGGTTAAAAGTCACTGATAGTGTCTGTAATTTCATAATGCTTCATTTTGAAAACTCAGATCAGATGAAAGCATGTGACGCTTATCTTAAAGAAAACGGCATTATGGTCGGACCGCTTGGTGCTTATGGTATGGAGAAGACCCTTAGGGTTACTGTTGGCACAGAAGAAGAAAACCAAGCCTTCATTAAGGCAATGAAAGATTTTATGGTGATTTCCCGAGGATAAATACCGGCGAGGCACTAACCACTTTTATGAGCTTTATCGCATTAACAAAATATCCGCCTTCGCTTTTATTCAATCTTTCCATGTTAAGTATCGGATTATTACTTTTGGTTTTATTTGAAAAATATGAAGATAACAAGCTCACCAACATAATGGCTAATTTTGGTGCTGCGCCAATGTTTTATTATGTTTTTCACCTGGCAGTTTTAAAAATATTATATCTAATCTCTATAACGATAAACGGGCCGAGGCATGGGAAATATTTTTCATTTAATACTGTGGGTCAAATATGGATTGCTTTCTTTATTTTTACATTCCTCTTTTATTTTCTAACCAGATGGTTTGCAAAATTCAAACAAAGAAACAAGCATATTAAATGGCTACAGTATTTTTAAAATGACGAATTAAATATTATTCTCTGCTAATACCTAGCCTAACTAATATACTGCTGATTGGTTTCGTCGCGAAGTTGCTTTAGCCAGTGCATAAATTCTGTACCGCCTGTGCCAATTGGGTTTTTCACTTTTTGCGCGACAAAGGCGTGGGCCATTTTTAGATGTAAGTTTCTAAATTGATAAACACTTTCAATAGACGCATTATACGCATCTTTTAATGAACCCTGATTTTCATTAATGACAAAGCTTCTAATATTATTGCTATCGATATTTGCCAGCAATTCCCGGTGAGGTTTCGGCATATAATCTTTCATGATTTCAAGATGTTCTGAAAGCCCCCCTTTTTCATGTTGAAGTCCGAGAAATGACCTTAATGCAGGAATAACCGAGCTCTGCGCTCCCGTTTCGCCGCGGAAAGTTTGCGGTTCTTCATTAAATTTTTCAACACCGTGATAAATTATATCCGTAAACCCGAATAAATATGGCCTTAAGGTATGATAATAATTATCAGGATTACATTTTTCAAACATACGGCGAAACGTCGCCATCATTTTATCAAATGCTTTCGGGATTTTATTTAATGCGGCCTCGACTTGCGCCGGATCATTATTTGATATTGCCTCTGTGGCCTTAAGGCAATTATAGTTGGCTTTTCCTGCGTGCGCCTCTATTTCTACATGAATAAGGTGAAACCAGGACTCGTCTTCAATATCGATAATTTTTTGAACACATTCCAAATTATCAACTTCGATAGGACCATTCGGGTCTATCCGTTTATAGTTTGATAGCGCCGTGGTGGCATATGGGATAATCGGCGGGCGTTCCACAACTTCTGCCAGCTGAACAAGCGGCATTGCCACCCCTTTTGGAATATGGTTTTCAGGGTTGTCTTCCTCACACCATATGTAAACATTCGCAAGATGAGCATAAATTTGAAATGCTCGCTCAACGATCCTAAAATCATCTTCGCGTTTTAATGCGTTCATATCATGCGCTTTTAAATCACGCAAAACAGAACGGATTTCATTAGTAGCAACAAGTTTGGGTAATTTTTGGGCTATTTCTTCAATTTCATGAACAGCTTCTTTTTCTATGCCACTATCAACTTTAGTCAAATTGCTAATAGGGTCGGGAGACATTAAAAACCCATTTTCTTTGTTTGGCGTCCAACAATCCTGTTTCATGAATTACTCCTAAATTCTCAATAATCAATATCAAATTATTGATATCGATTAATATGATTAAATCATAGGATTAAACTTTGATAAAAGAAATCTATTTATTATTTACTCGCGATTAATTCGAGCACTTTGGTCCAACCGCGTCCATCAAAATCCATTTCCATCTGCCAATTCCAACCAGTTTCGTGAGGTGGAAAGAATGTTATGCGACGCTTAGGGGAAATTTCGGTTACATAATGCATAATAATAGATCCATTATCCTGTTTGACGGCATTAATGCGCGCCATAGCCGGCGAATTTGTTGCTGTCCAAGCGATATCCCAACTTTTTTTTCAATTGGAAAATAGTGTGCTATGATTAAAATAAAAAATCATAATGGGTGGTCAATGCGGGATTTACATTTATTGGATTATGGGGCTATAGGGCTTTATTTTCTTATACTTTTTTTGGTCGGCGTCTTTACGATGCGCTCAAAAAAAGAAAGCGGTGAAACGGAATCCTTCCTTGCCGCTGACCGTGATATGAACCTTTTCCAAACCACAAGCACGACGGCGGCCGGCGATCTCGGTGGTGGTTTTAGCATCGCCATGGGCGGCCTTGGATTTACACTTGGTTTTTCCGCTTCTTGGCTCATCGGCGTATCGGCGTTGAGTATCGTTTTGGTGTCTTTCTTAATGGTCCCTAAAGTAAAAAACTGGGCTGATAAAATGAAGGGATTAACCACAGGCGATTTATTTGAAACCCGCTATGACCGAAAGACAGGAACCGTTGCCGCAATTGTTATTGGCCTTGCATGGTCCGCATTTGTTGGTGGTCAAATCATGGCCGGCGGAAAATTATTACAAGCAACTATGAATTTTGATCTGACGATCGCTACCCTTGTTGTCGGTATTATTATCGTTGCCTATACGGCGATGGGGGGACTTAAAGCTGTGATCTATACCGATGTATTTCAAATGGTAATTTTAATGGTGGGTATCGTTTTTATTCTTGTCCCTATTGGCCTTATTAAAGTCGGTGGTTTTGGAAACATGATGGATACACTTGCCGCGAACCCTGATACTGCACCCATGCTTGATTGGACGGCGGCGGGCTGGAAACAAATTCTTGGTTGGTTTTTTGCCGTTATCCCAATTTGGTTTATTGCCATCGTTGGATTGCAGCGCATCGTTGCCGCACGTGATGTTAAAACGGCGCAGCGTGCTTTCTTCTTAACGGGCATTCCAATTGAATGGCCATTATTCGCGGTCGGCAGCACGATGGTCGGAATGTTTGCCCGTATTTTAATGCCCGAACTTGCCGATCCTGAACTCGCTACACCTTATATGATTATGACGTTACTGCCTGTTGGGTTAGGTGGACTTGTCATTGCCGCCTATATCGCAACCCTTATGTCCACCGCTGATAGCTGCTTAATCGGCCCGGTCGCCATTTTCACAAATGATATCTATAAAAAATTACTAAACCCAAATGCCAGCGACGCGCAATTGATCAAAGTGGCACGAATTTCTACCATTATTTTAGGGGCCTTTACAATTGCTTGCGCATTTCTTGTTCCAAACATTCTTGATTTGATACTCTATGCTTATACCTTCGGGGCGGCGGGGATATTCTTTCCAATGCTTGGGTTACTTTTTTGGAAACGGGCCACAGCAACCGGCGCTTTCTGGAGCATCATCTTCGGTGGTTCATCTGCTGTGATCTGGACTGTTATGGGTGAACCTATGGGCTTTACTTCATCATATTTAGGATGGGCTATATCGCTACCGACACTTGTGATTATTTCACTCATGACAAAACACAGCGAAGAAGAAGACTTAGAAACTTTTTACTGATTAATGACTTTTGGCATAGCCAGAAATTCCGCATATCATATTATCAAAACAATTCATCGGCACAACCTAAGGAAAACACATGTTAAAATTATTATTACTCTCGATCTCTTTATCATTTACTTTCTTAAGTTCCGCGATGGCTGGCCCATTTGATGACATAAAAACCTATAATCGAGATGACTATAGTCGCGAGATCACGCAATGTGATGTTCTCGCCTCACATTTTAATGATCCTGAACGAATTACAGATGGCGTCACACAAGATGACATGGATAAACCCGCCGCAATTAAGGCATGTTTAGAAGCGGTTGCAAACGATCCCCAATTAGATTTGAAGTCTGAATTAACTGACCTTGTTGAATTGGATGGAGCATCCCCTATTGAAATATCTGGTGTTCAAATGATTTTAATTAAAAACGGCGAGATTGCCTTTGAACATGCTGCAGGCGCGGCGCGAAGATTAGAAAATGTGGCAATCCCTTTAACCAACGACCATAAAGTAAGAATTGCCTCGATATCTAAATTTGTTCTTACAGCTGCATTTATGACTTTAGTTGAAGAAGGTAAAGTAGACTTAGATGCTGATGTTTCAGATTACTTAGGCTTCACATTAAGAAATCCAAATTTCCCAGACAAAATAATTACAACTAGACAAGTTGTCTCTCACACTTCTTCCATTCGTGATGGTGCCTATTATTTCATGGGATCATCCGAAAACTTCCAGGACTTTTTTATTCCAGGAGGCAATAGCGACCGAAGTGCCCAACATTATGACAATGGAAATCATTTCGCCAACGGAGCCAATCAAGGACCAGGTGGTTATTTCACATATTCAAATTTAAATTTCGGAATTTTATCAGGTATCGCTGAAAAAGTTTCCGGTCAACGCATGGATACCTTCGTTAAAGAAAGGCTACTTGATAAACTCGGACTTTCATCAAGCTTTAGTGTGTGTACTTTATACCCAAATAATTTTGAAAGCCTTGCCACACTTTATCGTCGTGGTGATGGCGGCGAAACTTGGGATACAGATGGCCCATGGGTTGAGCAAGTAGATGGTGACCCTATTCGTTGCTACTATGAAAGTGAAAGCTATTCCCGCGGCGAAACTCCGGATTTATTACCTTTAGACAATTATAAGTTAGGCCAAAACCCTACCCTATTCTCGCCGCAAGGCGGTCTTCGTGCATCATCACGTGATTTGGCCGTAATCATGCAGATGCTTTTAAATGGAGGGATGCATAACGGAGAACAGGTTTTAACTACATCATCAATTTCCGAAATGATGAAAACAGTATGGCAATATGACTCTAACCTTAATAACGGGCATACCGGCGGTGAATCCGCCGAAGGTGACAAAACGGCAGAAGGCATGATGACGGCATATGGTTTATCCACGCATATCGTTGATTTAAAAGATTGGGGACTATCCACAGAAAGCAGAATTTTATACGGGCATCTAGGTTCCGCCTATGGATTACAAGGCCAATTTTGGGTTGACCCCATCAAAAAAGATGGGATCATAACCTTTATAACGGGTGTAGGCGATGATCCGGGCAAAGCAAAAGCAACCATTCCACTTTATGCAATTGAAGAAGTTCTGCTTAAACTTAGTTTAAAAGGTTTAGATACCTTATAAAAACAATAAGCCTTTACTGTTTTTCTGCTTCAAAAAGTTCATCGATAGGGATTTGAATGCCGTTTGCAATATGATTAGTTCTCGCAGCTAATGAAACAATTTTAATCAATTCAGCATGTTGATCATCCGTCATGCCTTTTGCTTTTGCCATTGCCGTATGCGAATGAACACAATATGTGCAGCTGTTTGCAATAGAAACGGCGATATAAATCATTTCCTTAGTCACAGGATCAATTAAAGAAGGTTCAGCCATAACTCTTTTGACATCAGCCCATGTGCGTTCCAAAAGGTCTTCATCAAGCGCTATATATTGCCACATGTTATTGATAAAATCGGAATTTCTTGTTTCTCTAATATCATCAAAAACCGCCTTAACTCTTGGGTTTTCCTCAAGGTTGTCAATTGGTTTGATCGTCGCCATTTCTATTCTCTTTCATATAATTCATCTGATACTTCATAATTTTGTAATCATTTTTACTTATTTATTACAATTTAGCATAGCAAAATCGATAAAAGGCTCCATCAATTATAGCCTTTTGATTACAATTAAATTATAAAGAATTAGAATTCAAATATTTATGGTATGCTAATTAATGGGCACGTTTTCACTATTCTTAATCTTGATATTATTAATGATTATCTTTTTTGTGTTAGGCAAAAATAAATCATTATTAATGGTCAAAGGTAATATAAGAAATCTACATTCTCGTCCCATTCATTATGGCTATTCGGTAGGAATAAACAGTTTTATACCGGGCTTTTGCATTCTTGCTATTTGGATGTTAAGCGAAGGGTATATTATTGATAAGCTTCTTATTTCTCATCTTGGTGAAAAATCTGCAAACTTAGCGTCTTTTGAACTTACTAACTTATTAAATTCAATAAAAGAATACTTTGAAAGTGCAAATCCTGACCCAGAACTCCTTAGACATGTAGAATATTACATCACAACATCCGAGCGGATCGCATGGACATTTTTCTTAAGTGCGATAGCTGCTTGCTGTTTTTCAGGGTTTCGCACTCTTAACAATATCAAACCCGACATCAATTCAAGAAATAATTTGGAATTTATAATTAAAATAGTTTTAGTTATTTTTTCTGTTATTGCCGTTATCACAACAATTGGCATTGTTTTTTCATTACTTTTTGAAAGCATCCGTTTCTTTGATCAAATTTCTATTACTGAATTTGTCTTTGGCACACAATGGAGCCCGCAAACCGCTATTCGCATCGATCAAGTCGGAAGCTCAGGGGCATTTGGCGCAGTCCCTTTATTCTTAGGTACAATGTTAATAACGGCGATAGCAATGTTTATAGCAGGTCCGATAGGTTTAATGTCTGCCATATATATGGCTGAATTTGCAAGTGACCGTATAAGAAATATTGCTAAGCCTCTTCTCGAAATCCTTGCCGGCATCCCTACAGTTGTTTATGGGTTTATAGCGGCACTCGTTGTAGCCCCGTTCATTCGCAATGTTGGTGAGGCAATCGGTCTTGAAATTGCATCAGAAAGTGCCCTTGCAGCAGGTATCGTGATGGCTGCTATGATTATTCCTCTAATATCTTCTCTTTCAGATGATGTCATAAGTGTTGTCCCTAAAAGCTTACGTGAAGGATCTTTAGGTCTTGGAGCAACCAAAACTGAAACAACAATAAAAGTTATCTTGCCTTCTGCTTTGCCCGGAATTGTTGGGGCACTATTACTAGCCACTTCACGCGCGATCGGTGAAACAATGATCGTGGTCATGGCAGCTGGCATGGCCGCAAATTTAACAATCAACCCACTTGAAGCCGTAACCACAGTTACGGTACAAATTGTTACATTACTTACAGGAGACCAAGAATTTGCCAGTGCAAAAACACTTTCTGCCTTTGCCTTAGGATTAGCGCTTTTTATTACAACTTTAGCGCTAAATGCTTTTGCGCTTTATATCGTAAGAAAATATAGGGAAGAATATGACTGATAATTCCTCTGATAATCTTTATATTTCGAAAGTTGACTGGAACTCTAAAGAGCAAAAAGATCGTTTAAAAAAACGATATCTTATAGAGCGTATTTTTAAAGGGTTTGCGATTGCATCACTTCTATCTGCTTTAGTGGCATTGTTCGTCGTCTTAGCAAGTGTATTTATAACAGGGGTTAGTGGTTTTAAAGAAACACGAATTACACTTGATATAAATATGGATGAACGCATTGTCGGTGATCTTTCATCAATGTCCGATGAAGAATTAAGGCGGCATATTCCGTCCATAAATGCTAACCAAATGATAATTAATGCGCTGCGAGAAAAATTTCCCAATGTAACCAGTAGACGTGAAATATTTGAGATGCTTCGACTATTTAGTGTTGGCGCACAGACAGAAATTCGCAACTCACTATTAAATGATCATAACTTAATAGGTGAAACCGTTACGATGAACCTAAAAGCATCAGGTGATGTAGACATGCTGATTAAAGGTAAAATTTCACGAGAAATAATAGAGGGTGACCGCAAAATTTCTGATCAACAATTACAATGGATTGATCAATTCATTCAGGAAGGCAAAATAATTCAAGGCTTTAATTGGTCATTCTTTACATCTGGTGACAGTAGAGAACCAGAACTCGCTGGCATCTGGAGCGCCACTGTTGGTTCATTGCTGACTTTACTGGTTACATTTGTGATATCTTTTCCTGTCGGAGTTGGTTCCGCTATTTACTTAGAAGAATTCGCACCAAGAAACCGCTTTACGGACCTAATTGAAATTAATATTAATAATTTAGCAGCTGTTCCCTCAATTATTTTTGGTCTTTTAGGAGTGGCTATTTTTATTAATATTATGGAATTGCCTAGATCCGCTCCACTTGTCGGTGGATTAACGCTCGCGTTAATGACATTGCCTACCATCATTATTACGGCGCGTGCAGCAATAAAAGCCGTTCCGCCATCTATTAAAGAAGCAGCAATTGGTTTAGGTGCTTCAAAAATGCAAACTGTATTTCATCAGGTGTTACCCCTTAGTATGCCAGGTATAATGACAGGCTCTATTATTGGAATGGCACAGGCTCTTGGCGAAACAGCCCCATTATTGATGATTGGAATGGTAGCGTTTATTGTTGATACGCCCAGTAGCATAACAGAAGCCGCAACTGTCCTGCCCGTACAAGTCTTTTTATGGGCAGACAGCCCAGAACGAGGATTTCTTGAAAAAACGTCCGCAGCAATTATGGTATTGCTATTATTTCTTATCATAATGAATAGTTTGGCCATTTGGCTTAGACATAGATTTGAGAAAAAACAGTAAGCTTATGAATGTATTTAATGTAAATGATAACTTGGAAAACAAAATGACGGCCAATAGCCCTAAAATGTCTGCTAAAAAAGTTAATGTTTTTTATGGTGAAAATCATGCACTCAAAGACATCAGTCTTGATATTAATCCAAATCAGGTCACGGCACTAATTGGTCCTTCAGGATGTGGTAAATCAACTTTCTTACGTTGCTTGAACAGGATGAATGATACGATAGACATTTGCAGAGTAGAAGGAACAATCACGCTTGATAATCAAAATATAAATGATAAAGCTCTTGATGTTGTGCAACTTCGGGCTCGTGTCGGAATGGTATTTCAAAAACCAAACCCATTTCCAAAATCTGTTTATGATAATATTGCTTATGGCCCAAGACTACATGGCATTGCTAAGAATAAAAATGATTTAGACGACATCGTTCAATCAAGCTTAAAAAAGGCGGGTCTTTGGAATGAGGTACATGATAGACTAGATGAATCAGGAACGTCTTTGTCAGGTGGACAGCAACAAAGGCTTTGTATAGCAAGAACGATTGCAATTGAACCAGAGGTCATTTTAATGGATGAACCATGTTCTGCCCTTGACCCAATCGCCACCGCTATTATCGAAGAGCTTATAGAAGATTTAAAAACAAGGTATGCAATTGTAATTGTTACACATTCAATGCAGCAGGCCGCAAGAATATCACAAAAAACAGCATTTTTTCATTTAGGAAAACTAATGGAAATGGGCGACACGACGACCATCTTCACTAATCCTAGACATGAAAAAACAAAAGATTATATTACGGGTCGTTATGGTTAAAACCGAAGGAATTCATCATGCCTAATTCACATATTGTTAGCTCATTTGGCGAAGATATTAAGAATTTACGTCAAAAAATAGTTGAAATGGCGAAACTTGTTCAAGAACAGTTCAATAATGCAGAAAAAGCCTTGGTTGAAAGAGATCTTAAATTAGCGAGTAGCGTAAAAGATCGTGATGCAATTGTCGACCAAATAGAACAAGAAATAGAACAAAAAGCCATAGAATTGATTGCTACACGTTCTCCAATGGCAGACGATTTACGCGAAATAATATCCGCGATTAAAATCTGTAATGCACTCGAAAGAATTGGTGATTATGCCAAGAACTTATCAAAACGTGTTCCCGTCATTAATGAAGAGAAGCAATTTGTGGCTAACACCACCGTCATCAGTCAAATGATTTCCATAATCAACGATATGACGGAAGATGTAATTGATGCTTATAATACGAAGGACGCCGATAAAGCCATATCCCTATGGACACGCGACTTAGCCGTGGATAATTTATACGATAGTTTCTTCAGAGAGTTACTAACGCATATGATGGAAAACCCAAGATCAATCACAAGCGCTACTCATTTATTATTTATTGCAAAAAATGTTGAGCGTGCCGGTGATCATCTAACGAATATAGCAGAAATTATATATTATATTATAGAAGGCCGGACTATTGAAATGGTAAGACCTAAAGGTGACTTAAGCAACGAAACGTCATTCTAAACTTTATGAAACTAATAATATTGCAATCGGAATAGCCATTACTGATAACAAGGTTTGAAGTGAAATAATAGTTGCCATCAATGGTGCATCTCCCCCCATTTGTTTTGCAAGCGCATAACCGGCTGATGAAGTTGGAGCAGTAGCAAAAATAACCGCAACGACTTTCATTTCATTAGATAAATTAAAATAAACAGCCAGCCAATAGACCGTTAGCGGGAAAATTACTAATTTCGCAATAGTTGTCAACACTGCATCAATAGAATGACCGCCCAATTGACCAAACCTTAAACCCGCACCAACGCATATTAATGCGAGCGTCAATGCCGCGCCACCAAGTGATCCGGTTAGCTCATGAATAATAGGTAGCCCCCCTAATCCCATCATATTAAAGAGCAGACCTAATAATATTGCAACAATAAAAGGGTTTCTTGAAATTTCTTTTAATAACAGAAGCTTGCTACTCTCATTACTCTTAAGCATATAAGTCATCATTATAACAGTGACTAAATTTGAAAAGGTTACGAGTAAAGCGACCGCAATCGTGCCAATCAACTCTCCTATCTCACCTAAATATTGACTAGCAATAGCAAGCGCCACGAAAGAATTATGTCGACCACTGCCCTGTAATATAGAAGTCAAAGATGTTGCCTTTATTTTCAATACTTTCCCTATGAAAAACGAAAAACCGAAAGCCGCAACAAAACCGCCTATAATGGCATAGGAAAAATATTCAAACGAAAAGGCCCCTAAATCAATAACCGATGTTTTATTAAATAAAAGACTTGGAAATAATACCCAGTAAGAAAGTGAATTTACTTTGAACCAAATATGATCATCTTGAATAAGAGAAATTCGAAGAACCCTTCCCAATAAAATAATCAGGAAAATAGGAGCAATTAAAACCGCTAAATCAAGCATAACAAAAAATACCCTAACCAAGGCGCTCACAAAGAATTTACTTAACAACCATTGCGTGATTGAAGGTCTTCAGCGCATAATTGCCATTAAATGAATGTATAGGGAAAAATGAATAATGGAAACACGTTTATTCATATCAATCATATTAATCATATAGTTTGCAGGTGCAAATGCTTTCGCAGATCAAAAAGGCCAATTTGAAATTGTCAGTAATTCTCAAGAAATTTTTGGTGATGAATTATCATCACTCTATAATGAAATAATTGCTAAAGATGAAAATATTGCGTTGGAAATACAGGTGCCAGAAAATTACAATTCTGAAAACCCTCCAGGCATAATGGTTTATATCAGTCCTCAGAACCAAATCAACATACCTAGAGGATTGCTTGAACTAATGGATACTGAAAATTTGATTTGGGTTGCTGCCCGTGAAAGCGGTAATAAAACTTTTATAACGAAAAGAATTATTTTAACACTCGCCGGTTTACAATATGTACAAGAGAATTTCTCTATCAATTCAAACAGAGTTTATATCAGCGGTCTTTCTGGTGGCGGGCGTATCGCAAGCATGGTTGCCACTCAGTATCCTCAATTTTTCAAAGGTGCTATTTATAATTGCGGCGTTAATTTCTGGAATGATATTAACGAAGAACAACTCAACCTGATTAAAAATAATAGATTTGTATTTTTAACAGGTACAGACGATTTTAACTTAAACGACACCAAAAAAGTTTATGCAAAATACAAAAAGGCCAACGTTAAAAACATAGATTTAATGATTATACCGAGGATGGAGCACACTAATCCCAAGAAAAACCGTTTTGCAAAAGCAATTAACTTTCTAGATCAAAAATGAGTATATTCTAATAGATTTCTTCGAAACTTGCATCTTTCCTGTCTGTGTGATAATTTAATATCAACTACTTTATATATACATATTACACCCTATGGTTTATAAAATATATTAATAAACTCGGATCAAATATGAATCTTCCTAAGCTTCTTATAGTTTCTATAATTTCTCTTATTGCGACGCATACCTATGCGCAAGAGACAGGAGAATTTTCTAAAACCGCTACTCTTAAAGAAATATTAGGTAGTGATGCGGTAAATTATAGTCAATATATTGGAGAAGAAGAAGTCTTAAATTGGGATATTTATGTTCCTGAAAATTATGATCCCTCAAAACCTGCAGGTATAATGGTTTATGCAGGGTCACCAAATTTTGTGCGCCCCCCTGCAGGTTGGTTAAGCGTTATGAAAGACAAAAATCTTATATGGGCAGCTTCCACAAGATCAGATAATGCTTCATCTATTTTTCAAAAAACATTGCTCGCCATGGCTTCTGTACCTTTAATTCAAAAAGACTATAATATTGATAAAACAAGAATTTACATTACAGGCGAAGGCCGCTCCGCGAGTAGGACTGCTTTAGATCACCCAGAACTTTTTACAGGCGCAATACTGATGGGAAAGAGATTATGGGAAGATAATGCAAGAGAAAAAATAAAACGCTCTATGGATAACGGTTTTGTTTTTGTAACACGGGAAAGAAACGCTTTTCCACAAGGCACCCGAGAAGCTTATTATAGATTTAATTCTGCCGGCGTTAATAAATTACAATTGTTTTTTATTCAAGGTGCACGCAGATATAATAGATTGCGCTTCTCAGAATCTATCGATTTTTTAGACGGATAGTTTTTACAGTCCTATCAATATAGGGTATGACTGTGACATCGTTTTTAAAATACAAAAATTTCGGCAACTGTATGTTTTATAGAATTATCCTCATCATATTTATCTTAAGCACACCTCTTATTGGCTATGCGCAAGATGATCGTCTTAGAACAACTGGGAAATTTGAATTTAATACAACCAGTGCAGAGATTCTAGGCGAAGAGTATGCGATTAATTATGAAGAAGTACTGGCCCCGGATGAAAGCATTAAATGGACAGTGCATGTGCCTGAAAATTATGACCCAGCTTATCCCCCCGGTCTAATAGTTCACATCACTGAGAGGAATCTGGCCATATTACCTTTTGGATGGAATACAGCTTTAAAAGAAAAGAATTTAATTTGGATCTCTTTAAATAAAACAGGACGACTTACACCAAATAAAGAAATGCTACTTTCAGTATTATCAACGGCATTTATAGATATAAAATACCCAATAAACACAGATCGCATATATATATCCTCTATAATGGAAAGCTGTATATCAGCTAGCGCAGCGATGCAATTTTATCCAACAATTTTCAAGGGCGTCATTTATACGTCTTGTTTACCGATTAATTGGAAAAATGATATTCCTAATACGATCGAAGAAATGAAAAATAACAGATATGTTTTTATATCTGGTAGTGATAATAATTTGGAAAGAGAAATGAGGAGAATGGTCAGAAAATATGAAAATTCCGGCTTAGAGAAAATTCAGTATATGAACATACCTCAACTTGCTTACGGTAAAAACTTAAACCGACGAAGACTTATCGAGTTTATAGAATTTCTTGATACGCGCGACTAAAGTCATTTATATAAATATTTCAAAAATTTAGGTTTTTTACGTGCTTGACTAGCCTGTTCATATGCATATGCAGCTTCAATTAATAGCGCTTCGCTATATTCTCGCCCTACAAATGATAACGAGACTGGAAGAACATGAATGTATCCCATCGGAACTGTTATCGACGGATATCCGCTAACAGCAGCATAGGAGGATGTTCCCCCTCCGCTTGGATGGTCACCATTAATAAGATCTTGACTATTCGCAGGGTTCCGCGATGGCATCACAATTAAATTAAGGTCATGCTTATCCATCAATTCATCTATAAGCTTTTGCATCGCATTTTTACTATTCGACAATGCATCTAAATAGTCTTTATCAGTTATCGGCCCCTTCTCTTCTGAACGGATAAAAGTTTCTTGCTTAAAGTAAGGCATTTCAGTGGATTGGTTTTCTATATTAAAAGCAATTAAATCAGCGAGCGTTTTTGTTTTCACTGTCCCAGGCGTATTTTCTAAATAAGCATTCAAATAATGCTTAAATTCGTAACGAAGGACAATTCCTTCTGCTTCCCCAATCCCGTCACGGTCACCAAATTCAATGTTGTCAACAATTACCGCTCCACTTGCTTTCATAATATTGATGCTATCATCAAAAATCTTTGGTAAATCGTCATGCATCCGAAATGGGGTTCTAATGACACCGATCCTTTTTCCCTTTAAGCCACCTTTATTTAAATAGTTTTCATATTTAATTTTTATCTGCGGTTGTTTTAATGTGACAGGGTCCTCAGGGTTTTTCGTAACCATTGTTGTAAGCAGATAAGCTGCATCAGCAACACTTCTGGTCATTGGTCCTGCAGTATCTTGAGCAGCCGCTATGGGAGTAATCCCTGTTCTACTAACAAGTCCTACGGTCGGCTTAATGCCAACTACGCCATTATAAGCGGCGGGACAAACTATTGAGCCGTCCGTTTCCGTTCCTATCGTCAATGTTGCTAAATTTGCTGCGGCTGCGACACCGGATCCGGAACTTGATCCACATGTATTTGCGGTTAGTAAATATGGGTTTCTTGTTTGCCCTCCCATACCACTCCAACCACTTGAACTATTAGTCGACCTAAAATTCGCCCATTCACTTAAATTTGTTTTTCCTAAAATGATCGCACCCGCTTCTCGCAAACTTGACGCTAACGGTGAATCTTCTTTTGCATAGTTCTCTTTTAACGCCAACGAGCCCGCCGTCGTCGGCATATTATCCTTTGTATCAATATTATCTTTTAGAAGCACAGGAATACCATGCAAAGGCCCCCTAACGTTGCCATTTTTACGCTCTCTGTCAAGTGCCGCCGCCGTTTCCAACGCATCAGGGTTTATAGATATAACCGCATTAAGGTGTGGGCCATTTTTATTCAGCTTTTCTATTCTTTCCAAGTAAAGCTCTACCACCTTTACGGATGTATACTCACCACTTTGAAAGGCATTATTAAGTTCCAAAACGGTAATTTCATCAAGCTCAAAATCGGCAATTTGTGCGGTAGCTAATTGTGAACAGAATAATAATGATAAAAATACAATTTTAACTCCCTTAATCATTATTTTTTCTCCTTAAAATAATCCTTTAACCCTTTATCGTAAGGTCTTGTTATTATGGTATTTTCTGTAATTATACCTGTCACTAATTCATTGGGCGTTACATCAAAAGCTGGACTTCTGGTTTTAGTATTTTTTGCTGCGACTGGGTTCCCTAAAATGGTCGTGATTTCATCACCGCTACGCTCTTCTATTGGAATGTCTTTACCGCTCGGTGTATTCATATCAATTGTCGATGACGGACACGCAACATAAAATGGGATATCAAAATATTTTGCGAGAATAGCAACCCCAAGCGTTCCAATTTTATTGGCAACATCGCCATTTGCAGCGACCCTATCTGTTCCGACAATAACCAAATCAATTTCGCCTGATGCCATCATATGCGCAGCCATACTATCTGTAATCAATGTCACATCAATTCCTGCTTTATCCAATTCCCATGATGTTAATCGTGTGCCCTGAAATAGTGGCCTGGTTTCATTAGCATAAACTTTAAACTTTATCCCATCATGATGCGCTAGATACATCGGCGCCGTCGCCGTCCCAAGGATAGAGGTCGCGAGCGACCCTGCATTACAATGAGTCATGACGCCCATATTTTCTTTTATCAAATCGCTTCCCATTTTAGCGAGACCATAGCTGATTTGCCGATCTTCCTCATGAATTGCTTCCGCTTCCACTATTAATTTCTTATATAATTCAGAAGCACTTACGACTTTCATTTCCATGATTGCACCAACCATACGCTTCATCGCCCAATTTAAATTAACAGCTGTGGGCCGCGAACTATCAAGATAGCGTGCTACATTAATTGTTTTTTGAATAAATTCATCCGGTAATAAATCTTTATATTTTTTAAGCTCTACACATAAGCCATAAGCGGCAGCGACCCCGATGGCTGGTGCCCCTCTCACTTTTAATTGCTGTATTGTATGCCAAACTTGCTCCGCATTATCATGTTTTTCCATTATGACATCATGAGGAAGTCTTGTTTGATCCAAAATAAAAAGCCCCTCTTCTTTCCATTCCACGGAAAGGGGTAAGTCGCTAGCAATAAGATTTACAGGAGGCAAAATAATTTTCCTTATGATTGAACAGTTTATATCTTTTCATAATCTAATATGTTCTTTAGTATAAAGGCAAACAATGCTTTTTAAAAAATAGGCGAATAAGTATGTGCGGTATCGCAGGGATCATTAATTTTTCCGGTCAAACTCCATCGGAAGATTTATTAAAAACTAATGACTGATGTTATTGAACATCGAGGGCCCGATGGCTCTGGGGCTTATATTTCAGGTGGCATCGCGTTCGGCCATCGCCGATTATCAATCATCGACCTTGCAGGTGGTCATCAACCTATGACCAAATCTGATGACCGCGTCACAATTACTTATAATGGTGAAATATATAATTTTCCTGAGTTACGAGAAGAATTAAAAGCACTAGGTTATCAATTTAAAACAAGCAGTGATACCGAAGTTATACTTCAAGCATATCATGCCTGGGGACCAAAAAGTGTCGAACGAATTCGCGGCATGTTTGCCTATGCTATCCACGATAAACAAAATAATGAAGTGTTCATCGCCCGAGACAGGCTGGGTATAAAACCTTTATTTTACGCGCAATTATCCGGTGATACTTTTGTATTTGGCTCTGAGCTAAAATCTTTAAAACTACATCCAAATTTTAATTCAAGTCTCAGAACAGAAAGTACGGAAGAGTATTTCGCCTTAGGGTATGTTCCTGAGCCCCATACTATTTATAAAAACGTCATGAAACTAGAACCGGGTCATACGCTACTTATAAATACCATGACAGGCAGAATTGAGAATAATCAATATTGGAATATTGAATTTAATTCTGATTATAAAGGGTCATTCAATGATGCGTCAAGAGAATTAGATGCCCGTGTTGAAGAAGCCGTGCGCATTAGAATGCGGGCTGATGTTCCGCTTGGTGCATTTTTATCAGGCGGGGTTGATTCAAGCGCCGTCGTTGCCAATATGGCAAAAAATAGCGCTGATCCGGTCAATACTTGTTCAATCGGTTTTAAACAGGCGGATTTTGACGAATCTGATTATGCTGATCAAATTGCTGAACAATATAAAACATCCCATAAATCAAAATTTGTTGATCCAAACGATTTCTCCTTAGTTGACAAATTGATGGATTATTATGATGAACCTTATGCTGATAGCTCAGCATTGCCAACTTTCCGCGTTTGCGAACTTGCCCGCGAAAATGTCACCGTTGCCCTTTCCGGCGAGGGCGGGGACGAACATTTAGCGGGTTATCGTCGTTATAAATTACAAATGTTCGAGCAAAACTTAAGATCCAAAATACCTTCCGCCATTCGAAAATCAATTTTTGGCACTTTAGGGTCAATCTATCCTAAAGCAGACTGGGCACCTCGTATTTTCAAAGCAAAAACCACATTCCAAGGAATAGCAAGATCACATGTTGAAAGTTACTTTCATGGTGTTTCAATCTTAAAACCGGAAATGAGACAAAAGCTCTATAGCCCTAAAATGAAAAGTGATCTTCAGGATTACACTGCCCTTGAAGTTTTTAATAAGCATGCGTCTGAAACCGATACGGATGACCCGCTTTCAATGATCCAATATTTAGATATCAAAACATACCTAGCCGGCGACATCTTAACAAAAGTTGACAGAGCCTCTATGGCATATTCACTTGAAGTACGTGTTCCATTACTCGATCATGAACTTGTCGGTTGGATAGCGACTTTACCTTCTTCATTTAAATTAAATAACGGTGAAGGAAAATATATATTCAAAAAATCGCTTGAGAAAGATTTGCCCCACGACATTCTGTACCGACCTAAAATGGGCTTCCGTGTTCCGCTAAAAAGCTGGTTTAGAAATGAATTAAAAGAAAAAATAAAAAGCGCAGTCTTAAGTGAAAGAATGCTTGATAGTGGCTATTTTGATCAAGGATACTTAACAACCTTAATTAACGAGCACCAATCAGGCTTAAGAAATCATAGCGCACCTCTTTGGACATTGATGATGTATGATCAGTTTTTGGCAAGGCACGCTTAAAAATGGACGTTCTGACGATAACCACCCTTTATCCAAATGAACTTGAACCCCGCCACGGTATTTTTATTAAAAATCGATTGAATGCTTTGGACGAGTTAGAAAATTTTAATCGCAAAGTCATTGCGCCCGTCCCACATTGCCCACCTTTAAGGAAGGTTTTCAAAAAATACCAAAAGTATGAAGCACTTCCTGAATATGAAAACCAGGAAGGTATTGATGTTTATCACCCTAAGTTTATCACTTTTCCTGGTGGATATTTTATTGATAATGCAACATCTATGGCCAAGGCAGCAGAAGAAATTATCGAGCAAATATATGACACCGATAATTCCTTTGATTTTGTAGATGGTCATTTTCTATATCCTGATGGTGTAGCGGCATCTATTGTAGCGAAAGCCCATAAAAAACCGCTTATACTGACGGCACGAGGTAGCGACGTTAATTACTGGATGGATGATAAGAAAGCCCGTGAAAAAATTCTTGATGCCATTGACTATGCCGAGAAGGTTATTTGCGTTAGCCGTGCACTTAAAGAAGCATTACTTAGTTATGGTGTAGAAGAAAAAAAATTGGTAGTGATCTATAATGGTGTTGATCCGGAATGCTTTAATACCAAGGCTCCGATTAATCCTTTAAGAGAAGAATACTATCTTACTGTCGGCAATCTCGTTCCCTTAAAAGGCCATCATATTACATTAAATACATTCTTTGAAATGCCTAAGCAGCGTTTGATAATAGTCGGCAATGGCGAGCAAAGATCCGATTTGAAAAAACAAGCTAAAGATTTGGGTATTCAAGGACGAGTGCAAATGATCAAACATTTAGATCAGAAAAAATTAGCCGAATTTTATGCCGGCGCAACAGCAACAATACTAATGTCTTCTATGGAAGGAATGCCGAATGTTGTTCTAGAAAGCCTTGCGGTCGGAACGCCAGTCGTTGCAACAAACGTTGGTGGTATCCCAGAAGTGATTAATGAACATAATGGTCTTCTTCTGAAAGAAAGAGACGAATATAATCTTTTAAATGCGTTGGAAAAAGTAAAAGAAACCAATTGGAACCGCGAAGAAATTGCAAAAACAGTAAAAGAGTTTCGTTGGCATAATGTCGCCAAAAAACAATTTGCAATTTATCAAGAAGCAATTTCGTAAAATATATTCATTTTTGAAATTAAATGGTCGGGGAGACAGGATTTGAACCTGCGACCCCCTGTACCCAAAACAGGTGCGCTACCAGGCTGCGCCACTCCCCGACCGAAGAAACAATTTGAAAACAAATTGTGGTTGGGTTAATACGCGATGCAACGAGTTGGTGCAAGAGTTATTTTCGTAAAAATCACTATTTTTTCATATTTCCAAATGTTGGATAGATGATCTCATCTCCAACGGCAATATTCAACTTATCTGTAAGCCCGCCATTAAGCTCTAGTACGGCTTTGGCTTCACCACCGGAACGTATTAATGATAGTGATCGAGGCTGTTGTAATTTCGCAATCCGAATGATTTTACCATCATCATCAATAAAAAGAATATCAAGTGGAATAAAGGTATTTTTCATCCACATACTGATGCGTTTTTTCTCTTCATAAATGAATAACATTCCATTCATTTCAGGAAGGTTTGTGCGAAACATTAGACCATACTGACGATGGCTATCATCTAATGCTAACTCTATATCAAAATCATAACTGGTGTCTTGGGTTTTAACCGTTAGTTCGCCCGTAGGGAATTTTTCTTGTGAATGAGAATTTTGCGAAAAGAGAATAAAGAACGCGGTAAATAAATTTATAACAATAATTTTTTGCATTCTTGACGCAAAGACAGTTGAACTCATATTTCTTTCCTTTCTTATGATGACCTATTCAATCATCAGAAGACATAATGACAGGAAAGAATGGCAATTTAAAGGCCAAACTTGTGTATTTAAATAAAGCTGAAATGTAAGTCAGAAATTATGTTTCTTTTCTGATAGCGTTTACCATCAATCCACGTTCACCATCACCAACAACAACTGAAAGTGTTTCACCAGGTGTAAGTTGATCCATGTTATAGTGACGTAATACTTCCATATGTACAAAGATATCTTGTCCGCCATCACCACGATTTACAAAGCCATACCCACGAACTTTGTTAAACCATTTCACGGTTACATCAACATAATCCTCGTCAGAATAATCACTTTCATCGATATTAAAATTGCTTTCCGTTTCTGGCTTTTCAACTGCAGTCGAGAGATCAAAACTAAGAATTTTAACCGCTTGTCTACCTTTTGGTCTGTTTGCAGATAAACAAACTACTTTTGCACCTTCTGGAAGGGAACCACGTTCATGTTCTTTAAGAATTGAGAAGTGAACTAGAATATCACCTTTATCACGATTCTCTTGATCATCAGCTTCAATAAAGCCATACCCTTTTACGTCATCAAACCACTTGATTTTACCAATAATCTCATCAAAGTGTTCTGATGTCGAAGCACCCCCTTGGTCTTCAGTAACATTTGCTGACCCCACTTTTAGTTCTTCCGAACTATCAGTCGTCACATCTTTAATTGCGCTGCTACTCATCTTCTTATACTTCCCATAAAATAACTATTTAATTACTTAAAGCTTTTATTTTCAACACCTTGAGATAACCTCTGCAACCTAAACGAGGTTATTAAAAAACAAAAACTTGCTCTAAATCGCTATCATATTCTCTAATTTTTTAAAAAATTAACATATTGAACTTTAGTTCCCGCCACATGTTTTAAAAGTTTATTAAAAAAAAGCCATCAAATCAAGAGATTACTAATATAAAAACTATTGTATTAATAAATTTATTAATAAAAGGTTAATTTTAGTACACACCTCATTATGGGCATTAACAAAAAAAAGGACTGCGAAAAAGCAGTCCTTTTCAACTTAAGATTGTTTAAAAATGGTTACTTATTTATCTTTGCAGAATAATCTTCAACCATTTCTTTGACTTCTTTACGCATCATAAACATACATATCACATTAGGTATGGTCATTAACGCTACGGTAATTAAGGCAATAGTCCAAATGATAGCCGTATCAGAAATAGCCGCTACGAAGAAACCAATCACATACACGCAGCGGTATGGCATTACGGCCTTAGCACCCAATAAATAGGTTATTGCGCGGTCTCCATAATATGACCAGGCAACAGCCGTAGAAAAGGCAAATAATGTGAGTGATATAGCGACAATGTATTTTCCATTTTCACCAAGGAAGCTTTTTGTAAATGCCATGCTCGTAAGCGTCGCTGAATGCACTAAGGACTTGCCGTTTACGACAACGCTGCCATCTTCAAGATTACCATTAGATACTGCAAGCTTTCCAGTAATTGGTATTAACTCACCACTGTCATTTTCTTTTGAGAAAACGACATCTTCTGCAAAGGAACGAGCATTAATAATTGTCGCTCCGCCAGAAACCATTTTACCACCAATAACTTCAATCTCACCTGTTAACGTTTCAACGGTTGATCCTGGCAGTCCATTTAAATGTTCAAAAAGTTCGGTTTTCTGTCCTGCATTATCTTCTGAATATTCTCCGGCTATAATGCTGAAATCAGCCGCCTGGAAGGTATTTTCATATTTTTCCGTCCAAGCACCTGAGGAAAGAATAACCAATCCTGTAAGTGTACAAATCATAATCGTATCAATGAACGGCTCTAGTAACGAAACCATACCTTCAGATACTGGCTCTTCTGTAATCGCGGAAGCATGCGCAATAGCTGAAGACCCCTGCCCAGCTTCATTGGAGAAAAGACCACGTGCCACGCCAATACTAAAGGCCTGTGCAAACACCCCACCAATAAAGCCACCTACGGCTGCCGTCCCTGTAAACGCATCAGCAAAGATTGATAGGAAAGATGGAATAACCTGATCGTAATTGGTTATGATCACACAAAATGATCCAATCAAATATAATACCGCCATCGAAGGAACAACACGCGAAGCAAAGCTTGCGATACGTGTTATTCCGCCAATAATAACAAATGCGAGCAAAGCGGAAAGGACAAGGCCACTGATCCACATTTCAATACCAAAGGTACTGTTCATGACCTGCGCAATATTATTGACCTGAGGCATACTACCTGAACCAAACGAACTTAAGACAACCGCCGCTGCAAACACAATAGCGAGAGGTTTCCAACCAAGTCCTCGGTCCATCACATACATTGGGCCACCCGCAACAGTGCCATCATCAGTCGTAATCCTGTATTTATGAGAAAGGGATACTTCAACAAATTTTGTCGTCATCCCCATCGCCGCCGTCATCAGCATCCAGAAAATGGCCGCTGGTCCCCCTAAGTAAATAGCAAGAGCAACGCCCCCCATATTCCCGGTACCAATGGTTCCAGAAAGCGCCATCGACATCGCTTGAAAATGTGATGTTTCCCCGCCAGCTTTACTTTTCTCTTCGGGGGCAAACAGCACGCTCCAAGCATGCTTAAAAAATCTAATCTGTGGGAATTTTAAATATATGGTAAAGAATAAACCTATACCCAACAAGTAATATGGAAACCACGGAGAACTACCCAGATATCCATCAATGAATATCAAAAAATCATTTATTGCTAACATTTAATCCCTCTATTTTAATAACAATTGGTACTGTCAATTTATGACTTATATATTTATTTGAAGGGTAAACTTTATAGAGATTCTGCCCCAAGGTATAGGATTTAATATATTTTTTTAAGCTAACTGGAAATATTCCGGTAAATGTATTTTTTAAGACTTAAGAATAGATTTTTTCCGAAACATAAAAAAACCCGGCCATAAAGACCGGGTTTTAATAAAATATTTTTATCCAATCCTAGTTTACAGGAGCTGTAAACCAATCAAAGAATATATAGAACAGGATACTTGAAAGGACCAATGTTAAGAACATAATTGGCAGACCTTTTCTCATCCATAATCCAGGCGTAATTGCCATTTTTGGATTTCCTGTTTCACGTGCAAGACGTTCGGAAATTGTAACAATATAAACGTTGGCTGTTGAACCAATGTGTGTACCGTTACCACCCATACCAACACCGATAGCAAGTGACCACCAAAGCGGTGACACGTTAATACCTTGTGTTTCAAGACCAAGAATAATTGGAATCATTGCCGCAGTGAACGGAATATTATCAATCGCTGCAGAAAGAATAGCAGCTACCCACATAAGAAGTAATGATGCAAGCAACAAGTCTTCCCGAACCAACGGAAGAATTTGTGTACCAATAAATTCGAGGAATTTACTGTGCTCAACACCACCAATTAGAATGAAGAGTGAGATAAAGAAGAGAAGAAGTGATATCTCAACTTGCTCTAATGACTCATCCACTTCAATGTGACGGCTAGCAAAGAATAATAGTGTTAGACCAAGTGCTGATACTTCCCAAGGTTCCATATGAAGGGCACCATGAGCCATAAATAACACAGTCATTAGACCGAGAATTGCAACCGCTGAATACCAAACTTTTTTGTTAGTAATCGGAATTTCTTCAATATCTTGCCAGTCTTTTGGCTTCTCAGCGAGTTCTTCTTTGAATAGATATTTAAGCGCAACAAGCACCGCAACCCAAGCAACAAGAACCGGAGGACCCATATGAATAAGGAAAGTATTAAATGAGATATTCGCAGCAGAACCAATCATTAGGTTCGGTGGATCACCTACAAGTGTTGCAACACCACCAGTATCAGATAGAAGCGCAGCCGCCATCAAATAAGGGAGTGGAGAAACGCCAAGAGTACGGGCAATCATAATGATCAATGGACCAAAGATAACAACTGTCGTAACGTTATCTAGTAGTAAACTGATTACCGTAACTGCGGTACCAATCAAAGCAAGCATAAGGTATAAGCGACCTTTACTAAAGCGAGCAAGTGATACAGCAAGGTTTTGGAAACCACCTGTTGGGATCATGATGGCTACAATTGTCATCATACATCCAAGAAGGAAAATCACATTCCAGTCAACAGCTTCATAGGCTTGATCTACACTGTAGAAACCCATTTCCTTACCGATAAGCAAGATTGTTCCGGCCCCAAGCATAGCAAATTTAGCACGGTGAAAACCGTGAACATGCTCTGTAAAAATACCAATGAAAGTCACAGCGAGAATAATCCCTGAGATCAACATCGTGTTATTAAAGACTAATTCTTCCATTAAAATAACTCTTTTTTTAAAATGTTAAATTGAAAAATTTAGAAAATTCAAAGAGAGCGAATATCAAAATGTAGTTCATTTATGAAATTCATCTCATTATAAATACGTATAGATTCCCTATTACCCTAAATTTTGATGAAATTTAACATTATTGAGCGAAATTGCAATCAAAATCGAATTCACTTCATTGGATTTTTCAAGGAATGCATAAGGTATTGATATCTAGGGTAGACTTCTTAGCATTAATATATTAGTCGTAAATCATGATTGATAAACTTTACCAAAAAACAATATTAAAACATGCTGCTAATGCAACGGGACATGGTTCTCTTGATGATGCAGATCACAGTTTAATGGTTAATAATCCAATGTGTGGTGACCGTATTAAAGTTTACATTAAAATGCAAAATAATGAACTCGTTGACTTTACCCATGAAGCGAAAGCATGTGCGTTATGCCAAGCGAGTGCATCGGTATTAGGCGAACATTTTTATGGTTTAAACAAAAAAAAACTCAACGAATTAATTGAGTTAATAAATTCATCTCTAGAAAATGAGAATGGACCAGCAGAAAACAATTGGCCTTCTGCTATATGGCAGGACCTTGATGTATTTAACGTCGTGCGTGAACATAAAAGTAGAAAAACATGTGTTACTCTGCCTTTTGAAGCCCTTCTTAAGGCTTTTGATGAAATGGACTAAATTTTAAGATAGTCCAATTCGACAATCAGACCTTCTTCTACCCAACTTTTCAATAATTCCGCGGCACGCATGGTGGCATCATCTTCATGAAATTCATATAAACACTCACAAATATCAGGAAAGGCCTTGCCGTCCCTAGTCAACATTAAGGCTCCGGCTTCATCATTAGACATCGTTCTGAAAAAACAATTGAGATCATTTTTCCATTGAAGACAAAAAATATTCTCAGAAAATTCTTCGGGGACCGGAACGATTTCCTCTTCATTTGTAACCGCTGACCAAAGGGCCGCCGTATTCCATTTGTGATTATGAATATGACATGACGGTTGTAATTCAAACCTCAAGGTCGTCCAGGCATCTAGTGCAATTGTCGCAACATCATCAAATTTTATAGCGTTCTTATCAACGGCATCAAACACATCATTAAAAGTCCATTCATACTCAGCCATTTCAATAGCTGGTATTAAATTTGAAAAGTCATTACTATTTTTAAGAAAATCGGGCATATGTTGACCAAAGTATCTTAATGAAGGATGCTTCGAAGGAAAATCATCAATATACTTCAAACAAATATCATTAAACATATCATCGCCAACTAACGAATGCAGAACTGAAAAATCTTCTTCTAACGTTTCTATCAGTCTTGCTTTATAGGCATGGCTATAAATAAATAATCTTTGCTTTGGACCAATTTTTCCGCCCTCTTCTATCTCTGGCAGAAAATCTTCTTCTTTTCCTGAGATAACAGCATCTTTAAATTTGCTTTGGATATTTTTAAGCATGAAGATTTCCAATCTTCCTTGCTCGATCAATTTCCTTAATTAATTCTGGTAACGGTGGGATATGATCATCTCTTTCAATCATAGTGGTTAAATTATCCATCTTTGAAAGAGTATAATCATAAAGCGCCCAAACTTCATCGATCACCGGATGATCGTGAGTATCAACAATAAAGTCGCCGTTATTTTCATGATCCGCTAAATGAATTTGCCACACGCGCTCAGATGGAATGTGATCAATATAGGTTTTAGGGTTAAAATCATGATTAAACCCGCTGACATAAATATTATTAACATCAAGCAGCATTAAACAATCCGCTTCTTCAGCAATAGCCTTGATAAATTCCCATTCCTGCATATCAGATGCTTTATAGGTGACATAGCTAGAGGCATTTTCTAACAATATTTGTCGCCCGAGATAATCTTGTACAATTTTTACGCGCTCAACAACATGCTTCAATGTTTCTTGATTATAAGGCAAAGGCATCAAGTCATGCGTATTATGTCCGCCAAATGTTGTCCAACATAAATGATCTGAAATCCATTTTGGTTCAACTCTCTTCTCTAACTCTTTTAAATCTTTAAGGTAATCCATATTAAGCGGGTCCGTAGAACCAATGCTTAGTGAGACCCCATGCATAACGAGCGGGTATTTTTCTTTAATCCGGTCAAGATGGTATAATTGCCTGCCACCCTTAACCATAAAATTTTCAGAGATAATTTCAAACCAATCAATTGGTGGCTCACTTGAAAAAATTTCTTCGTAATGTTCGGTACGAAGACCAAGACCATACCCTAGAAAAGGTTTATCAGTTTTGTTATTATTCATAAAATCACTTATATCATAAAAAAAGCGGCAACCGTTAAACCGATTACCGCTTTAATTTAAAAACGTCTAAATTACATTTTCATCGGAGCAGCTTTACCGCCCTTAGCAGTATAATCTTCAGCTGACATCATTAAGAAACCTTGACCTTTACATGCGCCTTGACCTTTACATGCATTTACGCCCATACATTGAACATTTGCTTCTTGTGCTACAGTCAGTAATGTTGAAGTGGCAGCTGTAAACATACTTGCCGCTGCAACGGCCATCGCCAAACCTGCTTTGTTAATTTTCTTACTCATTTTTATTTCCTTTGTTTGTTTAATTTTAGAGTTCTTACCCTTCACACGGGAAATCTTAATCATGTTTCTAAGAACTGCACATAAATTCTGTGTCACGTTTTTGTGATGTCTGAAAATTTATGGTTAAAATTTTATTGCACTTCAAAGGGATAATGCGTAGTTTTAAACAAACACAATAACTACAATTAAGAGGGTAATATGGAACAAGACCTAACAGAATACACTGACATGATTGTAGAATATGGCACACAATATGGATTAAACATCGTCTTTGCAGTACTGATCCTCATCATAGGTATGATGGCTGCCGGATGGGTGAAACGCATGGTCATCAAAATGTCCAAAAAGAGCGCAAAGATCGATGACACGCTTGGCGCATTCTTCTCAAGTCTCGCGCGATATGTCGTCATTATTTTCACGATCCTTGCTGTACTTGACCGTTTCGGTGTCGAAACAGCAAGCTTAATCGCCATCCTCGGTGCCGCTTCCTTAGCTATTGGCCTTGCGTTGCAAGGCACACTCAGCAACGTTGCAGCGGGTGTGATGCTACTAATATTCCGTCCTTTCAAAATCGGACAATTTGTCGATGCTGCCGGTCATGCCGGTTCCGTAAAGCATATCGGATTGTTTGTCACTGAAATGGCAACTGGTGATAATGTACAAATCATTATTCCAAATAGCCAAATTTGGGGCTCATCAATTAAAAACTTTTCATCTAACGAAAACCGTCGTGTCGATCTCGTCATTGGTATTGGGTATGATGATGATATTGATAAAGCAATCGCTGAAATCGGATCAGTATGTGATGCAGATGATCGCGTTCTTAAAGATCCAGCAACGTCAATCTTTGTAGGTGAATTAGGTGCAAGCTCAGTTGATATTGTAGTGCGTGCCTGGACTGCCAGTGGTAATTACTGGCCACTTAAAGCGGCGCTTACAAAAGAAATCAAACATCGCTTTGATGATAAAGAAATTAGTTTCCCTTACCCACAACAAGACGTTCATATTGTATCAAACGTCAAATAAAGAGGTCCATTGGAAAACTTTATTGAAAAACAATATAAGCAAAAAGAAAGCTTATTTTGGAAACTACAAATTGCCGGGTGGCTCGCTTTTGGGGCCACTCGCGCATTAAACTCTTTCGCACTCGGCGACGATATAAATTTTCAAATTATCGTCGCCGCTTCTGTCATCAGCGGTTTTATCATTACCGTCATCTTGCGGCTTATTTATCGCAAACTTAGGCAAAGTAATCTCCCCGCTTCTACCATGGTTCTTTCTGTAATCACGTGCATAGTGATCTCCGCAATCATTTTGAGCGTCATTGATATATGGATCGTCGTGCAGATTTATTTCATTGACTTACAAGTAAATGAATTCGCCGGTAGAACGCTTTATGACGTTTTTGTGCTTCTTATATGGACCGGTGCATATTTCATCATAAATTATCATTTTTTGCTTCTTGAACAAAAAGAAATGACCCTGCAAGCTGTTGCCCAAGCCCACCAATCGCAACTGCAAATGCTAAGATATCAGTTAAACCCGCATTTCTTATTCAATACTTTAAATGCCATATCAACATTGGTGCTTGGTGAACAAACCAAAGAAGCAAACGGCATGCTCACAAAATTAAGTGCCTTTTTAAGGTTTAGCCTAGTAAATCAGCCACAGCAAAAAATTACCATTGAAGAAGAGGTCTATGCCTTATGGCTTTATCTTGATATTGAAAAAGTACGTTTTCAAGACAGATTGAAAACGGATTTTAATATAACCGAAGAAGCCAATCATGCTTTAATCCCAAGTCTATTACTGCAGCCTTTAATCGAAAATGCAATTAAATATGCCATTGCACCAATGGAAAATGGCGGAACAATATCTTTGAATGTTGAAAAAAACGATAATCGATTATCTATTACCATGTGCGATAATGGCCCAGGTTTAAATGAGACTGGCGAAAAACCGATCTATGATGAAAATTCTAGCGGTGTTGGCCTCGCAAATACAAAAAATAGGTTGAAAGAATTATATCCAAGTGATCATAATATTGACATTAAAAACCGCGAAGAAGGCGGCGTAAAAATATCAATTGATATCCCCTTTGAATTAAAAGAAAACGAAACGGAATAAAATGAAAAAAATTCGCACCCTTTTGGTTGATGATGAACCCCTCGCCTTACAAGGTTTAAATATTCGACTAAAGCCTTTTAAGGATATTGAAATTGTTGGCACATCATCCAATGGGCGGGAAGCCGTTAAAAAAATTCGTGCGGAAAAACCAGATCTCGTATTTCTGGATATTCAAATGCCAGGAATGAACGGCTTTGATGTTGTAAAAGCGCTCGCTAATGAAGAATTACCAATTATTATATTCGCAACAGCATTTGATAAATATGCCATACAAGCATTTGATGCGCATGCATCGGATTATCTGCTTAAACCTATTGAAGAAGAACGCCTAGAACAAGCAATTATTAAAGTCCGTGAACAAATTTCAGAACATATAGCCATTGAACAAAATGCGCGTCTTATTGATTTAATAAGATCATTAGACACTCCCCCTGAAATCGAATTATCTGAAATATTAACGTCAGACGATATTGCCTCAAAGAAACAGTTCGAAAGCCATTTTAACATCAAAGACCGCGGTGAAATCACTTTGGTTGATGTCTCAACCATTGAATGGATTGATGCTGCTGGTGATTACATGTGCCTTCATACATCCGGCAAAACTCATATTTTACGCGAAACTATGAAAAATATGGAAAAGCGGTTAGAACCTGATATCTTTAAACGTATCCATAGATCAACCATCGTTAATATTAACATGATTGAAAAACTGGCCTCTAATGCGGGTGGTAAATATCTTATCACGCTTAAAAACGGATCAGAATTACAAGCAAGCCGAAATTACAGAGAAGCCCTTAAACAGTTTCTTTAAGTCTAAAACTCAACAGGAGGAATAAATGAAAACTTTACTTACAACAATAGTCGCGCTTTGCGTGATGAGTACCAGTGTATCTTCACAGCAATTCGACCCGAGTTTTGTCCCCCCTTCTCAAGAAATCCAGATCAAAGAAGAAGTGACATTAATCGTTAATCGCTATTATAAATATTTCTCCGCAAATCAGATGGATAAGTTTCCTACGTAAACACATACTATTCCATGGAAAATCTTAGGTACAGACCGAATTTTTATGACACCTGAAGCATCAAATAAAAATTATTTCGATTCATTTGCTGAAATTAAAAAGAATAACCCCGAATATGACCGCTCAGAATTTACCATTCAAAATATTTGCGTTCTATCACCAAGAACGGCATTCGTTAGCGGCTATAACACCCGCCGTGCCGATGATGACAGCATCATCAGAATGAACGGTACCGTCTATATCATGGAAAAAGTCGAACAAGGCTGGCGCATCAATAGCTTTGCAGGTAAAGGCATGGAGAAAATTGTAAGCTGTTAAAATAAACCTTATCTAGTAATTATTTAATACGTATACTGCTTATGAAATGAAATTGGGGCAAATAATATGTTGAAAGATTATTTTAGTATTCGATCAATAAGATTTTGGTTACTTTATACATTAGCTGATGTCTTAGGGCTTCTAATAGGCTTTTATATATTTGGTTATTTTTATTTTACTTCAGAAGTGAATATAAAGTTTTATTGGAATCAGGTGACCGAATTTTTAAATTATTGGTAAATAGTAAAATTATACTTACCAATAATTTGTAGCATTTATTATTTTTTGGCGGGGAAATTTTTTAAAGAGAGACTTCATTTCAGTTTTTAGAATTATAGTTCTTATTATCCATCTGGGGGTGATAATTACTTCATTAAGACTGGGACCAGAATATATCTTATCGCAGCCAGTTTTCTGGATAGGTGGATTAAGTGTTATTATTCTCAATGCTTTAGCATTTATGATCTTCGAGAATATAAAATAAAAAAGGCGGCTTTAATTAAGCCGCCTTTTTTATTTTATATTTAATGATTTAATCTACGCCTACAGCACCAGAATCCATACTACGGATATCAGACGCGCCATAAAATATACCATCACGATACATAATTGTGCTTAGTGAACCAAGTGTGAAACGCATTGGCGCTAATAGATGCCCCATATTCTTAAGAATATCAGTTGTATCTTTGCTCACACCTTCTTCAACCATAACCGCATCAGGTAACCATTGATGATGGATACGCGGCGCAGCAAGCGCATGCATCGCATTCATATCGAACTCAAGAACGTTGAATACGCTTTGAAGCACAACAGTAATAATCGTACTACCACCCGGACTACCGGTTACGAAAAACGGTTTGTCATCTTTTAGGACAATAGTCGGTGTCATTGATGATAATGGACGCTTCTTTGGTTGAACGCTGTTTGCTTCACCACCGATTAGGCCGTAACCATTTGGTGTACCTGGCTTCGCAGAGAAATCATCCATTTCATTGTTCATCATGATACCTGTTCCTTCAGCCATCATGTGATTGCCGTAACTAAAATTCAGCGTATATGTGTTACTAACCGCATTTCCATGCTTATCCATTACGGAATAATGAGTTGTATCAGGACTTTCAGCAACTAAGTTTAGCGCTGGTGCAACATCGGTTGAACGACGTGATTTATCAGTTGGAATTTGTGCACGTGTTAGTGCCGCATATTCTTTACTTGTTAATTCCGCAACAGGAACATCAGAAAAATCAGGATCACCTAAATATTTACTACGGTCCGCATAAGCTTGACGCATCGCTTCAATATAAAGATGAAGTGTCGCTGCACTGTTATGACCTTTTTCTTTTAAGTTATCATTTTCAAGCATATTCATAATTTGGACAAGATGAACACCACCTGATGAAGGTGGTGGCATTGTAACCACTTTATGGCCTTTATATTCGCCAACAATAGCAGGACGTTCTTTGGCAACATAAGCGGCCATGTCGTCCATCGTAATTAAACCACCATGTGCTTTTTGATCTGCAACAATACGTTTTGCAATTTCGCCTTTATAAAAAGCGTCTTTACCGCCATCCATGATCTGCTTTAATGACCAAGCAAGATCCTTTTGTTTTAGAACTTCGCCATAATCATACGATGAACCATCTGCTTTATAGAAAACTTTTGCGGCCGCTTCGTTTTCCATCAAACGTTCTTTACGGCCATTAAGTGAGCTTTGCAGATAGTTATACATTGGAAAACCATCATTCGCGAGGTCATATGCTGGCTTGATAACTTCAGCAAGGCTCATTGTACCGTAATTTTCAAGTGCATGAACCATTCCTGCAACGGTGCCTGGCACGCCTGCCGCTAGGGCACCATATTTAGAACGGTCATTATCAACAGATCCATCTTCGTTAAGATACATGTCACGGTGGGCTCTGCTTGGTGCCATTTCACGGTAATCAATTGCAATTGATTTATTTTCTTCTGCGAGGTGGATCACCATAAATCCGCCGCCACCAATATTTCCGGCTTGTGGGTAAGTTACTGCAAGGGCAAAACCAACGGCCACACCTGCATCAACGGCATTACCGCCTGCTTTAAGAATATCTGCCCCAACCTGTGAAGCCATTTTCTCGCGTGATGTAACCATACCGTTACGTCCAATTACAGGAACAAAACGGTCCGTAGTGTTAAGACGCGGTGTGTTTGCAGCACCACCATCACCCATTTGCGCTAATGCAGGACTGACGACAAAACCTGCGAAAAACGCTACTAAAACTAAAATTTTTGATTTCATTATTTCTCTCTCAATGTGTTCAATGAAAACACTCTAACCATTAAAAATGATTCTGCAAAAGAAAAAGGCGTACTGCTACCGTTTTCGGTATTGATCCGATTTTGCAGAGTTTTAGTCCGTTAGATCAGGAAATATTCCGAAAATTATTCAAGTCCGATCGTACCCGCATCCATATTACGGGGGTCATGTGCGCCAAAAAAGAAACCATCCTTATAAACAATGCTTGCGGTTTCCCCTAAAGTCATGAACCCATATTTATTACTGTCGGCGCGATAAACCAGATTATGCCCCATATCTTTAAGTATATTCATCGTATCTTTATTAAGGCTACTTTCCACCTCGACAATATCCGGCATCCATTGGTGATTTATTCTTGGTTTGCTGCTGGCGGCAGCGATATTCATATCAAATTCAATCACATTCATAATCGTTTGAAAAACCGTATTAATGATGGTTGATGACCCCGGGCTTCCGGTTAATAAAAACGGCACGCCATCCTTTAAAACTATGGTCGGTGTCATTGATGATCTTGGGCGTTTACGTGGCTCCTGCGCATTTGCTTTACCGCTTATATTTCCGTTAACATCGGGCTCATAGGGTAAGTGATCAAAATCATCCATTTCATTATTAAGCACAATTCCAGTTCCCCCTGCCATCATGCCCTCATAGAAACCATAGTTAACTGTATAAGTGTTACTGACGGCATTGCCCCATTTATCCATTACTGAAAAATGTGTTGTTTGCGGACTTTCTGACTGGAGCCCTTTTGTCGGTGCAAGTTCAGATGATTTTCTTGCACGGTCCATTGGAATACGCGCACGGGTTTCTTGGGCGTATGTTTTGTCCGTTAATTTATCAACCGGCACGTCAAAAAAGGCAGGATCACCTGTATAAAGACTACGGTCCGCATAGGCCTGACGCATTGCTTCAATATATAAATGAAGGGTTGCGGCACTATTATGCCCTTTTGATTTGATATCATCATTTTCAAGCATATTTAACATTTGCATCACGTGAACGCCACCAGATGATGGGGGTGGCATGGCGGCAATTTCATATCCCTTATATGTTCCGCGAACCGGTTCTCTTTCAACTGGCTGATAATCCGCCATATCTTTCATGGTGATAATACCGTCATACTTTTCTTGATCCGCTACAATCTTACGGGCGATCTCCCCTTTATAAAAAGCATCAACACCGTCATCCATGATCATTTTTAATGATTGCGCAAGATCACTTTGAATAAGCGTATCGCCAAAATAATAATTACTTCCGTCCGGCTTGAAAAAAGCGGCTCTTGTTTCCGGTGCTGCAGTCAATTTTTCCTTGTGGGTTTCAAATGTACGCTCCAAATGGCGCCCAACCTTAAATCCATTTTTTGCAAGGTCATATGCCGGTTTAATTACATCCGCTAATGACATTGTACCGTATTGTTCAACGGCCATCGCCATGCCAGCCACCGTACCCGGCACCCCAACTGATTTTCGGCTTTGAAATGAAAGGAAATGATCAATTTTACCATCAACAACATACATATCATGTGTCGCACGATCGGCAGCATATTCACGGTAATCAATTGTTGTAGTGAGGTTTTGATCCGCTTTATGTAAAACCATAAACCCGCCGCCGCCAATGTTTCCGGCTTCGGGATGGACAACCGCAAGCGCGAAAGCAACGGCCGCTGCCGCGTCAATGGCGTTGCCGCCTTGCTCTAATATATCAGCGCCAACTTTTGTCGCAATTTTACGTCGACTACTCACCATTCCTTTTGATCCGATTATCGGTACAAATCCATCGACAGCATCATAATCTGGTAAGGGCTTTTCTTGTGCAACGGAAAAACTTGTCACAAATACAAAAATTGAAATAGCGGTAATTATATTTTTAATCATAGTGTCAGCCTTGAAAATAAAATGAAATATCACTCTAACGAATATTCATATATGAACCAACAAAAAAGGCGGATCGAATGACCCGCCTTTAATTAATTATATCAAGTAATCTTATTCAATCCCAATGGTCGCCGCATTCATACTGCGCGGATCATGAGCACCATAAAACCAACCATCGCGGTATACGATACTGTTCGTGCTACCGAGTGTACGGCGGCCAGCATTGAATTTATGCCCCATTCCTTCAAGGATATTAAGGGTATCCTGACTAACACCAGCTTCGATAGTAGTCATGTCAGGCATCCATTGATGATTGATACGTGGCTTGCTGCTTGCTGCTGCCACATTCATATCAAATTCAATCACGTTCATGACCGTTTGGAAAACGGTGTTAATGATTGTGCCACCGCCCGGTGATCCGGTTACTAGGAATGGTTTACCATCTTTAAACACAATAGTCGGTGTCATTGATGAACGAGGACGCTTGTGCGGTTCTTGTGCGTTTGCTTTACCACTAATGTTACCATTTGCGTCCGGCTTATAGGGTTCATGATCAAAATCATCAAGTTCATTATTAAGTAATATTCCTGTGTTTTCTGCCATGATACCATTACCAAAACCGAAGTTCAGCGTATATGTATTACTTACCGCATTACCCCATTTATCCATAACGGAATAATGGGTTGTTTCTGGGCTTTCATAAGCAAGGTTTTTGGTCGGTGCCACTTCCGAGCTGTCGCGGGCACGATCCATAGGAATACGGGCACGAATTTCTTTTGCATATTCTTTATCAATTAATTTATCGACCGGAATATTAAAGAACGCAGGATCACCCGCATAAAGTGAGCGATCAGCATAAGCCTGACGCATACTTTCGATATATAGATGAAGTGTCGCAGCTGAATTATGACCCATTGATTTAAGATCGTCATTTTCAAGCATATTCATCATTTGAACCATATGCATTCCTCCTGATGATGGAGGTGGCATTGTCGCAATATCATATCCTTTATATGAACCCCAAACCGGCTCACGTTCATAAACTTTATAAGCCGCGAAATCATCCATGGTTAAAATACCATCGTTCGCCGCCATATCGGCAGAAATTCGTTCAGCGATCTCACCTTTATAAAAAGCATCAACGCCATTATCCATAATCTGTTTAATGGACCATCCTAAGTCTTCCTGAACGAGGATTTCACCTGTTTTATAATTACTACCGTCCGCTTTATAAAAAACCTTTGAAGCAGCTGGATCCGCACCAAGACGCTCTTTACTGCGAATGAGTGATGCTTCAAGCTGTGTATAAACAGGAAAACCATCTTTCGCGAGTTTATAGGCTGGCTCAAGAACATCATTTAAACTAAGTGTTCCGTATTTCTCAATTGCTAGCGCCATACCCATAACGGTTCCGGGAACGCCTGATGATTTACGGTGATATTTTGCAAGCTTATTATCAACTTTATCATCAACAACATAAAGGTCGTGACTGGCTGTTCCTGCGGACATTTCACGGTAATCAATGGCAACCGTTTCATTTTTGTCGGCAATATGTACAACCATAAATCCACCACCGCCAATATTACCGGCTTGTGGATACGTAACCGCAAGCGCAAAACCAACCGCCGCAGCAGCATCAACCGCGTTACCGCCTTTTTCAAGAATTTCCGCACCAATTTCAGCAGCGATCGTTTCACGCACGGTTACCATACCGTTTTTGCCAACAACCGGAACAAACCCATCACGCGAAGAAAAACTTGCAGGATTATATTCCTGAGCTTTAACCGGCACTGCGATGAATGCAATTACATTGACGACAAGCAACAGTGATTTAAACAATGTCTTCATTTTATTTCCTCTTATATTTATTTTCCCCATAACGACAAAAGCGAGCTTAATATGAATAAAGCTCGCTTGCAATCGTAATTAAAAAAGAAAAATTTGTTATTTAACCGGTGTTGCCATGATACGGCGACGCGTATTGCGGCGTGTTTTGCGTGGTTGCTGTACTTGGTATGCTTCTACGCAGTGGTTCGCACAATATGGAAAGGTTGGCTGTGACGGTTTACCGCAAAAATGAAAATTCGCTTCACCCGGATGACCAATTGGCCATTTACATATGCTTTCCGTAAGATCAAGTATCGATACTTTACCACCTGTTGACGTCACTTTGCTCGCGGGTGCTTTTTTAGGAACAGCCGCTTTCTTTTTCGCGGCGGCCGCGGCAGCACGTTTTGCAGGATCCGATTTCACAGGTGACGGACGTGATGCAAGCCCCATCCGATGTGCTTTACCGATAACGGCGTTTCTTGTCACGCCTTCTGCTAATTCTTTGGCTATTTGGCTCGCGCTTAAACCTTTATCCCATAATTCACGGAGTTTCTCTACGCGATCATCTGTCCAAGCCATATGTAATCCTCACTTTGTTTTTAATCCGGATGATTCATAGCATACTTGCTTTAATTACCCAAATATTTCTAACCAGAAAGCAGCTATTTAATATTCTTGTTAGAAAACGTCAAGTTGAGATTGCGATATACCATAGTTTTATTCTATAAGAACGCATCAATGCATTCAGGATAGTAAACATGGCAAACGGCGATAACAGTATTAATGAATTTCAATCAAAACGCATGGGATCATTTAATTGGTCCGGCTTTCGTACATTATATGAAAAGGAAGTCCGCCGCTATTTAAAAGTGTTTGGACAAACCGTCGGGGCACCTGTAGTAACAACACTCATGTTTATGATGATATTTACGTTAGCGCTTGGTGGAAGTGACCGATATATGGGCGATATACCATATTCAGTCTTTCTCGCCCCGGGACTTATTATTATGTCGGTTTTGCAAAATAGTTTTGCAAACACATCATCATCAATTATAGGCTCAAAAATGCAGGGTAATATTGTTGATATTCTTTTGGCGCCACTTGGAGCAAAAGAGATTGCAATGGGCTATGCCTTTGGCGGTATAACACGCGGCCTTATGGTTGGATGCTCGGTTATGATCGCAATGAGCTTTATGACTGATCTTTCATTTACTCACTTATGGGCCATTTTATATTTTGGCTTATCAGGTTCCATGATGTTATCACTGCTTGGCATCATGACCGGGATTTGGGGGCAAAGATTTGATCAAACATCTGCCATTAGTAACTTTGTGATTATGCCACTCTCTTTTCTTTCAGGAACCTTTTATTCAATCGATAGACTAAGCGGTGTTTGGTTTCAAATTAGTCAGGTAAACCCTTTCTTTTATCTTATTGATGGCTTTAGATACGGCTTCACAGGTCAGGCAGAAGCAAATACAATGGTGGGGGCTTTATATATCCTTGGCATCAATATCACTCTTTGGGTATGTTGCTATAGAATGTTTAAAAGTGGATATAAGCTTCGCGCGTAAGCAAAAATATACATTTTTTACTTGAATGTTTGGTCAATTTAGGCCAAAAGACCTTTCTTTAAACAAAATAATGTACGAAATTATGGTCGAAAAACAGAATAATATATCGTCAATACTACCAACATACGCCAGAATGGATGCCAAATTCATCAGTGGCGAGGGTTGCAAGTTATATGATGACAATGATCAACAATATCACGATTTTGGGAGTGGAATTGCTGTAAACTGCCTTGGGCATTGCCACCCCGCTCTCGTGAAAGCGTTAACGGACCAAGCAGGCAAGCTTTGGCATACGTCTAATATTTTCCATATCGATGGGCAAGCTACACTTGCTGATAAACTATGCGACATAACTTTTGCAGATAGTATGTTTTTCACGAATTCTGGCGCAGAAGCCGTTGAATGCGCCATAAAAATGGCGCGCCGTTATCATGATGCAAATGGAAACCCTGAGAAATTTCGTGTTATTTCATTCGAAGGAAGCTTCCACGGTAGAACACTTGCGACCATAGCAGCGGGCGGTTCAGAAAAACTTACAAAAGGGTTTGGTCCCGTCATGGACGGGTTTGATGTTATTCGTTTTTACCGTGATATGAGTAAGGTCGAAGACCATATTACCAATGAAACAGCAGCCATTCTTATTGAACCCATTCAAGGTGAAGGGGGTATTCGCCCGGTTTCCACAGAAAATTTACAAAAATTGCGTCAAATTGCCGATAAGCACGACATCTTATTGATTTTTGATGAAATACAATGCGGTGTTGGTCGTACTGGAAAAATGTTTGCACACGAACACGCCGGTGTAACCCCTGATATAATGCCAATCGCCAAAGGAATTGGCGGCGGTTTTCCACTTGGTGCCTGCTTAGCCGTTGAAAAAGTAGCCAAGCATATGACACTTGGAACCCATGGTTCAACATATGGCGGTAATCCACTTGCAATGGCGATGGGTATTGCAGTCATTGAAACCATAGAAAACGAAAACATTTTGGCAAATGTGCAAAAAATGTCCGATAAATTACGCTTGGATTTAATGAAGCTTAGAAAAAAATACCCAGACGTAATTGATATGGTGCGTGGATTAGGTTTAATGATGGGTATCAAACTTCATATTGAACCACCAGAATTTGTCCGAACGGCCTTTAAAAACAAATTGCTATTGGTGGGTGCCGGTGAAAACACAGTTCGTATTTTGCCTCCACTTAATATTACGGCAGAGGATATTGACAGAGCGATTGAGCTTATGGAAATGACCTGCCAAGACATTTTGAAAAATAAATCGTTAGATTAATAATCTATCACTATAGGTGATGAAATGGCCCATGCTAAATTATTAAAAGACCATAGACATTTCCTTGATATTTCCTCATTAACACCTGAGGATGCAAGAGAAATTATTGAAACCGCTAAAACGCTTAAAAAAGCAGCGAAAAAACAAAACCAAAGTAAGGGTTTTGTACACCCTGATGCACCGCTCAAAAACAAAGCTCTTGCAATGATTTTTGAAAAATCAAGCACACGTACACGTGTTTCATTTGAAATGGCGATGCATCAATTAGGCGGCAAATCAGTCGTTTTGCAAAATCATGATATGCAGCTTGGGCGTGGTGAAAGTATTTCTGATACGGCGCAGGTTCTTTCCGGTTTTGTAGATGCCATCATGTTGCGTGCCAATAGTCATGCCGACCTTCTTGAAATGGCAGAATGTTCTTCGGTTCCCATCATTAACGCCTTAACCGATTTTTCTCATCCCTGCCAGATCATGGCTGATGTGCTTACTTTTGAAGAGCATAAAGGCAATATAGCCGGCAAGAAAATCGCGTGGTCCGGGGACGGAAACAACGTCGCTATTTCATGGATACATGCAGCCGTTCTTTTTGACTGTGAATTATCACTCGCCTGCCCGTCTGATTATTCGCCAATTGCACAGGAAATACAATGGGCACAAAATAACGGCGCAAAAGTAACCCTAACCGAAGATCCAAATGCGGCTGTCATATATGCAGATTGCGTTATTACTGATACATTTGTTTCAATGGGTGATGACGACGCGGATCAAAGATTAAAGGACTTATCCCCATACATGGTCGATGGCGACTTAATGAATAAAGCAGATAAAGAAGCCATTTTTATGCATTGCTTACCAGCGCATCGCGGCGAAGAAGTAAGTGCCGATGTTATTGATGGTCCAAAATCCGTTATTTGGGATGAGGCCGAAAATAGATTGCATATTCAAAAAGCCATATTAATGTGGTGTTTTGGAAAATAACGAGCAACCTATGACTGAAAATAATCAATTACCGCTTCTTACCGATACCTGCCTTCCTTTTCAAATTGAAGGACAGGATATCAAAGGTCGAGTGGTGAGACTTGATCGGTCCGTCAATGAAATTTTAAAAAAGCATAACTATCCCGATCATATTAGTAAGCTTATGGGTGAAACGCTGGCCTTTACGGCCTTAATTGGTTCATTAATGAAATATGACGGTATACTCACTACCCAAATGAAAGGCGATGGCCCATTTCGTGTTTTGGTCAGTGATTTTTATAAATCGGCAGAAAATAAAATGATTGGTGATATTCGCGGCTATGCGTCTTTTAATGATGGCATTATTGAAGGTGACACCCTTGAAGATATGTTCGGCGATAAAGGATATCTCGCGATTACCATCGATCAGGGCAAATTTATGGAGCGCTACCAAGGTATTGTAAAGCTTGAAGGTGAAACGCTCACCAACGCCGCAGAAGAATATTTCAGAAGTTCAGAGCAACTCCCAACAAAAGTCATGTTGTCCTGTGAAAAGGATGAAAACGGCCACTGGCAAGCAGGCGCAATCATGATACAGCATTATGCCCGCAACACCGAAGAAGAGCAGATAAGAGACCAAGATGAAACCGAAGATCATTGGAATACGGCTAGTGTATTACTGGGTAGTTTGAAACCAGAAGAACTACTTGATGAAAATCTAAGCCTTCAAAATTTATTGATACGCCTTTATCATGAAAGCGGTGTGCGCATTTTTGATCATACCTTAATTAAAGAAGGTTGCCGCTGTAGTCAGGAAAAGATAAGAGCCGCCCTCACCAGTATGGATCTTGAAGAATTAAACCAAATCGCCGAAGACGGCACCATCAATGTCACTTGTGATTTCTGCACTACGGTGCATAAATTTGAACTCAGCAAGCTGTTACACTAATCCATTCTATTCATACGCCATCGCAGGAAGCGGTTCGAAATTTGTAGTTTCATAGGCCCGCATTGCCCGCAGCACTCTAGCATCTTTCATTGTTGGCCCTACAATTTGCATTGAAATTGGAAGTCCATCATTACTTAATCCACACGGGACACTGCCCGCTGGATGCCCCGTTAAATTAAAGGGGTAGGTAAACTGCGTCCAATCCGTCCAACGTTCATAGCCCTGACCATCCGGAAATTCTATACCCGCATCAAAGGCCGTTAGCGGTAATGTTGGTGTAACAATCAAATCATAATTTTCAAAAACTTCGTTTATAGCGACCTGATAATTTTCCCGTGCAGCACTGGCATCTTGATACTCACTAAGTGAATATTTTTCACCCTCATCTGCAATTTCAATTAACGCAGGTTCCACCATTTGACGTTGTTCTTCATTTAAGACACGAATTGCACGCGCAGCTCCCGAATACCAATGCACACGGAAAATATCATCTGTATCTGGTAAATTTAAATCTGGCCGTTCAACGGTCGCTCCCATATCGCGAAAACTGTCAACGGCATCTGACACACATTGTGCAATTTCAGAATCAATCGGGCCATCATTCATTTTTGGCAAATATGCAATCCTTAGTCCGCGAACTCCCCCTTCGATAATTTTGGTAAAATCTTCTGGGATATAGGGTTTTGAATAAGGGTCCCGAACATCAGGCATCGTCATAACATTTAACATTAATGCCACATCACCGACCGTACGCGCCATTGGCCCTGCATGTGACAGCGTTCCAAAAAGACTTAATGGGTAAGTCGGCACCCTTGCAAATGTTGGTTTAATACCCGGTATTCCAGTAAAACCACATGGCATTCGGATAGAGCCACCACCATCGGTACCAATATGAAGTGCCCCCATACCAAGAGCCGCAGCAGCGGCCGCCCCACCACTAGATCCTCCCGTTGTTTTCTCTAAATTCCACGGGTTTCTTGTGATACCGTTTCTTGCACTATCAGTGACCCCTTTCCACCCAAATTCCGGGGTTGTGGTTTTTCCGATTAGTACGGCGCCCTGCTCCCTGAGCCGTGCCACGGACGGGGCGTCTTCGCTTGATGGTTCATCTGTTGTGGTTTTTGATCCTCTTAAGGTTGGCCAACCCTTGGCGATCACGACATCTTTCACCGTTGTTGGAACCCCGTCAATCTGACCAATGGGTTTACCTTCTTCCCATCTCTCAGCTGATTGTTCGGCGGCTTTAAATGCCCCTTCCTTATCAAGCATAACAAAAGCATTTACCTTACCATCATGTCGATCTATGGCATCGAACACATCTTTAATAACATCAACAGGTGAAATAGTTTTCTCTTGATACTTTTTAAGCAATTCCCCAGCACTTAATAAATGCAAATCTTTCATTATACCTCCCATATACTCTCTCTTTATCCAAATTATCAGGGATTGCTTATTCGTCAAGCAACAATTTTACATGTAATATAATATTACCTCTAAAAAAAAGGAGGCCCAAACGAAGGCCTCCTTAAATTAATAAAAGTTCTAGTAAACTGATTAGAAATCAAATGTCAGATTTCCCATCACTTGACGACCAACACCAATGAAGTATGCACCTGGCGTACCACCACCGAGATACCGTTTATCAGTTAGGTTATTGACGTTCAGACTTACTTTCATATTGCTTAAACCATTAGCGTTGTTCATTTCAACATCAAAACCGACCCACATATCAACTGTCGTATAGGACGGCAAACGATCCGTGTTTGTAAAATCACCCCAGCCTTTACCCACATGTTTCGCCGAAACACCACCAAATATTCCGTCTTTTTGATAACTTACTGTTCCAACCAATTGAAATTCAGGTGAAAGCGCAACGGTATTGCCTTTTGTGATATTACTTACGGTATCAATATATTCTGAATCGTTTAATGTAAGCGCAGAATAAATATTCCAGTAATCAAACACATCCGCAGAAACGCTTGCCTCAATACCTTTTGATTCAATACCACCAACGTTTAGGAAAACAGTGTCACCTTCTTCAAGGTAGTCCACACCTGATATTCCATCGCCCAGCGCAATTCCTGTAATACGGTTATCAAATTTAATGTAATATCCGGTCAAGGAAAGACGAATGTCATCCGTTCTATATCTAAAGCCATCATCAAAATTATCTGCATTTTCCGGCTCTAAGTCCTCAAATGATTGTCTAATGTCCGCATTAGGTGAGCTAGCGTTGCTTGCTGAACCTTCAACCACACTATCTTTTACGGCTGCAAAGTTTTGTGCAAATCCTGCAAAAAATTCTAACTCATCTGTCGCATTATAAAGAATTCCCGCGCTAAACAATAAATCAGAATCCGTTTCTTTAAAGAATGGATCTTGAATACCTAGATTATCAGTTCTTTCAATATCAACTAAAAACTTTCGGATACCTGCATTTATGACAAAATTTTCTAATTCAAGGGTGTTTTCCGCGTACATCATGATCGTATCAGTGATAAAGTTACGGTCATATTGGCGCCAATAAGCATTATGATCAAATTCATGAGAACTTCTTGGATCAATAATGCGGTGCCAATCACAGCTTTCATCACGGTCCGCGCGTTCCCACCAAAGACCAGCTGCGATGGTATTGAAATCTTCAATTTCATATGAACCATTGGCCGTTAAACCATAACGTTGTTTTTTATAATGTGTATGACGATATGATCCTGCAGGGTTAGCACCGGCTTCATAACAAGCCGGATTATCTGCGGCACCGCCGCCGCCATAAGGAAATGTGAGGCGTGCCGTGCATCCTTCCGTTGGTGATAAGGCATTGCCAGCGGCATCCTCGAATGAATGTGTTCCAGAAAAAGAACCACCAAAAATAGTATTCGGGCCAACATCATGATCACGAACACCAGCGGGCATTGTCGTTGTTCCACCCGTCACATCAACGATATATTGCGGCACCCAATCACCGCGCCCATTTTGACTATGGAAATAAGGAATTATTTCCGCATTCAAATTCTCACCTTCATATGCCGCACGAAGATAGGCAAAATAATTTGTTCTTAATGTTGACCAAGATGGGCGATAAGCCTGGTCGACATATGGAATACCAGTAATTGTATCCGTTAAACGGTCCCAATTCGGGTTTTCTTCAAATTGTGCCAAACTTATACGTTGAAAGTTATCCTCATGGGCATCATCCCATGAAAAGCGTCCTGTGATTGTCCAGTCTTCGAGTTCAGTGACAAATTTTGCGGCAATATGATCGCGGTCACTAAATCCAGCATTTCCAATCCATGAATCCAGTGATTGTCGTGAGTAACTTAAATATGCCTATGTGCTATCCGTTATATTGCCCGTGTCATAGCGCATATAAAAACGACGTGCGTTATTATCACCTAAACTAATACCGGAACGAAGTCGTGTTTCCTCATAAGGGTTATTGGTAACAAAATTAATCGTACCACCAAGTGCTTCGTGTGACGGTGATGAAATATCGGACGTCCCTTGAGATACTTCTGCACGCCCAGATTTTCAAAATCAATATAACGATTTGCTTTTGACCCACCACCGTAATTTGAATTACCGTTTGGAAGGCCGTCAATCGTCATACCGATTTGCTGCTCGCTTAAGCCGACATTAAATCCGCGCATACTAATGGTTGTTGACCAATCATAACATTATCTGTCGAGTTATTCGCATAAATTGCAGGACGCCCAACCACGACAACAACTTCAGGATCATTAGTATCTATCTCGGCGCTATCTTGCCCCGCGCCCGCTTCTGCCGTCGTAATTTCAACTGCTTGTGGTATTTTTTCTTCTGCTTCTTCTGCATATGCTGAACAAGCCGACATTATCATAACTCCTGCTATTGCAGATGTTCCAAGAAGTACACGCCATAACATATTTGCGTGATCATCTTGTTTATTTTTTAGTGTAGAATTCATTATATATTCCTTGTTTTCTGTAATAGTGAGACTCAACTCTCCCCATCAGGAGCAGCAGGAATATGACGATCATTTGTGGCAGTGAGCTGACTGATTATTGACAATTTCAATAACTTTTTTTGAAGGAAATGCGGCGAATTTTTGACTCATTCATATCAATTTATTTAATCTTTTATGAATAATTTCTGACACATTATTTGATTAAATATATGCATGGTATTTGACATTTTCTTTTATTTATTTTCTACTCAAGAAAATCTCTGGGAGAACATCATGAAAAAAATTTTATTCGCTATTCTATTGACCGCTATAATGGCGCCGCTTGCTCATGCGCAAAATCCATTTGCAGAACCAAAAAATCTAAAAGTACTCCCTGAAACAATTAAGGGCGATCAATTGCGACAAATAATGCGCCGCTTTTCTTTTGCGCTTGGTGAAAGGTGCACATACTGCCATGATCGGGTCGAAGACGAAAATGGCGCCCGCATGGTTTGGGATACGGATAATAATGATAATAAACGCGTGACGCGTGAAATGATCAAACTGGTAGGACACGTAAGACAGGTATCCGCGAACCTATATCCAGATAATCCTGACCATAAACCAACCGCATTCGTATGTACATCATGCCACCGCGGCCAAGCAAACCCGTTTTTAATTGAAGAAATAATGAATAATGAAATAGCCGAAGGGGGAACCACGGCCGCCAAAAATAAATACCTTGAATTAAAAGAAAAATATTACGGCAGTCACACCTATGATTTCACAGGGTTTACCCTTGCTGAATATGCAAACCGTTTAGTAAACGAAGGTAAAAACGATAATGCCGTTGAAATGGCAAAATTCGGCACTGAGCAATTCCCGAATGAAGCATATGCCCATACTATTCTTGGTAATGCCCATATGAATAATGGCAATACGGCAGATGCAATTAAAGCATACGAAGCATCCCTTGCTATAAATCCAGATCAAAATGGCGTAATAAGTGCACTTGAAGCTGCTAAAAAAGCGATGTAGAAAAATAAAAAGGAAAACTTATGAATAATTTTAATCGACGTAAATTCTTAAGCCTAACAGCAGCAACAGGGCTTTCTGCTGGTGTGGGCTCACTGGTCAGTTCTGCTTATGCACAAATGAATATGTCATCCCCCAAAATATCATTGGCACAATGGTCACTGCATAGGGCATATGGTGATAACACATTAGATCCGAAAAAATTCGCATCCGATACGAAACAAATGTTTGACCTAAACGCCGTTGAATATGTTGCTGATTTTTATACAGAGCAGAAAACCAATTCAGGCTATTGGAAAGAAATGAAAACGATTGCTTCCGATCAAGGTGTCAAAAATTTACTTATCATGGTTGATGGTGAAGGTGAGCTTGGTAGTTCATCCGATCAGGATCGCAATATGGCCATCAACAATCATCGCCCATGGATCGACGCCGCCCGCGAAATGGGATGCCATTCCATAAGGGTCAATGCATTCGGTAAAGGAACCGATACCCAAATTAAAAATGCGCTTGTTGACGGATTAGGTAAGCTCACAGAATTCGGAACTGAGGCTGGCGTTAATATACTCATTGAAAATCATGGACTTCAATCATCAAACGCGGCCTTTATCGTTGATGTCATCAAAGAAGTGGATAGCCCCTATATCGGTACGTTGCCTGATTTCGGCAATTGGTGCCTAAGTGAAGAATGGGGCGGTACTGCCAACAATTCTTGTCCTTATATTTATGATCCATATCGCGGTGTTGCCGAATATTTACCCTATGCAAAAGGGGTAAGCGCAAAAGCATATGCATTTGATAACATGGGCAATGAAACGCAACTCGATTACGCAAAAATGTTAAAAATCGTCAAAGAAGCTGGCTTTAACGGCTATATCGGCATTGAATATGAAGGCGAGCATTTAAGCGAACCCGACGGCATCAAAGCTACAAAAATGCTGATCGAAAAAGCATGGAATAGTGTTTAAAATATATCCGCGAGTTTAATGATAAAAAAATTTGCATTAACTTTCAGCAGAAAAATTAAATGACTGCTTTCGACCCAAAGCGGACGTTGGAATTTCTCTTTATTAATTTCTCGCGCTTAAGTAAAGTAAGGAGGTATAAATTCAGGGGACAAAATATTTTCAATATACCAATGCATATCAGTCGAATTATTGCAGGTGTTTATCTGGTTTTTCTCATTGTGTATTTTGGTGACAAGTACACCGAGTATAGCTTTTTCAATATTTCTCAGTTACTTCACTACAAATTACTATTGCTTCCT
>Ga0255753_1000357_pt1 | contig 59187 bp, 49 predicted proteins | sample 041ome_10_FD_179953 | JGI IMG/M metagenome (GOLD analysis project Ga0255753, IMG submission 179953) | Coastal salt marsh microbial communities from the Groves Creek Marsh, Skidaway Island, Georgia - 041412US metaG (version 2) | ecosystem: Environmental > Aquatic > Marine > Intertidal zone > Salt...
TGACCCTGCTGGTTGTTCTGGGCAGTTTGCTGTCCCTGTTGACCGCGCTGCAGGCTTTCACGCTGCTGCTGCAGTTCATCAAGGCGCTCCTGTAATTCTTCGGCTTCACGTCTTAACATTTCCTGCTGGTAGCGCTGAGCTTCCGACAGCTGTTGCTGGTTGCGCAGGTTATTGGCCAGCTGCTGCTGACGACGGGCCAGTTCATCCAGCTGATTCATTATGTCTTCTTCTTCAGCCTGCTGGGCCTGGGGAGAAACATTGCTTCCGGTTTCGTACTGATTCAGCTCAAGATCCATTTCCAGTTCAAACATTTCAGCCAGGTCCTGCTGAGCGCGGCCACCGCCTCCGCCTCCACCACCTTGCTGCTGGTTGTTGACCTGAAATTCGTTAAACACTGCTTCGGCCCGCAGTAAATGCTGGAGTGCTTCCTGGGCAGGCTGAATGGCTTCATCGAGCTCAACCGCTGCCAGGCGCTCGGAGGCCGGGTACATGCTCTGAACCGCTTCTTCCATATTGCTCACAAACTGCTCGATCTGATCATCCATGTTGTCGAGTTGGCGTGCTCGAGTGCGCTCTGCGAGAGTAGCAGCCTGTTCGGCCAGAGTAGTTTGCAGTTCTGACAACAGCGATGAGTTCACCTGAATCTGTCCGTCATTTGAATCTTCCGCCTGCTCTCTAATCAGGTTCCAGGTGGAAGTAATGATCTGGCGTTGGCGATTGGATATTTCATCCTGTGGGCCACCGCCGCCACCGCCACCACCGCCACCACCGGAAAGCTGGGACTGACTGTAACGACGTTGATAGGACTGAATCTGAATGAAAAACATATCGGTGCGTACCGTCTGGGTGCGGTCATTTCCTTCTGCGTAAAAGGAAATAAGGTCACCGGGCACCAGGGGGACTTCAGGCGCTGGCGTGAGAGCTTCGTCTTCACCAGTCCCGATCATCAGATTGACGTATTCCTCTTCAGATTCCTCGATACGCTGCTGTTGTTCCTGATTGGAGGTAACGATTGAAAACTGGCCTACATTGGTCTGCGTTTCTTCCTCTTCAGGGACACGCATATCTTCAAGCATGAAGATATATTCAGCAGTGATATCACGGGTATTTTCGGCCAGAGTAACTGTTTCCCAGTCCCCCCCGTTAATTGAATATTTAAGCCTGAGCGCTTCCAGATTGAAATCATCACTGGCTTCTATGCGCGCAGTAACTTCCTCAATATTACTGGCATTCCAGTCGCCACCGGGGCGAATGAATTCAATCACCGGCTTACCGTCTTTTGCGATTCGAATGAAATAGTCATCACTCAGTCGTACCTGCTCACCGCCAACAATGGCAGCAATATAGTATTCGCCTTCATCGGTGACCATGAATTCTGTCGTGGCTTCCACGCCATCTACAGTGAGTGGCTGGCCATTTTCATTCAGCACCAGTTCGCCGCCGGGCAGGGGGGCGGTAGTGGTTACCTTGAGTCCGATGCGGGTATCGGGAAGGGTTCGTATATCACCGAGTTCGAATATTTCGGGATCCCGTTCGGTCCAGGCCGGGTAGTTATAGGTCAGTTCCAGTTTTTCGATACCTGGTACTTCAACCACCTGTATTTCAAACTCCGGGCTACGAATACCAGTGGTGGTAACAAAATAATTCATGTCTTTTTGCAGAGAGAAAAAAGTGAACTCAAAGCCGGCGGGGCTTTTCACCATTTCAACATCCTGCCATTCACCACCCGTTTCACGTACATGGATGACCGCCTCGTCTGGTGAAAACCCATCCATGACAGCCATGACCCGCAGATTGGCGCCGCGTCTTACACTTTGATCGCCAGGCGTAATAGTGATTGATTGCGGGGGAAGCAGATTATCTACAGCCCAGCCGGCAAATAAATTTCGCAGGCTGTAATTCATCATGCCAGGACCGGCGACTACCAGGATCAGCAGGACGGTAATCGCCGTCGCACCGATGGCACCGGCAATATTAAAGTCCTTCTGTTTTATTTGCTCATGAACCGGATGCGTCTCACTGACCTGAAGCGCATCTTCCGCCAGCAGATCGAGGAAGGGATTGTTGCTTTCGCGCATCTGGGAATAGGTTTCGACACGCCCACCAAATTCCGGCGTACGTTCTTCAATTTTGTTGCTGATGTTGGCATCAAGATCCTGCAGAGGGCGAACAATTGTGATGATCATGACTGCAGCCAGCGCCAGCACCAGCAGAATTCGAAAAGCGGCGACAGTTTCGCCGGCAAATCCACTTTCTGTAGAAAACCAGGCACCAATAACAGACACGACCAGCAATACAACGGCACTGGCAGCAATGCCCTGCAGGAGAGTGAGTTTTCTGAGACGCTGTCTGAAAGCGTCGAGATACTGATCCAAACGGTTGGAAGTATTCATCTGCTAATAGCCTTTATTTAGCCTACTATAATCTATTACCTGAAATTTACAGGGTTCCCGTTCTTACGCGTAAATACTGATTACCAAGAATCGACTCTGCCAAAACAATAATAACCAATAAAATCAGAAAGATACGCCAGATTTCATTTTCCTCGCGTTCTTCGTCTGCGTTAGCTGCGCCAGTGTCCGGGTTCAGGTTCTGTTCCCCCGCACTGGCTGTTCCGGCCACTACATTCTGCCAGTTTTGAATTACCTGGGCATCCATTACTGTGAGATCTGATTCTCTTCGATCCGGGTTGACTGCGACCAGCACTTCTCCTGCTGGAGTAAAGACCTGGTAATAGCCGGTTTTATTCAAGCGAATATCCTGTGACTGGGTGGTATCCGATAATGACAACAGGCTTTCGCCATCAGGATCAAATACCTGCCCAGAAGCACCTCCGGCCTGCGATAGTTGAAGGAAACTTTCTGCTACCTGTTCGCGGACTAACAGATTTTCGTTGGATAAATAGCGTGCCGCCTCTGCCATGAAACTCACAAACACCGGTTTCACCGTTAGATCACTGAGAGTATTGTCCAAGGCCGTAGTCAACAGCAGCATGCGACCTCGGCCTATTTCACTTTCAATCAATACCGGGCGATCTTCGCTCTGGGCGATCAGGATGCGTTGGTCTGCAGTCGGATTGACGGGCAGGGTCTGCATGTTGACTGACCCCCACCCGGATGTGTCTGAAAGCACGGGATGACTGCTATCAATCATGGTGATTGGATTGCGGCTTTCGCGACCTGGGCGGGCAGTGCCAACCTGAAGCTCAAGCACGGGCACAGTATCAAGACCAAGACTGGCTTCTCCGGCAGCTGCCAGCACGGCGCCGCCGCCTCCGATATAGTCGTTGATTGCACTCGCCAGACTGGCATTAATGGCACCGATATCTTCAATCACAATCCAGGGATAGCGCTGCAGGATTCGTGCATCCAGGTCATCGATTGTTTGTGTAATGACTTCATAGCCTCTTGGGGCAGTTTCAAGCGCGGCCCGTATATAGGTGACGCCGAGGGATTCCGGGCTTGCTGTAAGCAACAGCACCGGGGCTGGCGGAGAGTTGTCAAACACGGTGTATCTGACGTCATCACCGGGCAGGGAGTCAGCTGGTAACAAGCGAATATCTATTCGGTTATCACCTTCCTCAAACACCACGCTGTCAAAATCTACAAGAGTAATACCGTTACCCGCGAGAGTAATGTCCTGGCGCTGTTGCTCAATATTGTTGATAGTTAAAACAACTGTTTTCTCAGCCACATCGTCTGCAATGTCCAGGCCGCGAATACCAACTTCAACACTATTGCGGGCATCGACAAGAACTGAATCCACAAGCCAGTTGGGGACGTTCTCTGTTCTGATCTGAACAATATCCAGAGTGACGGGCCGGCCATTAATAACATCGGGAATCATGTCGGCAAAACGAACCGCCTGGCCAGTTTGTTGATAATCACTGATGAAGTGCATGATGAAATTAGCCTGGCTTTCCTCGATCAGGGTATTCATCGTGGTGACCATAATACCAAGGTCGAGTTTGCCATTATCCGGCGACAGGCCACTTAATGCCTGCATCAGGACATTGCTGTCATCTGTGACGGGGACTATTGTTGTTACTCCTGAGGAAGCCGTGTACAGGCTTGCCACCTCATCCTCGGTCATAGAGTTGACGATGTCTCTTGCTGCCTCTACCGCACTGGCAAAACTCGCCCCTTCCTGCATTGAGAATGAGGTATCCATCACGATGACATGGTGAGTTGTATCTTCAGTAACAAGCGCGGCCGGGGGGGTGAAAAAAACCGGACGCGTAAATGCCAGCACCAGGATCAGGAAAAACAGAATACGCAGAGCCATAAGCAGCAGATATTTAAGTTTACGCTGCACATGGATGCGTTTTTTGGCGGGCTCCAGAAACATGGCAGTACTGAATTGTTCACGTTCAGTAACCTGGGTTTCAAGGCGATGCAGCCAGATTGGCAAGCCAATACCCAGAAGTCCCAGTAGAAAAAGTGGAGCTATTAATGCCACGAATCAGCCTCGCTTTTCTCTGAAGGTTAAATAGTTGTGCAAGGCTCTATCCAGAGGATCAGAGGTATTGATCAGCACATGGTCAGCGCGAATACCACTGGCCGCTTCCTCGATAGTCTTGATGTGTTGCTGAATTTTTTCCCGGTAGGCTTTTGCCATATAACCAGGTTCGACTTCTATGGCCTGGCCGGTTTCCATATCCTCATAAAGCGTTGATTGTTTGATTTGCGGATCCAGTTCTTCAGGATCCAGCAGATGGAAAATGATCACATCCTGTCCATGCATAGCCAGTGGTCGAATATGTTCTAACAGTTCATCGGCATCACAGTAAAAGTCAGAGATTACTGCAACCAGCCCGCGTTTTTTCACGTGTTCACGAAAGCGGGTCATGGGTTTATTGATATCGGTGCCCATTGATGCTTCGGCTTTATCCAGCGTGTGAATTACACCCTGAAGGGAACCGGGTTTGCTGGCGGGCGGGCGATAATCAATGACCTCGTCATCAAATAACATGACGCCAACGGCATCATGCTGTCGGGAGGCCAGGTAAGCCAGACTTGCGCCGAGATATTTACCATACTGAAGTTTTGAGGGGCCACTGGTTTTGCTTGCCGCGCCAAAGCCCATGGAAGCACTGGTGTCCAGCAACAACATAAGGTGGCTATTGGTTTCACCCATAAAGCGTTTGATATAGGTGCGGTCGGTGCGTGAGTATACATTCCAGTCGATATAGCGCGGATCGTCGCCCTCGCTATATTCCCGGTACTCGACAAATTCCTGGCTAAAACCAAATTTGGGCGAGCGATGCAGGCCATTTACAAAACCCTCAACCACCGCTTTTGCCACCAGTTCCAGATTGGACATGCTGGCAAGCACGGCGGGGTCGAGAAGCCGGGTCTGGGCTTTGCGGTTATCAGTATGGGTCAGGCTCATCAGTTGTCCGTTTTTTCTTTTGTATTGTTCTGCTTAAGCGGCTTCAGCAGGCGCAGACAGATCATTAAGCATGCTGGCGAGAATATCGTCCACCGTCATGCCATCAGACTCCGCATAGTAATTTGGCAACACACGGTGACGCAGAATGGGCGTAGCCAGCACCCGGATATCTTCTGGTGTTACATGGTAGCGACCTTCCATAAGGGCGCGAGCCTTGGCGGCCAGTACCAGGTTCATGGACGCACGAATACTGGAACCAAAGTTAATATATTTTTTAACCATCTCAGTGGCCAGAGGATCCGAGGGGCGGGTTGCCCTGACCACATCCACAGCATAACGGGTAACCGATTCTGAAATGGGAACCTGACGCACCAGCCACTGGAACTTCATAATTTCCTCGCTGCTGGTACAGGCTTTCACTTCAGGCATGTCTACGCGTCGGGTAAAGCGATCCAGTACCGCGACTTCTTCTTCCGGTGACAGATAACCCAGAATTTCGTTAAACAGGAAACGGTCGAGCTGGGCTTCCGGTAATGGGTAGGTGCCTTCCAGTTCGATAGGGTTCTGGGTTGCCAGAACCAGGAAAGGTTTATCCAGGCGATGCAGTTGTCCACGCACAGTAACGGTTTTCTCCTGCATGGCCTCGAGCAGGGCAGCCTGGGTTTTTGGTGGTGTTCGGTTAATTTCGTCGGCCAATAGCACATTGGTGAATACCGGGCCAGGTACGAAGCGCCATTCACGTTTGCCCGTGCTTTGGTCCTCTTCAACCATGTCGGTACCGGTGATGTCACCAGGCATCAGGTCAGGCGTAAACTGAATTCGCTTGAAGGTCAGGCCCAGCGCAGAGGCCAGCGTGTGAACCAACAGGGTTTTTGCGGTTCCGGGCATCCCTGTAATGAGACAGTGTCCACCCACATAAAGCGTGATAAGCAGGTTATCGACAATCTGCTGCTGTCCAATAATGGTACCGGCAATCTGCTCACGGATATTGCTATTGGCAGTCTGGAAAGCTTTCACCAGCTCGCGTGTTTCTTCCGTATCAAAGGTATCGTTCACGTTTTCACTCATAACTTGTTCCTGTGGTTCACTCTTTAAATTTTGTAGGTTTTATCTGAAATTTTTTCCGGATCAGTTTCGTGTCCTGCTCATTTCCAATAACAATTGCTGGGCTGGTCTGTATTGTGGCGCAATATCCAGCGCTGTCATCAGGTATTCCATTGTCTTCTCTGCATTGTCCAATGCGTTGTAGGCATTGGCAATGCGATAGTTGGCTGACGCCTTGTCCAGAGGATCAAGCGCCAGCAGCACTTTATATTCTTCCAGAGCCTGAGCAGGGCGCTGTGTTTCCATGTAGAGGTCGCCCAAGGTCACATGCAGGCTTTCAATGAAGGGGTCAGCGTAGTTGGTGTCCATAAGAACCGCCTCTGCCTCCGCTTTCATACCCCGCTCAAGATAGTAGTCTGCCAGTTTTAACAGGGCGCTTGGCAAATAACCGCCTTTTTGCCAGAAAGACTGCAAGGCCTGGAATTCTTCCTCGTGATTACCAAGTTGACTGCTCACTCTGGCAATAACTATATAGGCGCTATTATTCTCAACATAGTCCGGATAGGTAAACACGGCTCGCTGTGCCGCGGCCAGTGCCTCATCCCATTTTTCTTCCCCGAGCGCTGCGTAACTAACGCGCATGTCTTCCATCCAGACACCCAGACCACTGAGCAAGGGTCCGTATTCAATATCAATAAACTGCTTAAAGTGACGATCAAACTCTTTATCACTGATGCCGATACTGTTTTCAATAGCCTGCACCGGTGTGGCGCCTTCATTAAACTGGTAAAGCATATCGACAATTTTCTCGAAGCCGTACTCCAGGTCGATGAAGTCAAAGATCAGGCCTGCCTGCATATAGGAAACAATGACCTGCCCCTGGTAAGTGGGACGCATGAATCCATCATCCAGTTCCGAGATTGGCATGAACTTGCCTTCTGCCATGGCCTGCAGGACATCAGTAGGAATTTTACGGCCTGGAATCGGGCCCGTACGCCATTCCTCATAAACGGAAATTCCTTCACTGAACCAGCGCGGAACAAAATGATTGGTGGCTTCAAGAGTAAAGACATGGGCCATCTCGTGCCACAGAGTCGTTCCCCAATGATAACTCTGCTCGGGGTGACCGGTGGGCGAATCCATGGCAAACAGATAACCAAAGGTGACACCCAGTATACCGACACCCGGCATACCGATGGAACGCACTACAAAATCTTCATGATTGGGATAAATTTCTACAATGATGGGTTCTTGTGGCGTGAAATTATAGCGCGCCGAATACAGATCAATGCTGTCCTTTGAAAGCTTCTGTGCATAGTTTTTCAATACGTTGGTTTCGTCGCGATGCAGACGCAGTATAAATTCTGGCAAGGGGCCAGCGGGAGGGTCCGGATAGCTGATGGCGACAAAATCTTCGTTAAAGGTATCCAGCAAACGCAACATGTTGACGGTCATCGGATTGAAGGCGTCACCTTCATAGGAAATATTAACGTGGCGAATGGCATCATTTATGTTGTTCAGACGCAGATAATTCTGCCCAAGATAGATATGCGCCTCCCAATGATTGGGCTGTAGTTCAACGGCCTGTTTAAAAAAGTCACCTGCTTCTTTATAGCGACGCACGATGGAGGCAAAGTAGCCTGGAATAAAATAAGCATCACCGTATGCAGGGCTTTCGCTTAATGCCGCTGCTATCCAGCTTTCATGTTCTTCTCGTGTCATGAAGGCATGGGCGGCGCGCAGGGCTTTTAGCTCCATGGTTGGAAGTGATTCATCACTGGCAAATTCGAACGCTTCATCCAGGGAATTCAGCGCTTCGTCATAGCGATCCCCCTGCAAGAGGGAGCGGATTGTCATCATGATGGCGCGTAGTCTGGCCCCAGAGGGTGCAAGACCTTCTTCCATGACACTGGAAAGATGATGGTTCAGGACCTCGGGATCGCCGCCTTCACTCAGGGCAGAGGCTGCGCCGATGTGGGCCCATGAGTTAAGCGGATCCAGTTCAAGGGCTTCGCTGAACAGATTAAAGGCCTCCTGATACTGGTAAGTCTCCATAAAAAGTTCGCCCCAGCGAATCCGTACCATGGGGTCTTCAGGAAATTGACTGATAGCATCCCTGAACTGGGTGTTTGCGCTTTGCAGGTCACCGAGAGCCCAGAATGCTTCAGCGCGGATCTGAGGGGGATGTTGAAGGCTGTTGAGACTGGCATAGCAGTTTCTGGCCTCTGCAGACTCACTACTCCAGGACAGAGTGTCACACTCCAGAAGGGCTTCATTCTCAAGAGCCCCATATAAATGATCGCGGGCAAAAGTATTAACCGACAAAGACGGCAAAAGAAAAGCCAGACACAGGCTCACGGTAACTGTTTTGTTAGTAACAGTCGTGTGCGAAAGGATTTTTTCTACAACCTTATTCAACATCTGCCTGAGAGCTTTCCCGCAGCGTTTCAATCTCTTCGCTGACTTCTGCGGACTGCAAAATGAGCGCCTGTAAACGCTGAATATATTCGCTATTGGTGAATTCATTGCGGCGTAATTGTAATGACTCTATTTCTGCGTCAAGTTCGAGCCGTCTGGTAAGTAAATTACTTATACGGGGATTGTCATCGGAAAGTTCCACCGCCTGAACTCGCGCGAGAGTAAAGCTGACGGCGCCTTCGCCACGGATCTGAGGATGCTCTGTCGCCAGTTTCCCGGAAGATTCAAAAAATTCAGTGACACTTCGCTCGGCAAAATCAAATGCTTCCTGAATGCTGACATTATTATTCTTGTTAATGTCGGCAGTTTCGCTGGTCAGGGCAGTGGCAAAGAAGGGCCCGAACTCGGTGGCATTTTTCTCATTACCATTGCGCGTCGCGGTAATAATGATGCGGTTTTCATTTTCAAGAGCTTCAAGAATGGCGCCACTGGTACTGGAAGTATTAACTAGGAAGTGATTTTGACCCGGCAAGCTGTCCAAAATATCGACCAGATCGGCATCGGTAATATCCGGACCAGGAATATTAAATTTATACTGTTCCCCGTCATAACTGCCATGGCCAACCAGGTAAATGGCGGCACGATCGGCATCAGTCATTGCCGCTGCAAGGCTCTGGAAGTGAGCCAGAAGGGCATCCCGTGTAGCGCTGTCTCCGCCTAGAGAGGTGACCTGTGATTCTTCTGCCAGGGTAAGAGAGGCCTCACGGATTTTCTGTGTCTGATCGGTAAATGCGCTATCAAACTCGGGCATTCCACCCAGTCCCTGAACAATGGTGACGTAGAGTGCGGCCTGCACTGCTGTGGGCATCAGGGTGGATATCATGGCAACTGATGCAATAAACAGGGATGTGATTGATTTGTTCATAACCCTCTCAGTAGGCTTTTAAATGGTGCGCCAATGCCGTCGAAGCAACCATTCGGCAGTTTTCAACAATATTAATAAAAGGAAAAAGAACGGCGCATCCCACAGGTAACTAATTTGTTGTTCGGTGATACCGGCAGTTGAATGGGAAATAGCCTCCGGGATTTCATCCCATTGCTCAGGGCTCCAGTATTGCCCGCCGGTAAGCAGTGAGATTCGCTCCAGCAAGGGACGATTCTGGCGCACATTGAATATTTCCTGGCCTTCGTCATAACGCACTGCAGTAGTTGTCGCGCTGACCAGGCTTTCGCCTACTCGCGAAATCGCTTCAATACTGTAAAGCCCGGTCTGGTTTGGTGTGAAAGATGCTTCATAGACGCCAGGCTGACCGGGAACCGGTTGTAAATCCAGACTTACCACATCACTGTTTTCGGAGGACACCACGGCGGAAATTTCCAGCCCCTGGTTTTCCTCAGCATCCGGATCACGTACCTGCGCGCGCACACTGATCTGTTCGTTTTGCACACGACTGGTGAGCTCGAAAGGCCGCGGGGAATTGGCTACCAGCCCCCGGGTAAGCTGACGCCAGAACGTTTCATGGCGCATATCGGCCACCGGCAGACTCATTTGCCAGCGCCAGGTACCGCCAGTGGCCAGAATATAACTTTGGCCTTTTCCATAGGGCTGGGTGACCAGCAAGGGCTGAATGCGGCCTTCAACATTAATGCCCAACAGGGTGGTTGCCGCCGGGCGCAAGGGGCCAAGCTGCTGATGATCAGCTATTTCGGGTAGTTCGGACCAGAGTCGCTCATTCTCCGATTCACTGTCACTGAATTGCAGCATCGGTGCCAGTCGTCCGCTATCGGTGAGGGTAACCGGCGCTTTCTCACGCACAAATGCAGCATTATCCGCATTCAGTCGCGATGGCAGAATTTCGTTGACGACAGTTTCGCCCCAGCCGCCAAGGCCGAGACCATTGAGCCCTGCCAGCATCATCAGGCTGCCGCCGCGATCACTGACAAAGTCACGAATCATGGCATGCTGCTCACTGGTAAGCTCAGCGGCATTCAGGCTGCCAATAATGAGGGCGTCATAATTGAACAGTTCGGCGCGCTCCTCAGGAAATCCATTCTCCAGCTGTTCCGGGCTTTCAATGCCCTGGCGATAATATTTATTGGGGGTTACCTTGAGCAGGGTGGATAACTGTATGCTGGGGTCGTCATTGAGGGCACGCTGAAGAAACTTGTACTCCCAACGTGGCTCACCTTCTACATATAAGACCTTGTAACGACTTTCCCCCACATCGACCACTCTTGAGCGCGTGTTGTTGGCGAGATTGCTTTCATTATTAATGGGATCAAGAGTGAAGCGGAGGTCAAGCTGGCCCGGTTCAGGCACTTCGATATCCACAAAGGCAAGCGTCATGTTCTGATCGTTTCCGAGCACAATGTCCTGGGTGGTCAAAAAGGTATCGCCGTCATAAACCTTGACTCTGGCGCTGCCGCCCTGGTCATGTCGAATGGCAACCCTGGCAGAAAGCGTGGTGCCGGGCAGGGCTTTTTCCGGCAACAGTATTTCGCTGAGTTCCAGATCTTCAGGAATGCTCTCTCGACCGATACCAACGCTGTGAATGGGGACGCCAAAGCTGGCAATCTCGCTTAATTCTGACTGGGAAATGGCGCCGCTGTTATCTGCACCGTCACTGACCAGGATTACTGCTCCCAGCGAAGCGCCGCTAGCCTGACGCAAGGTTTGTAACACGGACTGCCCCAGGTTGGTTGCAGTTCCGGGGTCAGGCAGGATCGAAAAAGCATCCATGTTATTGGCGCTATCAGCGAAACCGTAGGGCAGGATATTGTAAATATTGGCTATGCCTGCAAGCGCGTCAGGGGTGAGCAGAGCCTGCGCCTGATCCATTCTGGTGGAGCCGCCTTCATTGAAAGTCATACTGCCGGAAGTATCCAGCATAATGGCCACAGCATTTTCGCCACTGAGCAAGCGCTCAGAAACCAGTGCCGGTTGCCAGACCACAATCAGCACCACGGCGAGCATTAATAATTGAATAAAACCGATAGTACCAAGCTGATACCCCTTCATATTGCCTGGCCGCCGAGCCATTATTACCAGCAGCGTGACAAAAAAGGCAAACAGAAGTATGGCAAGAATCCATAACGGCCAGCCACTGGCAAAAATGAATTCACTATCATTGAATACTGATCGGGGATATTTAAAGAAAAATTCGATCATGCTGCCAATACTTTTCTAGACTCGGTTAGACTCACTTGGATCTGCCTGGAAGTACTTCGAATTGAAGAACAACGGTTTCAAGTTTCACTTATTATGGATAAGGCCATAAAAATTCCATTTCATTTTGAGCTGGTTCTTGCGACAGAACTAATAAAGGGTAATTAACGTCTTCTGAGAGTCGATCGTAAACGAAATAAATGATTGAACTCAAACTCGCTATCCCTCTGCAGATGCCGTATCACAAAGGGGGCAGTCATCTAATCATGTTTGTAAAAAAAATGCCATCCCCGATCAGAAGGCTCCTGAAGCGGCCTGTGAAACTTCATAATGTTGACACAATTTTGGCATCGTGTTGCCCTGCTTTGCTTGCTGGTTTATGCTCAATCGCACTTGCCTGAAAACAGAGTGATTACTAAGCAGCTCAGCAAACCGGAAAGAAAATCCGGCAGAAATTTTCCCGCTAGAGCGAGGCTGATTTTTTAAGCATCTTTGTGCATCTTTCAGCTTTACTGAAGCAGGGTTCTTCAGACAAGCAATCAGCATGTACAAAAGTAGATGCAGGCTGTGCAGTGACACAGTATGAACAACTACAAAGTAAAAAAGACAATGCCGGCACAGGATAAGGGTGACAGGGTGTTGAGATTATGGCTTTTCCAGGGTTTCGCGGTGATGAATACAAATAAAATCAAGGCTTTCATGCTGGCGGCCAGCGTTCTATTTTTACTAGCTTGCGGAGAGCAGCAAAGCAGTGATACTGCCGATACCGGGCCTGCGGCCCTCACTATCGTGGAGACAATGCTTGTCAATATGGGCGGGCTGGCAAGTTTGCGCAATATTGACTCTATTGTCATGACCGGCAATGGAACAAGAAACCGGCTGGGGCAGATCCCGATCACCGGCGGCATAGATCCTGATGCAAGGCTGTCAGGGGTGACCGAAACTATCGATTTCGTTTCAGGCCATGCGGCCTTTGATAATGATGTGGTGGTTGGTGACGGGTTCAGTCAGCACCGGACCGAGGCGTTAACAACCTGGCAGGGACAAAAAATTGGTTGGGGGACTACAGAAGGGCGTCCGAATATTGCTACCACGGTGAATGGACTTTTCAGCTGGGCCACTCAAAACACCCCTGAAATGCTGTTGCGTAGAAATCCGGTTTCTATCGCCATAGCCGCAGAAAAAGTTGCGCCAGGGCAGACAGCCCGTCAGCTCAGTTTTGCCGGTCGCCCTCATTGGGCAATAGACACGATGTTGAACTCGGAACAAGTCACTATCATGATCGATCAGGACACCGGTTTGCTGGGGGGTTTCAGGGCGCTGGACACCGAGACCATGCTGGGGGATGTGGATGCCGAATATCGCTACAGTGATTATCGGCCAGTTGGGGAAGTCATGCTGCCTTTTCGTCATGAGATCATCAAGGACGGGCAGCCCTATTCCTCGATGAACTACTCGGAAATTCGTATTAATGACCCTTCTGCACAGGCTGTTTTTACTGTGCCTGAAGATGTCAGGCAACAGGCTGATCAGGCTGCAGCAGAAGAAGCCTGGGCGCCTTTGCAATGGAATCGGGTTTCGGAAACCGTTTTTCATGTGGTGGCGTTTTCCCATCACAGCATGGTGGTAGAGTTTCCTGACTTTGTTGCCATTATTGAGGGGCCTTATACCGAAGCGCAATCAATGACTCTGGAGCGCCTGATTGAAGACAATATAGGCAAGCCTATTCGTTATGTAATCCCCACTCACCCGCATTATGACCATACCGGTGGTTTACGCGCACTGGCCGCGGCCGGCGCTAGTGTGCTGATTGCTGCCGGACATGAAGATGAAATTCGCGCCATTATCGAGTCTCCTCATAGCAATCCCCCTGATGTCCTGGCGCTCAGGGTCGCTGCCGGTGTTGAGGTAGGGCAGGTTGAGCTATTCAGTGGCATGACAGAAATTAGTAATGGCGGTCAAAGTCTGTATTTATATGAAGTGGAAACAATACCTCACGTTAATCCTAAAGTGCTGGCTTTTGTAGAAGCAGATGGCATCCTGTTCCAGAGCGACCTGTTTTTTGGTGGTCCCGGTCCGGATGCGACGGCGCTGTTTAATGCGCTGCAGGAATTGGAGCTGGAAGTAACGCAGATTGTCGGCGGCCATGGTGGAATCCTGCCCTATACTTCTCTGCTGGAAGCCAACGCAGCAACAACAAATAATTAATCGAGGAAAAAACGATGTTCAAAAAGATTGCGATGAGTCTGCTTATTACTCCGCTCTGTATTTTCGCCCAGGATGACTTCGATGCCATTGAAATTACCGTAAACGAAGTTAGCGAGGGGATTTATTTTCTGGAAGGCTCCGGTGGCAATATCGGGCTCAGCGTTGGCGAGGATGGCGTGTTCATTATTGATGATCAGTTTGCGCCTTTGACAGAAAAGATAAAGGTAGCAATTGCAGAATATTCCAGTGAAGACGTTCAGTTTGTGTTTAATACGCATTTTCACTATGACCATACCGACGGCAACGAAAATTTTGGTGCGGCTGGTGCCATCATAGTGTCCCAGGACAATGCCAGGTTGCGCATGACTCAAGACAATTTCCTGCAAGTGGTTAACGTACAACAAAATGCCTACAACGTTGATGGCCTGCCGAAAGTCACCTTTACCGATTCAATTACCCTGCATTATAACGGGCACACCCTGCATGCCAGACATTTCGGACGAGGACATACCGATGGCGATGCCATCGTGAAATTTGAGGAAGCAAATGTAATCCATACCGGCGATGTTTTCGTCCGCTATGGCCTGCCATTTATAGATGTACCAAATGGCGGTAACCTGAATGGCATGATCAGGGTAATGCATGAAATTATTGCCATGGCGGATGATCGAACAAAAATTATTCCCGGCCATGGGGAGCTATCCAGTCGTCAGGATATGGTCGATTATGTATCCATGCTGGAAATCATTCGCGACAGGGTGTACGAAGGAATCAAGGCTGGTATGACGCTGGAGCAGATTACCGCATCAAAACCGATAAGAGGCTACCCAGTAGGATTCCTGAATAACGAGTCGTTCTCAAAAATAGCCTATGACAGTTTCTTTCAGTAACTATTTATCACTTTTAAAACCTGCAAATAACGATAGTATAACCAGCTGTTTGCCACTGGCATTATCTGCAACAATAAAAAGCCCTTATAAGCATTTGTAATAAAACAATCAGGACTTGATAAGCGCAGCATTGACTGCGCTTTGTTATATAAAATGTTATGTAAAATGTTGAATTAAATTTTACATGAATTCCAATAATCAGAATTACTAAGGACGTCTTAAATGCTCGTACCAAAAGCGATCGCCAAGATTCTCAAAGCTGAGGGAATAAAATATCTTTTTGCTTACCCCTTGAACCCCATCATTGAAGCTGCCGCAGAAGAGGATATCAGAACCATTATCGTGCGCCAGGAAAGAACCGGTGTGCATATGGCTGATGCCTTGAGTCGAATGACTTCCGGTGAAGAAATTGGCGTTTTTGTAATGCAGCATGGACCGGGAGCGGAGAACGCTTTTGGCGGGGTTGCCCAGGCCTTTGGCGAATCTGTACCGGTGCTTATTATGCCCGCCGGTTACGAGCGCAGGCTGGCCAATTATTACCCCAATTTTAATTCCACCCTTAATATGAAGCACATCACCAAATGGGCTGAGCCGATAACCTCCGGCGCCGAAGTGCACAACATCATGCGTCGTGCCTTTACCCAGTTGCGCAATGGCAGGCCGGGCCCGGTACTGGTCGAAATCCCCTGGGACGCCTGCAAGGAAGAGGCGGACATCTCGTCATACGTTCCAAGCTACAAAACGAAATCCGCACCTGAGGTGGGTGCTGTCAAGGCTGCGGCCAAAGAACTTGCCGCAGCGGATAAACCGGTTATTTATGCAGGTCAGGGAATTAACTATGCCCAGGCATGGGATGAATTAAAGGAAATCGCGGAACTGCTGAATGTACCTGTTACTACCAGCCTGGAAGGCAAAAGTACCTTCAATGAAACCCATCCCCTGAGTATTGGCTCCGGAGGGCATGCGACGCCCAAAGCGGTTTACCACTTCATCAATGAAGCCGATCTGATTTTTGGCGTTGGCTGCAGCTTTGCCATAACTTCATTTGGTACACGCATGCCAGACAATAAAAAAGTGATCCATGCGACTCTGGATCCAATGGATCTGAACAAGGATGTACCAGCAGAAATTGGTTTAATTGGGGATGCCAAACTGACCCTGCGCGCATTAATAGATGAACTAAACACCCTGGATCTCGTCAAGGCAAAGGACCGCAAGGATTCTGTGCCGGCAGCAATCAAAAAAGTGAAGGATGCCTGGATGGCAGAATGGTTGCCCAAGCTGACTTCTGATCAGGCACCGATGACGCCTTATCGGGTCATTTATGAACTCAATAAGCTGGTAGACAAGCAGAAAGTGGTTATTACCCATGATGCCGGTAGCCCCCGCGACCAGCTGGTGCCATTTTGGGAGAGCGAGGCGCCACTGTCCTATATTGGCTGGGGAAAAACCACGCAGCTGGGCTATGGTTTACCACTGGCGATGGGTGCCAAGCTGGCTCGCCCGGATCATCTGTGTATCAATGTTTGGGGAGATGCTGCGATTGGATTTACCGGCATGGATTTTGAGACGGCGGTGAGAGAGAACATTCCGATACTTTCCATTCTCTTTAATAATTTCTGCATGGCTATGGAATTACCGATTATGGAAGTTTCTACAGAGAAATATCGCTCTACGGATATCGGAGGCAATTATGCCGACATGGCGAAGGCCTTTGGTGGTTATGGTGAGCGAATTACCGATCCTGATGACATAGTCGCTGCGCTGAAAAGAGGAATAGAAGCAACAGAAAATGGCCAGGCCGTATTACTTGAGTTTATCACCTGCAAGGAGCTGGACATGTCCCTGCATTATTCCAGCTACGGAAAATAATCTTGATCAAAAAGTAGAAATAAATTCTTGCGAACCCGAATGGAATAAATTTTTTCTTACTTAAAAAAGGAAAAAGGAAAAAGGAAAGCACAAAAGTAAGTTCTAAAATTTATCGGATATCAAGAAGTATGTCCGTTGCTAAATTATATAATAAAAAGAAATGCAATAGTGGGGAAGGTATGTTTAACAGGCTTCAGGAAAAAATCGGTCCGGGATTGCTTTATGCTGCATTAGCGGTGGGCGTTTCCCATCTTGTGTCCTCTCCTACTGCGGGAGCAACCTATGGACTCATCATGGTTGGCTATGCAGTTCTGGTATGTCTGGTTAAGTATCCGACATTTTTGTTTGGTGCTACCTATGCTGCGGCTACCGGAGATACTCTGGTAGAAGGATATAAGCGCATGGGAAGGTGGGTAGTTGTCCTGTTCTTCTTTATGCAAATATTTGAATATACCTTTGCTATATCCGGCGTTACAGTGACCACCGCAGCCATAATTCGTAGTGTTTTTGGTTTTGAAGCCGGCATTTTTCTGGAGCTCGGACTGGTCTTTATCTGTATGGCAATCCTTGCACTTGGTAGATATTCTGTTCTGGAAGATATAACCCGGGTATTGGTTATTCTGTTTACTGTCGGAACGGTAATAGCGGCAATAGTGGCGACCGTAGGCATTGATACCAATGGGGCAAGCCTGTCCGCCGATCTGACTTTTGACACCCCGACGATATTATTTCTTATTGCTGTTGCCGGTTGGATGCCAACCGGAACAGCGGGTTCTGTGGGACTGTCTCTTTGGGTAAAGGCTAAAAGCATACGTTTGCAACGGCCGGTCACTATCAAGGAAGCTACGTTCGATTTTCATGTTGGTTACGGAACGGCAATTTTTCTGGCTATCTGCTTTGTTACGCTGGGCACTTTGGTGATGTACATCAATGGCGTGGCAGTTGAATCCGGTGGTGCAGCTTTTGCCGACCAGCTGATCAGCCTCTTTACTTCTACTATTGGTGAGTGGATTTATCCGGTTATTGCCTTGTCCGCGATCACCGTTATGTTTTCCACCCTGCTGACTCTGGTGGATTTACTGCCCCGATCTTCAGCGGCTGCGCTGGTTGAAATATTGTCGGTAAGTGAAGAGGAAAAGTCCGCCAGGTTTAGTGTGCTCTATCTTTCCTTCATTGTAGTAGAGCTCTTTCTCGTCATGGGCGTGTTATTTGTATTGCTGGATGATTTTGGTACCTTTATTGCCTGGGTTACGTCCATGGGTTTTGTAGTGGCACCGGTCTTTTCCTACCTCAATCACAAGGCAATGTTTGGCCCTGATGTGGCGGAAAAAGATCATCCGAATAAGGTCATCCGTTACTGGAGTATCGGTACTATAATTATTTTGACACTGGTCGCGCTGATGTTTGTCTACATGAATTGGCTGGCATAGGTTTATAGCCAGTATCATGAAAATTGTAATTGCGTTTAAAGATTCTGTGACTGCAAGCAGTTACAGAAATGCAGGGGAAAGTCCATGCTAGAGTTTTTATCCAGAGAGCGAATTATTGCTCCCCCGGGGTTTAATCGCTGGAAGGTTCCCCCTGCATCCATTGCGATCCACCTTTGTATCGGCTCGGTTTATGCCTGGAGTATTTATAACCCGCCATTAACGCGCCTGTACGGTGTCGTCAATTCTGCTTCATCAGACTGGAGCCTTCAGGATGTTACCTGGATATTTTCCGTAGCGATTGTTTTCCTCGGTCTTGCCGCGGCCTTAGCCGGACACTGGCTCGATAAGGTCGGTCCGCGCTTGATGGGCACAGCAGCGGCAGTGCTCTGGGGTGGTGGATACCTGATTGGCGGGCTCGGAATTTTTACACACCAGTTATGGCTGTTGTATTTTGGTTATGGTGTTCTCGGGGGATGTGGCCTAGGGCTTGGTTATGTTTCTCCAGTCAGCACACTGATCAAATGGTTTCCGGATCGTCGGGGGATGGCAACAGGTATGGCCATCATGGGGTTTGGTGGTGGTGCAATGATAGGCGCGCCATTGAAACGATACTTCATACAGTATTTTTATGAGGCGCCGGAATATCTGGGTACAGTTGATCAGGTCAACCTGATCACTGAAGCCGGGCGTCGCTTTGTCGAGCGCGCCGGTGAGCAACTGGAAGTAGTGGTAGTTGGCGCCAATGAGCTTGCAGGCATGCTGGTACCAGGTCCGGAAGGGGTTTATGTGGTGGGTACCGGGTCAGTGGGCGTGGCTGAAACCTTTCTTGTGTTGGGTATCCTCTATTTTATTGTCATGGTCATTGCCTCTTTTTCCTATCGGGTTCCGGCAGATGACTGGCAACCGGAAGGATGGACGCCGCCCCGGGATGATGACAGTGCCAGCAAAATGATGACTTCACATAATGTGGATATCGAAGAAGCGATGAAGACACCACAGTTTTATAAACTATGGGTTGTGCTTTGCATGAATGTGTCCGCAGGCATTGGTGTGTTGGGAGTTGCCAGCACCATGATGAGTGAAATTTTTGGCACCACCTTGCCAGGAATTGTGGACGGTGCCTTCGCTGCCATTTACGTCAGCATGATTTCAGTCTTTAACATGCTGGGTCGATTTATCTGGGCCAGCTTTTCAGACTATATTGGCCGCAAAAATACCTATTGGATATTTTTTGCTCTGGGAATTCTACTTTATTGTTCTGTGCCATTTGCCGCACAGCAGGTCAGCGCCAATCCGGCAGTGGTCTGGCTGGTACTGTTTTATGCGGCCACCATGATTATCTTTACAATGTATGGCGGTGGCTTTGCCACTATTCCTGCCTACCTTGCTGACGTCTTTGGTACAAAATATGTTGGCGGAATACATGGCCGTTTGCTTACTGCCTGGAGCACGGCGGGTGTTGTAGGTCCGCTGGCGATAACCTCTTTCAGGGAATCTGCAGTAACCCGGGCAATTACCGATCTGGTTAGCAAAATTGACCCCGCCGATTTCCAGGCACACTATGGTGCAGGTCTTGACCAGCTTTCCCAGCTGGTTTCAGCGCAAACCGTGACCATTGCCAGCCTTATGGAGATAGCGCCAGCTGGCACTATTGATCCTACCTCCAGTCTCTATAACAACACCATGTATCTTATGGCTGCCCTGTTGTGTATTGGTCTGGTTGCCAATGCGACCATGAAGCCGGTTGATAATAAACATTATTTACCGGATTAATTGTTGAAGGAATTATGAAATTGGCTGGCAGACCCGGGGATTTCCTTGATTCCTGACGGGATGTAGTTTACTTTCGATGGCCAATTTGCATTCAGCAGGTAAATTTCAAAAGTTTCAATCGCCCGCTGTAAGTAAAGTCAGTATCTGTAGTATTTATTTTTTTCTATTTCTAGTTCGAGGGGTATATACATGAAAACGTTAATTGTTAAGTCTGGTCTGATGCTTTGCCTGTTATTTAGTGCACACATGGTAAACGCAGATGTAGCACCGGACTTTATGGACAAGCTGTTATCTGAAGATCGTCCTGAAGCTGATCGTGTCAGAGATGGCTCACGTCGGCCGTATCAGGTCATGAATCTTCTTCAGGTTGATGAGGGAATGACGGTAATGGATATTGGTGCCGGTGGTGGCTGGTATACCAGAGTCATGTCGGCAGCGGTTGGGCCGCGCGGTAAGGTAGTTGCCCAGTTTGGTCCACGTGCTTTGCAAAGAAATGATGGCCAGGCTCAGAAAGATGTGGCGGCAAGCCTTGGAAATACTGAAGCCTTTTTTGAAGAAGTCGCTGATTATCCATCGAATTCCATTGATCGTGCGATTACTGCATTAAACATCCATCATTTTAATAATGAGCGTGCCACGCCTTATTTCGAGGCTATTTATGATGTGCTGAAGCCAGGTGGTATGGTGGCTGTTATTGATCATGTTGGGATGGCGGGAATGGAAAATGCCATGATGCACAGGATGATGAAATCTGATGCACGCTCCTGGATTGAAGCATCTGGTCTGGAAATCGAAGCGGACTCGGATTTGCTGAGCACCAATGCCGATGATCATGCCCGTTCAATTTCAGACCCAATTTATGGCAGAGATGTAGATCGATTTATTTTTATTGCCAGAAAGCCTGATTAAAAAGTCGGTAAAGCAGTAAGTAAAAAGCCGGGAAACACCCCGGCTTTTTTTCGACACGTTTATAAGGAAGCAAGAATGGAATTGAAAATATTTCTTACGGTAATGACTACGATTTTTATAGCCGAACTGGGCGACAAGACCCAACTTGCCACAATGCTATTTGCCGCCGACAAGGAGGTAAGCAAGCTAACGGTTTTTCTGGCAGCATCTCTGGCGTTGGTTCTGGCTTCTGCCGTCGGCGTTCTTGCCGGCAGCGTGTTGTCGGAATATATCAATGAAAAGTATCTGCATTATGTTGCAGGTGCGGGCTTTATTATCATTGGTGGTTATACTTTGGCCACTGCCTAGGCGATGGAAATGCAAAGGTAGGAATAGGCGGGTGGGCTAAAATCATTGGGGGTGTTAAGTTTAACTATGATAAATTTAGTCGAAAAATAAAGCGTTTGGAAAGCTTGCCAGTAATGAATTCGCGAGATTAGAAAAAGGAAAAAACAATTGGAGCAAAATATGGTCAGAAATCTACTTCTTGTAAGCGTATTAATGTTGGGCTCGTCTCTGGCCTACTCCCAACCAGATTTTAGTGGACTCTGGTTTCCGGCGTTTGGTCCTGGTGCGCCTCAATTGGCTCCCGCTACCAGGGAGTTACCCTTTAACGAAAGCGCGCAGAAACTGCACGATGACTACGTTGCATCATTTGATCTCTCGGATGATCCAGGTGGTTTCTGTATAAAACCTGGTCTGCCAAGAAGTATCTGGGGCGCCCCTTTTCCGGTAGAAATTGTTCAGACGGATGGTTTTATAAATATGCTATGGGAAGGTTATTTCCAGTACCGAAAGATCTACCTGGAGGGTAGCCCAAGACCGGAACCAATCCTTCATACCGGCATGGGTTACTCTGTAGGACACTTTGAAGGCGATACCCTGGTGATTGAAACCAGTTATTTGCGCGAGCATCCCTATATGCGACGTACCCCGAACTCTGACGATGCAACCATAGTGGAGCGCTGGAATATAGTCAGCCTCCCCGATGCCGACGGAGTTGAGCAAAAGTATCTGACCAATGAAATGGTGCTGACAGATGAGAAACTCTACACAGAACCGGTTCGTATTACCGGATCGCTCAGATATTCTCCCGATACCCCTATAATGGAATATTCCTGTAGCGAATCCATCTATGATGAGTATCTACAGGAGCGCGGTCTCCAGTTGCCGGATTTCAGTGATCTCGACTAAATGCGCTGGTAGCCAGTTGGGTATGTAACATGCGTCATCAAATCATCCCTGCTTTCGCTTGATAAAGGTTTCTCGGCTATTTATCCTAGCTAACCCTTTTATCTCACTGCTTATCGGCGGGAGAGGGCATTTTGCACTGGCTTAATGTCTTTTTGTAGCTGACTCGCAGAGGAAAGGCGGGAAGTTGATTGGGCAAAAGGAGCTGGAGTTATCTTAACAGCGTAGAGCCATGTTGTGGTTTACACTGGCTACAACGCAAAAACGTTTTTTCCTCAGACTTAAATTCAGGATTTTGAGAAACAGGCCCGGAGGGGCTAGCAGCCAGCATGAAAAGTAATAAAAACAACATAATACAGGCGCTTAGCAGAAGAAGTCTGTTGGCAGGTACGGCACTGTGTGGTCTCGGCCTGGCCCTCAAGCCTGCACTAACCCTGGCTGCCCAGGCGAGCGTGCAAACATCGCTGGTAAGAGACAATATTCACCTGATATCCGGGGCGGGCTGTAACGTAGTGGTCGCGGTTGGAAGCGACTCTGTCCTTGTCGTAGATGGTGGGCATGAGGATTATTCGGCTGCAGTACTGGCAGAAATTGATCGCCTGGGGCAGGGAAAACCGGTTACCGCGCTGTTTAATACCAATTGGCGGCCGGAACACTGTGGTCTGAATGAGCATTTTGGATCATTGGGCACCCGCATCATTGCCCATGAAAATACCCGCCTTTGGCAAAACAATGATTTTTACGTTTCCTGGGAAGATCGGCATTATCGTCCAATGGCACCCACAGCCCAGGCCAATTCGACTTTTTACAAGCAAGACTCATTAACCTTTGCCGGCAGCAGCGTCGATTACGGTTTTATCAGTCAGTTCCATACGGACGGTGATATCTATGTCTATTTTCGCGAATCAAACGTGATTATTTTGGGTGATATGCTGACAGTGAACGCTTACCCACTTCTTGATTATGTAAGCGGTGGCTGGATTGGCGGGGCCCAGAAAACTACCGCAGAGCTATTACAAATGACTGATGCCCAGACGCTACTGGTTCCCGCTGTTGGCGCGATACAGCAACGTCCGGCTCTTGAAGTCCAGCAGCAAATGCTTGATCTGGCTTATGAAAAAGTTGCCGATGCCTACCGAACGGGTAGAAGTCTCGACCAGTTCATGGCGACCTCGCCAATGTCGGAATACGATAGCATCTATGGTGACGCCAGTTTGTTTGTGCAGTTGTTATACCGCGGTACCTGGTATCACGTACCGGGACGAGCTATTCCAGGCATTATTTGATTGTCGTGAAATGATAATGAAAGATGCCGCATGGGCTGTATTGAAGTAATTTGCAGAAAATAGAGGAAATTGGCGCTTTTTGGCGACAATTGTAGGCAATTAAAGGCAAATGTACGTAGATATGAGCTGTCATAAGTTGAAAGAAAATCCGTATTAAGCAGGCACTAGTTTCTATGAAGAAGAAAACCCTTTTCCAGAACCCGTTTAACATTGTGCTGGGTCGCTTGTGCATGGTGCTCTCCATGTCGGGTTTGAGCGGCATATCAGTAATGGCAGCATCGGCCGATTACCAGGTTGCGGTCAATGACCTGGAAGAAAGCTGGTCTACTTTGGAGAAATATTGCACGACTTGTCATAACTTTGAAGATTATGCCGGTGGTGTCGATTTTACGCTGGTGGGGCCACAGGACGTCGGCACAGAGGCTGAAATTTTTGAAATGGTACTGCGCAAAATTCGTAACAGCGTTATGCCTCCACCGAGTCAGGAACAGCCTTCCGAGAAAGAACGCTGGGAGCTCATTGCCGACCTGGAAAAAGCACTGGATAGTCACGCCGCCATGGAGCCAGATCCTGGGCGCATCGGGCTGCATCGGTTGAACAGGACAGAATATGTTAATGCCATTTATGATATTACCGGAGTAAGACTGGATACCGAGCTGTCCTTGCCAAAAGATGATAACAGTGACGGTTTTGACAATATTGCCACCGTACTGAAGATCTCTCCCTCATTTCTTGATCAGTATATTGCTGCGGCCAGAGTCGTTAGTGAGCAGGCCGTAGGAAACCCTTTTCCAAGAAATGAAAGCACTGTTTACCGTATGGATCCGGCCAACCAGGCAGGGCATATCGACGGTTTGCCAATGGGCACCAGGGGCGGCGTTCTGGTTGAACATGTTTTTCCCGTAGATGGTGAGTATTCACTTAGCGTACTGGGCATGGCTGGTGCGGGATATACGCTGGGTATGGAATACAATCATACGGTCATTGTTACCGTGGATGGCGAAAAAATATTTCAGCGCGATATTGGCGGAGGCGAAGACCTGCGCATGCTGGATCAAATTCAGGCACCGGCTGTCGCTGAAATAAATGGCCGCTTCAGTGATATACCTGTATCCCTGACCTCCGGTGAGCATGAAATCGGGGTTGCCTTTGTGGCTCGCAGTTTTGCTGAATCGGATGAGTTTCTTCATGACCTGGGCGGTAATCGGGGCATGGGCAGAATTGCACGAGCAAGAGGTCTGGAAATCAAGGGGCCGATTACTTCGGCAGGTGTTATAGACACGCCCAGCCGGCGCAAGGTGATGATCTGTGAGCCTGATGCGGCGGCTTCAGAACTGGAATGTGCGCGCCAGATTTTTGCCAACCTGGCAAAACAGGCTTTCAGGCGGCCAATTAGTGATGAAGATCTTGCTGCACCACTGCGCTTTTATGCCGCTGGCCGGGAACTGGGCTCCTTTGATGAAGGGATAAAGAACGGCATGATGGCTATCCTGACCAGCCCCAAGTTTCTTTTCAGAGCGGAAATTCCCCCGGAGAATGCCCAACCTGGTGATGTTCTAGCAATCAATGATGTTGAACTTGCTTCGCGTCTGGCATTTTTTCTCTGGAGTTCATCCCCGGATCAGGAATTAATTGATCTGGCAGCGAGAAATGATTTGAGTAAACCCCGGGTTTTGTCTGACCAGATTGAAAGAATGCTTGAGGATCCCCGGGCCGACTCACTGGTTGAAAACTTTGTATTTCAGTGGCTGCGCCTGCGTGACCTTGAAAACATTGATCCCGACCCTGAGATTTATCCAGCCTACAATGCCGGACTACTGGAAGCATTTCGCGAGGAGATTCGGCTTTTTGCTGGTAGTGTATTCCGTGATAACAATAATATCCTCGACCTGATTACCGCCGATTACACCTATCTGAATGAAGAACTGGCCCTGCATTATGGTATCAGTAATGTGAAGGGAGGCCAGTTCCGGAAAGTCAGGCTTGAAGACGAAGAGCGTTATGGATTGCTGGGAACAGGCGGCGTATTAATGGTGACATCCTATGCCAATCGCACAACGCCGGTTATTCGGGGCGCCTATATTATGGAAAACTTCCAGGGTGTACCACCTGCAACTCCGCCACCGAATGTGGAGGCATTTCCGGAAACCCCTGAAGGGGCAACAGTATCCCAGACAGTAAGAGAACGTCTGGAAGTTCACCGAGATAATCCCGCCTGTGCTGGTTGTCATGACGTAATGGATCCCCTGGGGCTGGCTCTGGAAAATTATAATGCCATAGGTCAGTGGCGTGAGCGCGACAGTGACGCGGGAAATATTCCTATTGACGCTTCCGGCCAGCTGGCGGATGGTACGCCTCTGAATGGCGTTAATGATTTGCGGGAAGCCCTGGTGACTCGACCTGAACAGTTTGTGCAGACCTTCACTGAAAAATTGATGACATATTCACTGGGTCGCTCTGTGGAGTATCATGACATGCCCGCGGTACGGGAAATTGTGAGGAATGCAGCCCGGGATGATTACAGTTTTACATCAATAGTGATGGGAATAATCAATAGTGATCAGTTCAGGAAGATCACTGTGCCTGAAGAGAATATGCAGGTCGGTGGCTTATAAAGAGCTTAAGAAGCTCCATGTTTGCCCTGTTTAGTACGTGTCAGTACTAGTGAGTATGAGGAGAAGAATAATGTTCATTACCAAGAAGCACATGCCCAGACGGACCTTTTTGAAAAGTGCTGCTGCGAGTGTATCCCTGCCGTTACTGGAAGCCATGATCCCGGCAGGAACTGCATTGGCGCAAACTGCCGCGACCACAGCCCCGAGAATGGGCTTTTTCTATTTCCCTCATGGGGCAGTGATGGAAAACTGGACACCTGAAACCGTTGGCAATGAATTTGAACTGAAATCTATTTTGCAGCCTCTGGAAAGCCATAAAAACTATCTGACCATCGTTTCCAATCTGGAAAATAAGCGTGCCTATGGCCCCGTGCATGCTATAACTCCCGGCACCTGGTTAACTGGAGCCGCGCCACGAGTAAGTCATGAACCTTATGGCGGTACGACAGTTGATCAGATCGCTGCCCAGCATATTGGCCAGGATACACCGCTCCCCTCTATCGAAGTGGCGACAGAAACCAGTGGTGCTGCCGGTTCCTGTGATCGTGCCTATGGTTGTAGTTATGCCGGTACCATTTCTTTTCGAACACCCACCACGCCACTGCCGATGGAAAATAATCCACGCAAATTGTTTCAGACCATGTTTGGTGTTGGCGACAATGCCCAGGAACGTGAGCGCCTGGCGAAACAGACCAGCAGCATTCTGGATCTGATGATGGAGGAATCCAACCAGCTGGCGAAAAAGCTCGGTGCTACGGACCGGGTGGTATTGAATGATTATCTGGAAACTGTACGGGAAATAGAACGTAGGGTACAGAAAACGGCAGAGCATGATATGTCGCATATGGAGTTGCCCGATGCACCTTCTGGCATCCCTGGTTCTTTTGATGATCACATCAATCTACAAATGGATCTCATTTTATTGGCCTACCAGGGAAATATCACACGCATTGCCAGCATGATGCTGGCGGCTGAAGTCAGTAATCAGACTTATAACCATGTTGGCGTTTCAGATGCTTTCCATCCACTGTCACATCATCAGAATGATGCCAATAAAATTGCCCGTCTTTTGAGGATTCAGGAATATCACAGCCGCGTCTTTGCACGTTTTGTTGACAAACTGGCTGAGTTGCCGGACGGCGATAACGGTTCCATGCTGGACAATTCCATCATGTTATATGGCAGTAATATGAGCAACAGTAACGCACATGACCACTATCCTCTGCCTTCAGTTATTGTTGGCAAGGGTGGTGGAACTATAAAAGGCGGTCAGCATATTCGGGCTGAAGAAAGAACACCAGTTTCCAATTTAATGCTGACGGTTCTGGATCGAATTGGTGTGCATGAAGAATCTTTTGGTGACAGCACCGGTCGCTTCGAAGAAGTTTAAACACTGAAAAAAGATAAAAGAGGAGTACTGGACCTGGCAAATACCGGTTCGGGTTTTTAGTATGAACAGAATTCATTTCAGAAATATTTTCTGCGCGGGACTTTTATCATTCATCTTTTTTCCATTATCCGGTTTTTCCCAGGATGGCAATGAAGCCCGACTGCTGGAACTGGCAATTTCAGGTGAGACCGAGGCGGCGCGGGAACTGATTGACCGCAACACCGATGTTAATCAGGCTCAGTCCGATGGAACCACGGTTTTGCATTGGGCTGTTTATCATAACGACGAAGACCTGATTCGCTTGTTACTCAGACGTGGTGCCGATGTCACTGCCAGAAATGACTATGGTGCTACGCCATTATCCCAGGCAACCATCATTGGTAATCCCTATGTCATTAAACGACTGCTGGATGCAGATGCTGACCCTAATGAAAAGGGTGCTGATGACCAAACCCCGATCATGATTATTGCTCGCACTGATAATATTGAAGCAGCCGAAGTTTTGCTGAAGGCCGGGGCGGATGTAAACGCATTAGAAAAATGGCGTGGCCAGACTGCCCTGATGTGGGCAGCAGCTCAGAAACAGCCGGAGATGGTTGGCTTTTTACTGGAACACGGTGCTGATCCTGATGCGCAATCCATGCCCAATAACTGGGAACGGCAGGTCACTGCGGAACCACGAATGAAAGTACTACCAGCCGGCGGCCTTACGCCGCTGCTGTATGCAGCCCGGGAGGGATGCGCAGAGTGTATTCGTTTGCTGATCGAAGCTGGTGCCGACATTAACAAATCGGATCCGGAGTCGGTAACGCCATTATTAATGGCGACACTGAATGCCAAGTGGGATTCTGCAAAGCAGCTAATTGAATCAGGCGCCCTGCTGGATAAGTGGGACTTCTATGGCAGGAACCCGCTTTATGGCGCTGTTGATTATAGCACGATTCCTCATGGTGGCCGTCCCGACCGATTGTCGGGCGACCTGACGACGCCACTGGAAATAATTGAGATGATTCTGGAGCGGGGCGGGAATCCGAATTTGCAGTTAAAACTGTTTCCACCTTACCGTGCTCTGGGTGCAGACCGGGGAGCCGATGGACTACTGAGAACAGGCGTCACGCCGCTTTTTCGCGCAGCCCGAGGCGCAGATATACCAGCCATGAAATTGCTTCTTGAACATGGTGCCCTGGTGGATTTGCCCCAGGAAAACGATGTAACGCCGCTCATTGTTGCAGCGGGATATCGGGCCAGCGCCATTGATACCCGGGGAAGGTTCCGTAACGAGGAAGAATCCTTCGCTGCTACAAGCCTGCTGCTTGAATATGGCGCTGATGTAAATGCCCGCGAAGATTTCGGCCAGACAGCTATTTTTGGCGCAGCCACTAATGGCTGGAACAGTGTCGTGCAATTGCTTGTAGATCACGGTGCTGATCTGTCTATTGAAGACTCAAATGGCAATACTGTATTTGATGCCGCTATGGGTCAGGCTGGAAGGTTTGGTCGTGGTGCCGGCGGGGATGTTCATCTGGAAACAGCAGCATTAATAGAACAATTACGCGCGCAGTAGAATAATAAAGCAGGCTGTTGTTGCAGCCTTGCTTCGGAAAGTTAAGCCAGATTTCCTGCGCCGGTCAATACCTGTCCTTGTGCTCTCGACTTTAAAACCTTTGGCGATAAGCAGACCTCTCAAGCACCATAATCAACTTTTTGGCGACTCTATTATTGCTGACTGCTGGAAGCATCAAGATTGTGTCATAATTTCCTTCACTGAAAATTAACATGAAATAATTTCTATCATGAAAAATATCACCGGCTTATATCTTTTATTGTTTAGTCTTTTATCTATTACCCCATCAAGCCTTTTGCAGGCCCAGGTGACACCATCGCCAGAGTTTCTTGGTGAAGACCTGTTACAGTCGCCAGTACAAGCTTGGGTGACCAATGGCGGGAATCTCTATAACTGGCGTTACTCGCCACTTGATCAGATCAATAAAAACAATGTGTCCGGTGTAAAAGCTAACTGGCGCACTCATCTGGAGTCCGGCACTGCACCAAACCACAGCGGACAGGCACAGGTGCTTTATTATGAAGGCGTGCTTTATACCATTACCGGAGAAAATGATGTTTTTGCCATTGATGTAGAAAGCGGTGAACATCTTTGGCAATACAAGGCCAATCTGGATCCTAATCGGGTGAATGTTTGCTGTGGCTGGGTTAGCCGTGGTGTAGCGATGGGAGAAGGAAAAATTTTTATTGGTCGTCTCGATGCAAAAATAATTGCTCTGGATCAGGTAAGCGGTGAAGTTGCCTGGGAAATCCAGGCAGAGGATCCCTTAAAGGGATACGCCATAACCAGTGCACCACTGTATTTTGATGGCATGATCATTACCGGTTTTGCGGGTGGTGAACTGGGCATTCGTGGACGGATAAAAGCTTATGATGCTGCCACTGGCGACTTGCTCTGGACCTTCTATACCATTCCCGGTCCAGATGAATTCGGACATGATACCTGGCCTTCGTATAACGATAACTGGATGTATGGCGGTGCGCCAATATGGCAAACACCAACGGTAGATCCTGAACTGGGCATGGTTTATTTTTCTACTGGTAACGCAGCGCCGGATTTTAATGGCTCTACCCGGGAAGGGGATAATCTGTTTACCGTATCAATGATCGGCCTTGATGTTTACAGTGGTGAATACAAGTGGCATTTTCAGCAGGTACACCATGACATCTGGGATTACGATTCTCCCAATCCAACTATTCTGTTTGATGCAGAATATGATGGCGAGATGCGCAAAGGGATCGCCGAAGTATCAAAGACAGGCTGGGTTTATATACTTGATCGTATTACCGGTGAACCATTAATCGGTATTGAGGAGCGACCGGTACCTCAGGAGCCGCGCCAGAAAACAGCAGCGACTCAACCATACCCCATTGGCGATGCCGTTGTTCCCCAGGAAATTGATATAGCGCCGGAAGAACTGGCACTGATAAACCAGGGCAGAATTTTTACTCCATTCTGGACAGAGTTGGTGATCTATAAACCACAGATGGCAGTCAACTGGGCACCTTCTTCCTATGACCCCGAAAATAATCACATGTATATCTGTGGAATCGATAACACGGCTTTTTCCAATAGTGATGGCAATCAGACTTTTCAGGGTGAACCGGAACATGATCGTATCTGGATGGGTGCCGGTGCGCTGACCGGAGTTTCCATTGCTCGCCGTGGAATCTTCTCTGTGATCGATTTAAAGACCAATCGTCTGCAGTGGCAACGGCAATGGACCGAGGGCTGTATGAGCGGATCTATCAATACTGGTGGCGGTTTGATTTTTGCCGGTAGAAGTGATGGTCGTTTAACTGCCATGGATAAAGCGAATGGGGAAATTCTCTGGGCTTTCAGAACTGACGCCGGTGTCAATGCGCCCGCAACCACATTCCTGCATGAAGATGTGCAGTATATTGCCGTGATGTCGGCTGGCACGGTTTATTCTTCAGGGGATCATGGTGATAGCCTGTGGTTATTTTCTCTTAATGGAGAAATGGAATCCCTGCCTTTCGCGCAGGCAGTTAATCCGCTGGCAAATATGTCCCCGGTAGAAATTGCACCCGGTGAGCCGGATCTGCTCGCCGGCCAGTCAACCTTTGATCTGGTTTGCGCCGCCTGCCACGGCAATAATGGCCTGGGTGGCGGGCACTCAGAAGGAATCTCCCTGCAGAATGTCTCGAGTAATCTGGAACGCATCGCCACCGTAATGACTCGCGGTCAGAATGAGCAAATGCCGGCGTTTGAAAACATACTATCAGCGGAGCAGATCCGAGATGTCGCTAATTATGTGAACCAGGCATTGTTTGAATAATTTTTTTAAATGGATAAAGGAAAAAAGATAAAGGAAAAAAGTGGGCCTCTAAACTTTCCAGATTGGTAAGCTCTGACACTCTACGAATTTTTTCCGCTCTCCTTTATCCTTTATCTTTTTCTGGGTTCTTATGACATTGACTCCCTTTAAAGAAATTCAGGAACTGGCCGCAGAAAGAAAAGGCGGCAGGAAAGCGCTCGATGCCTTGCTGGCAACTCACAAACCTCTTTCCTCAAAAAAACTTGCGGCATTAAGTGATGACCGTTATCTCGCCATGATGACACGCTGTGTGTTTAACGCAGGATTTAACTGGAAGGTCATCAAGAACAAGTGGGATGGTTTTGAGGAGGCATTTCATGGCTTCAATCCTCGCGGTCTTGCTCATATGCCACCGGAAAAGTGGGATGCTTACCAGGACGATACGCGCATTGTACGCAACCGGATAAAAATACAGGCGGTTCAGGATAATGCGATCTTTCTGATGGAAGAAGCTGCTAAACATGGTTCTTTTGCCAGCCACTTTGCTAAATGGGCTGTTGAGGATCAAGTGGGCTTAATGGCCTATTTGAAAAAACACGGGGCCAGGCTTGGTGGTAATACCGGCATGTATTTCATTCGTTTCATGGGTAAAGATGGTTTTATATTGAGTGGCGATGTTGTTGGTAGACTACAAGCGGCCGGTCTTGAAATCAGGGACATCCCTTCCAGCAAAAAAGATTTGAGAATCTGTCAGGATGCATTTAATACCTGGCATGATGAAACCGGGCTTTCCTACACAAACCTCTCACGAATCTGCGGTATGTCCATTGGCAAGAATTACGTTCCCCTGTAATGGCAAAAGACACTGGCCTAAAGTGTGCGGATTTTTCATTGAGCTGCTCAGCATGGTGCGTGATGTGTATCCCGACAAGTTGTACCATTAATCTTTTTCTGCATACAATCAGCACATGAAATCCAGTGACCTATGTATTTGTGGAAGCGGCAGAGTGTTTGGTAAATGCTGTGAACCTTTTTTGAATTACACGGCAAAACCAAAAACCGTTAAACAGCTGGTACGTTCCCGTTATGCCGCTTATGCCCTCGGTGAAAACTCCCATCGCGAGTATCTGGTGCGTACCTGGCATCCTGCAACAGCGCAAAACATTCGCATGGCAGACCTAATGGCTGAAGGGCATGTCTGGAAATCATTGGAAATCATCGATACCACCCAAAAAGGTGATCTGGGGCGGGTTGAATTCAAGGCAATTTATGCCGTGGATGATGGCCCTGACCTGGTTCACCATGAGACATCTGCTTTTCATAGGAACAAGGGGGTGTGGCTATACCTGGAAGGCAAGGTAGAAGAATAAATATCAGATTATAAAAATTACCCGCTCATAAACCGCAAACATCCTTTCCTGCTATATAAGCTGGGCGATCACTGACCCGTTTACGCCATGCCTCAACATTAGCAAAGCTACCCATATCCAGATGTTCCCAGGCCTCATAGAATTCTGCACAACAATTTATCCAGGGCACCATGGCAATATCCACAATGCTGTATTCGTCCATAATGTATTTTTTATTATCAAGACGCTTGTCAATCACGCTTAACAAACGTTTGGTTTCATTCGTGTATCGATCAAGCGAATAGCCATCTTGCAGTTTATCGCCGACAAACTTATAGAAATGCCCAAACTGCCCGAGCATGGGGCCAATATGCCCCATCTGAAACATCAGCCATTGAATATGTTCCATCCGACTTAGATAGTTTTGTGGTAGCAGCTGCCCGGTTTTATCTGCCAGGTATATAAGGATGGCTGCGCTCTCTGAAAGCGTTACTGTTTTTCCTTCAGGGCCGTCAGGATCAACAATAGCCGGAATTTTTCCATTAGGGCTGATGCTGATAAATTCCTCATCATGCTGATCGCCACTCATAATATTTATCAGGTGGGGTTCATAGGAAAGCCCCATCTCCTCAAGAGCTATGCTTACCTTCTGGCCATTGGGGGTAGCCATGGAATAGAGCTGTATGACATCAGGGGTTTCAACTGCCCAGCGTGAAGGAAAGAGGGACTCTTTCATGATAATTGTCCTGCAATAGTTCTTATTGCTATTAGAGTTTGAAGAATAGTAAGTATGCGACATACAATGTAGCAATGGAATTATTGAAAACAGTAGAAGTAGAAACTGGAACTAACGTTAATGCAGCCGTTATCTGGCTGCATGGGCTTGGATCCAATGGCCATGATTTTGAGCCCATCATCCCTCAGTTAAAATTACCCGGTGAGAAAAGTGCGCGCTTCATATTACCTCACGCACCGTCGATTCCCATTACCATCAATGGTGGCATGGTAATGCCGGCCTGGTTTGATATTCTGAAACATGGTGAACGTCATATTGATGCTGGCCAGTTACTCAGTTCAGCCGCTGCCATTCATAAATTGATAGACAGAGAGATTGACCGTGGGATAGCCAGTGACCAGATAATTCTGGTGGGGTTTTCCCAGGGTGGCGCAGTTTGTCTGCAGGCCGGACTGACTTATGATAAACCGCTGTCGGGAATACTTGGACTTTCTACCTTCTTCCCATCAGCAGAGGCCATTACTCCTCACCCCTCCAATGGCAGTCTTCCCATCCAGATTTTTCATGGTACTCTGGACACTATGTTGCCTGAATGGATGGCGGAGAATACTGTGAAGTATCTTAAAAAATTGGGCTACCACCCGCATTATAAAACCTACCCTATGTCGCATAGGGTTTGTCCTGAAGAGATAGAAGATATTTCTCAATGGCTACAGGACAGACTTTTATAATGACATAGAGTCATAATGGCATAGCGAATGGGAAATTGGGCCATTGAAAGCCCAACTCCGGCGCCCCTGATTAATGAAGCTACAAGATAACGAACACGACTCTATCCATTCATTTATCACCTTAAACCAGATAAACCACAGTTATGCGGAAGGCTCGCAGCAGCATCGTGTGCTGGAAAAGGTGTCACTGAAGATTAGTAAAAGTGAAAAAGTAGCATTGCTGGGTCGCAGTGGTTCAGGCAAGTCCACCTTGCTCAACCTGATCAGCGGTATCGACCTGCCGGAACAGGGAACAGTGATACTCAATGGACACAATATCTCTGCGCTGAATGAAACCCAGCGTACCTTGTTTAGACGTCAGCATATCGGCTTCATCTACCAGTTTTTTAATCTTGTCCCCAGCCTTACTGCTGTTGAAAATGTTGCCCTGACACTTGAACTCAATGGTATGGCGTCCGCAGCAGCCAGAGAAAAGAGCATGACATTATTGTCGAGACTGAAAGTGGCGGATAAGGCCGCCAGTTTTCCTTCCCGCTTATCCGGAGGTGAACAACAGCGCATTGCCATTGCCAGAGCCCTGGTGCATTCCCCGGATATTGTTCTGGCTGATGAGCCCACCGGAAATCTGGATGCAAAAACAGGTGAAGATGTACTGCAGGTGCTTCATGACATCCTCGATGAAAGTAAAAGCTCTCTGCTGCTGGTGACTCACAGTCTTGCTGTTGCCAGAACTGCCAGCAGGGTTCTCACTCTGGAAAACGGTGCCATCTCGGAGCGAGATGGTGACTTTGCCTGGTGACTTATATGAGTACAAAGTGATTACCGGCACAGGATTACTATGGCGTAGTGCAATGCGTTATGCCTTGCAGCGACCCTGGCAAACTGTCCTGAACATACTTGGCATTACTGTCGGTGTGATGATGGTAGTGGCAGTTGATCTTGCCAATAACAGCGCAAGGGAAGCATTCGACAAGTCCCTGGAACTGCTTAGCGGGCAGATCTCTCATCAGATTAGCGCTGGTTCCGATGGTCTGCCAGATGCTTTTTTTACGCGCGTAAAGACCGAGCTAGGTCTGCAAAAAGCCGCCCCCTCACTGAGTGGTAAGGTAAGAGTTAATGGGCAGGAACTGACCCTGCTTGGTATTGATGTCATCAGCGAAGCGGCAATGCAACGTAGCCGCCCTGGACTGCCTGATCAGGTTTTTGCGGTAACCGGTAATTTCATCGCCGCTATTGGCCGCACACGTAGCGTGGTTATGGAAGAAAGCCTCGCACAATCTCTTGGCCTTGAAGCAGGCGATACTTTCATCTTAAGTACCATGAACGCTTCACATCAGGCTGAACTTGCCGCCGTATTTGAAAGCGCCGATGTAGCGCTAACGGACAACCTTGTTCTTGCTGACATCGCCGCTGCACAAAACTTGCTGGATCGGCCAGGACGCCTGGATGCCATAGATTTGACCCTGGATGACGAAGCAGTGGCTCAGTTACGCAGCTGGTTGCCGGCAAATCTTATGTTGGTTGAAGTACAGGGGCGCAATGACAATCTGCAGCAGATGAGCGAGGCTTTTCATATTAACCTGCTAGCCATGAGTCTGTTGTCATTACTGGTCGCCGGATTGTTGATATACAACACTGTCACCTTGTCGGTAATTCAGCGTCAACAAACCCTGGGAATATTCAGAGCCCAGGGCGTTACCCGGCAACAGGTTTTTACTCTGGTGATTCTTGAGAATGCTGCCCTGGGGTTGATAGCCAGTGTGTTGGGCGTAGTTGCAGGGTTTCTGCTTGGTCGTTTCCTGGTTTCCATGGTGACGGCGACGATAGACAATCTATACTTTAATCTTCCTATCAACAGTTTTTTTGTCGATTTCTGGGTGTTACTGAAAGGTCTGGTATTGGGCATGCTGCTAAGCATCGCCTCTGCTGTCCTGCCCGCTGTGCGTGCTGCCCTGAGCCGGCCAGTCACCTTGCAGCATCAGGCCGCCGTCAACAGTGAATGGCAAAGAAAGATCCATTTGCTGGCACTGCCCGGGATACTTTTACTGCTTGGGGGGCGCTTAATGCTGATACCGGAATACGGGTCCCTGGTTACAGGTTTTGTCGCCCTGACATTAATGGTATTTGGGTTTTGTTTGCTGGTGCCTGGTCTGCTTTATTTGCTGTTACAGTTATTACTGCTGATAAGTCGGCGCTGGATTGGACTTCCCGGGGTCATGGCTTTACGTAATGCAAGCAGCGCCATTAATCGAACTGGCCTGGCTGTTGCAGCCTTGTGCGTGGCTGTTTCTGTCACAGTTGGTGTTGGTGTTATGGTAGGAAGTTTTCGGGGCACGGTAATTATCTGGCTGGAACAGTCACTACCCGGAGACCTGCAGCTTACGGCAGCGTCTGCCAATACTCTGCGAGAGGGATTTCCCGATGAGCTGCTTGATGAGCTCGACCGCATTGATGGCATTGAGGGATACTATTTTTCGGTTCTGCAACAGGTGGAATCAGAATTTGGGCCTCTGCGTTTGGGTGTAAATGCCATTCCCGCCATTGAAAAGTTTTACCTCAAGGAAACCAGCCCGGATGGCTTGACTGCCTTTGATACAGGACAGGGTGTTTTTATTTCCGAGCCACTGGCATACCTGCAAAAAATAGAACTTGAGGATTCCATCAGCCTGTTAACAGAAAGTGGATTAAGACCATTTACTGTAAAGGGCATCTTTTTTGATTACACCTCTGGCATCGGTATGGTGCAAATGCATGACTCCCTGTATGAAGGATACTGGGCGAGTCAGCCCCGTACTCGTTTGTCACTGAAAATAAATCCGCTGAGTAATGAGGATGTTGTGGAAACGGCGATTCGCGAAATTTTATCTACTTATGACAATGGCTTTACCCTGGTTTCTAATCGGCAATTAAGAGAAATAACCCTGCAAATCTTTGACAGAACATTTGCCATTACCAATGTCCTTCGACTATTGGCGATACTGGTGGCATTCATTGGCGTAGTTTCAACCTTGATGGCCTTGCAACTGGAAAGACTGCGCGAGTTTGCCATTTTGCGTGCAACGGGAATGACGCCATGGCAAGTAAGTTCATTAATTCTGAAACAAACAGCCGTGCTTGGAATTTGTGCCGGTGTACTGGCATTACCTTTAGGGTTAATGATGTCAGAGGTGTTAATTGATGTAATTAATCGGCGTTCGTTTGGTTGGTCCATGCAGCACTTTTTGCCGGAGTCTGTATTAATCGAGGGATTTCTGCTGGCACTGATAGCCGCTCTGCTTGGTGGGCTTTATCCCGCCTGGCGTGCCGCTAAAATTATGCCTGCCATGGCTCTGAGGGAAGAATAGCACCAATAAAAAACTTCAGAGTGCAGGGTACCTGAGGAGTTAAATGCAAAATAAAAGTGAAATTTTCGTAGGTCGGATAAGACCGGCCAGGTCGCCATCCGACGAAGATAATTCAAATCTACCATGAGGCTGTAGTGAATAAACGCTTTTTTTTAATGTCTCTGCTATTGCTGCTGGCTTGCAGTAATGGGGAAGAGGAAAATCCCAGACAACGATTGTCTGCTGCAGAGGTGCTTGGCAGTAGTGATGTCGAGGGTTTTTTGCGTGCCAGTGAACCACGCCGTTTTAATTTTCCTCAGGACCATGCCGCGCATCCGGGGTTCCGCAATGAGTGGTGGTATTTCACTGGAAATTTGGAAACACAGAACGGAAGACGCTTTGGTTACCAGGTGACATTTTTTTCCAGCGCTATCAGGCCTGATGCTGATGATAACTGTGAAGTTGGCAATGCCTGGTGTACTAATGCCATCTGGATGGGACATGCAGCAATCAGTGATATTAGTTCTGAAACGCATATGGCAGCAGAAATTTTTTCGCGTCAGGAACCCGGCCTGGCGGGAGCCACGCTGAATCCATTTCGAGTCTGGATTAACGACTGGCAGCTTTTTTCTGCGGACAATGAGTTTCCCTGGGAGCTGGAAGTAATTACTGATGAGTTTGCCTTGTCACTAAACCTGACGGCTGAAAAAAGTCCTGTCCTGCAGGGAACAAATGGACTCAGTCAGAAAACCCCTGAAGCGGGCAATGCCTCCTACTACTATAGCGTTACCCGAATAGATACCCGGGGGCAGGTTTATCTGGATGATCAGCGCCATGAGGTAAATGGTACCAGTTGGCTTGACCGGGAATGGAGTACCAGTGCGCTGGGGGCAGACCAAACAGGTTGGGACTGGTTTTCCCTGCAGCTCGATGACGGTAAGGAACTGATGTATTACCAGCTAAGGGATACTAATGGTAATGCTCATCCCAATAGTGGAGGCAACCTTACCAGCCTGATGGGAACACAAAGTGCAATCACACCCCAACAAATGCGTCTGGAGGAAGAAATTTACTGGCAGGCACCGGATGGCAAGCAATATGCGATTGGCTGGCATATGATTTTTCAGGAAAATGACTGGCTGATACAGGCCGTTTTTGATGATCAATTAATGGATGTGACTTTCCAGTATTGGGAGGGTGCAGTGGAAGTACTTGATAGTTCAAGTGGTGTGCTTGTGGGCCGTGGTTACCTGGAGATGGTCAGGTAAATACGCTGACGGAAGAATAAATCGCTAGCGTTTTTTCAACCAGCGCCGTAGTACACGATTCCACCACATGGTTGCCCCGGTCACAAACATGGCTGCCGGGGCCAGACCAAAGAATGCCCATATCGCTTTAACTGACTGATCACACAAGCCGGGACCATCACAGGGAAGGCCGATACCATTTACGCGGCCAAAGTGCAGGAAAGCCAGCCAGTAGAGTACGCTATCGATCAGGCGGCGACCGGCATTCTCCTGCGTAACGGGCCATAGGCGATCAGCGATAGCATGAAAGGATTCCGGGAAGCACAGATAAATACCGCTAAGTGAAAATATCAGCAGAAAGCCAAAGCTCCAGAACCCCATCATGCTATGCAAATCCCAGTTAAGTCTTTTCCAGCCAAGATCCGTTCGAACTTTTAAACTGCGGCGCCAATGCGCTACCCCGGGCCACCAGATCACTATCCCGGTCAGTATTACCAGCGTCACGGCGATAGCAGCAACCCCGTTTATTTTTCGACCGGTAGGTCCGGCGAGAAAATTATCGTGAATCTGAATAAGATTTGTCACCATGTTGACACCGGTTTCTACAGCGCTACCCACATCTTCGCCGGTACGTGGATCATACAATCGTTTTCTGACTTTATTTTCCTGTTCCAGCCAGATGATCACGGCCTGGTCGCGGTTACCCGCGCGGTAGAAGCGCGAAACACTGTAGCCAGGGTTGGCAGTTTGTGCCGTTTCTTTTAAGCGGGCATCACTAAGCAGTGCACTGGTAGACGTAGAGAGAATCGGTTCAGGGGTAAAAATAACGTAGAGCTCATTTCGATAAACCAGCACACTACCGGTGATGCTGATGAAAAAGATATACAAGCCCAGGCTGATACCGCTCCATAAATGGATCTGGAACAGCATGCGGCGAAATGGCATTTTCTGCGGATGACGGATCCAGCGCTGCCACGGTGAGGAAGTTATTTTGTTATTCATCTGTTCATTATCAGGCAAATCGGCAGACTTGTGGTTTGCCTGAGATCAAACTTTAAACATGCAGGGAAAAATAATAGGGAATCGATAGCTCAGCCCCGATAATGATTTCCTGCAAAAATTATTTTCAAACACTCTGGGTTTTTTCCGCAGAGTCAGTTTTTCGCTGCCGTGGACCATTCAGGGCAGTACCGATGAAAGAATAGCGAATGACTTTTTCATAACTCCAGAATAACAGAGCGGTAGTGATGCCTAGAATCAACCCGAACTTGACCGACCAATGCCAGGGTACCTGCATCAGCAGGGTTTGCAGGAATAAAATTACGGGGAGATGGGCGATATAAATCCAATAGGAGGCATCCGCAATATAACGCCGCCACTCACTTTTTTTACTAAAAAATTGCATGCCTATACCGATCAGGGAAAAAATCCAGCACCAGGAAGCAAAGGCATAGATCAGGGCAAAAGTAAGCTTTTCTCTATCGGAGACGTCAACATAAACCAACACAGGGTAGGTTAAATGCGAAACACTCAAAAAGGTTAATGCCAGTGCCAGTACAAAATACTGAGGCCAGTGGGCTTTCAGAATTTCCAGGCATTGCCGTTGCCGATCAAATAACCAGCCGAGCAGAAACGCCATACCGTAAATAAAAAATGCCGGGGCCTCCTTCCAGACCGCTTCCGTGGGAGTGGGAATACCTACCCAGAAAAGCCAGTTTTCTCGTGTATAAAAAAACCAGGCTGAAATACAGGCTGTAAAAATTACTATAACCCGAAATTTACACAAGCGATAAATTAGTCGGGTAAGGAAACCTATAAGCTGGTCATCCGGATTGAGCCTGGTCAGCAAGAATGAAAACAAAGTGGCAAGGCCGTAAAACCATAGTAGGTAGTATAGAAACCAGAACTGCAATAATACAGGTTGAGCTGGAGTAGATTGCTGCATATTCTGCAACACTGCCAGACTGTCAGGCCCGAAAAGTTTTCTGGCCGCCCAGAGCGCAATGGGAATAATTAATACTAGTGAAATAATCCAGGCGCTGATCATCGGAAGCGCAATTCTTTTTAACCGGTCTTTCAGAAATTCACAATAACCTTTGCGCGATAGGGAAAGGTGGGCAAAGAAACCGGCAATAAGGAAAAAAACAGCCATACGAAACATGTGCAATACATAGAACATGTATGTCAGTGTCATACTTTTAGAGTTATCGGAAATGGGAAAGCCGAAGCTATCAAGGCCTGGCCAGAAAGAGATGCTGCCGTGTAAAAACAGACCCAGTAAAAGGGCTATTCCACGGATGGCGTCAAGTGCGTGAAGTCGGCTTTGCTCCATTGAGTTCTCTGTCCACCAGGGTCTTATTTTTCGCTTAATCAACTTGTCATGATGACACAAAGAATCCGCTGTTTTCCTTAATCTTTGCACACTTTTTTGCAACATGGCATTACAATTGCCGGCGGTAAAAACCAATTGCCTGAAAAAATACCGTAACCCGGGCAGGGCCTTCAGTGTCTGCTTGAATATTGGCGGGATGTGGTTTACTTTAGGCAGGTCTTTGAAGCACTTGCGATGATGTTGAAAAAACAAGCTCAAAAAAGAAGCGCAAGTTCTTTTCTGGCAATCCAGCAGATTATGAATAATTTCGGGCCCGGTTTTAATACAACCTGATGATATTTAGCTGCGAATTAATAAGGGGAGCATAATAAGACCGGTCATACACGGCGCATAACTTTGATATTGATCAACCAATCACTATTCAGATTTTGCTTTTGTTTTCCTGGTCACTTCTTTGTGCTGTAATTCTGGAACTTGAAACCAGATTGTTGAGTGGGTATTAGCTATGGGTTTTTTAATTTGGCTTGAAGAGGGGGCTTTAGGGATTTTCATTCGTGAATCCCTATGGGGTTATCCCATCGTTCTCTCCAGTCATGCTGTCGGCATGGCAATTGTAATGGGTGTTGTGGTTGCTCTGAATTTAAGGGTATTGGGGTATGCAAAAGATATTTCCATTCTGGCTTACGATAAATTGTTTTTTATTGGCTGGATCGGGTTCATTATCAATCTGGTTTCCGGATTGATTCTTTTTTGTAACACGCCTACTACCTATTTCTTCCAGGGTTCTTTCCAGTTGAAGATTGGCAGCATCGTTGTCGGTGGTATCCTGATGAAAGTAGTAATGAACAGTGTCAGGGGTGATACCAGCGAAACGTTGACGAAAGTAGCATCAGCTGCCTGTATCGCTTGCTGGTTTAGCGCAATGATAACCGGCCGCTTAATGGCCTATTTATAAGGAGGTATGTACTATGGATTATGATACTTATGCACCATTAGCCTCCTGGTTTGAAGCCACCTGGTTAGGTGGACAAATGCGCGAGCAGTTCTGGATGTTTCCAATGATGGAAACCATTCACTTTATTGGCCTGACATTCCTGTTTGGCTCATTGCTGGTAATTGATATGCGTGTCATCGGGTTTGGCCGTTTTATCAACATGAAAGCAGCAATGAAATATATTCCGGTTGCGATCATTGCTTTCGCCGTCAATCTGTCAACGGGCATTGCATTTTTATGTGCTGATCCGTTTCGCTATTTTCCCAATATCGCTTTTCAGTGGAAAATGGGATTGATTGTGATTGCTGGTATCAATGCCTTGTGGTTCTGGTTTGGAGAGCACAAGGAGTTATGCCAGCTGGCTGATGGTGAAGACGCACCTTTCAGAGCTAAAGTGATTGCAGCGCTTTCAATCGCTATCTGGGTGGCTGTAATTATATTCGGTCGAATGATTCCCTACGTCGAGTACTAGGAGTCAGCCACTCAGCCACTAAAAAAGAGGGCATTAGCCCTCTTTTTTTGGCTTCAGTTTTTGTATTAAGATCGCTGTATGAGTTGAAAGAAAACTCACCACAACCATTCTTTATTTCTGCCCATTTGTGTTTTACTGTTCCCAGCCAGATAACAGTTATCAGTCACCCATCCATAACACGCTGAAATAGTAATGAGTAGTAAAGCTGCCCAAAGATCCCGCTTGATCGTCTCTGAGCCTGTCAGGCCTTTGTTGCTCAGGTTGACCCTGTCAGCTCTTGTTGGCAATCTGGCAATGCACCTGATGGGGATCGTCGATACATTTTATATCAGCCGTCTTGGCACCCTTGAGCTGGCAGCAGCCAGTTTTGTTATTCCTATTCATATGATTTATGTGAGTCTCGCGCTTGGCATAGGTATGGGCATGAGTTCGCTCAATTCACGCCTCATTGGCGAGAGTCGCTTTGCTGACTCTTCACGGCTGATTAGTGACGGACTTATATTTGCTGCTTTGTTCGCGATAACTGTTGCCATGATTGGCAGTGTCATTATTGATCCTCTGTTTCGTCTCTTGGGCGCCGATGACAGAACCCTGCCCTTTATTCGGGATTACCTCAATATATTACTGTTGGGACTGCCGCCGCTGATGCTGGTGGTCATTGGGAACAGCACTTTTCGTTCCATGGGTAATATCAAGATGTCGGCATCTCTGGCTGGCTGTTTGTCGGTATTGAATATTACTCTCGACCCATTGCTGATCTTTGGTATAGGGCCCTTTCCCGCCATGGGGATTCGCGGGGCCGCAGTGGCAACTTTACTGGCCGCCAGTATTACGCTGGTCATTTCTTTCGTGGTGCTGGGGTATTATGAAAAGCTGCTGGATTTCTCCAGGCCACGCTGGCTGCATTTACGGCTAAACTGGCTGCAGATTCTGGGGATAGGGGTTCCCGCGATGGGAGCTAATATCATGACACCGTTGGCGGCAGCCATCATGACGGCGATGGTCGCCCGCTTTGGTGATTTTGTTGTGGCAGGATTTGGTGTTGGCAGTCGAGTGGAAACCATCAGCCTTATTTTTGTTATGGCGCTGTCGTCTACCTTACCGATGTTTATCGGGCAGAATATCGGCGCTGGTCGACAGGATCGTGCCTATGCAGCCCTGATGGGATGCCTGAAATTTGTCCTTGCCTTTCAGTGTTTGATTTATATTTTGCTGTTGCTGATGGGGGATACCATTGCCGGCACCTTTAGCAGTAATCCTGAGGTCATCACTGTCATTACGACCTACTTGATGATTCTTCCTCTTACCTATGGTGCTCATGGTGTGGTGGTACTTATTATGGTGTCCCTGAATGTACTACGCCGACCGAGAACGGCACTGCTGCTTACTTTTACCCGATTAATGCTGCTGTATATTCCGTTGGCCTTTCTCGGTTCACAGTTGTGGGGCTTGAAAGGTCTTTTTGCCGGTGCGGCACTGGGGAATATACTGGCCGGGGTTTTTGCCTGGTTTTTAATCCGCAGGGTATGTCAGGAGCTGGGTTTGGGGCCTGCCAGTGTCGGGAAAGGGGATGGCGCTGAAAAGCCTGCCGACCAGGAAGCCACTTAGCTGAAGTAGGCAGCGACGCAGGCAATAATGACCATAACAAACAATACCCACTTCAATACCGACTGCGGCACATTAATGGCAAACTGCACGCTGACCATGGCGCCTGCCACAGTCCCGATTGCCATGATTAGTCCGGGAATCCATAACACCTGACCTCTAAGGATAAAGACGCCGAGTGCAACAACAGTCAAGGCTGCGGTAATGGCCATTTTCAGGGCATTGGTGCGCACCAGGTCATAGCGTAAGCCGCCGGCCACAGCGGCAATAATAATAAAGCCTACTCCTGCTTGCACAAAACCACCGTAAAATCCCGCAAAAAACAGGCCTACAGCCGCCAGTGGTTTTTCCTTGAGCGTAAAGGCAGGTGTGCCTTCCGGTGGTGCCACAACGGAAGGCCTGACCACCATTAATACCGCCATACCGAGCATGGTGCTAAGCAGGGCGGGTTTCAGCCAGGATACTGGCATGTAGGAGGCCAGCAGGGAGCCGAACAGGGCGCCTGCCAGGGTTGGTATTAATGTGGGTACGATGGTGGAGGGAGCCAGTTTGCCTTTGCTGTGAAAGCTCTTGGCGCCGGCCATGGATTGCAGAAAAATCCCGACGCGATTGGTCGCATTGGCAATGTCTGCTGGCATGCCAAAGATCATGAAGGCAGGCAGGGTTAACATAGAACCGCCGCCGGCGATGGTATTGATAAACCCGGCCAGGAAACCGGCGGTAATTAACAGCGTGACGCTGAGAACTGAAATTTCAAATTCCATGGATAATTCACTAAGCCTCTTTGACGTCAGGCCTTTTGTTGAGTGGCCCTGATTTCAACAGGGGCGGAGCATGACTGAGGCATTACTTAAAGTCAATTTCGCGGAGCCTGTTAGAGGCGTTCCGAGTAGTGCTAGAATTGCCCGATCATACAGAACATCTGAAGGACGACATTTTGGCTGAGCAGCAAAATAACAATAACCTCGAAACCCCGGGCCCCTTGCAAACCTTTGAAGAAAACCTTGCAAAGGGAGAATTTAGAATTCAGCAATGCAAGGATTGTGGGCAGCATGTGTTTTATCCCAGGCTGCTTTGTCATCACTGTGGTTCCAATGCGCTCAAGTGGGTGGCGGTCAGTGGCAAAGGCGTCGTCTACTCCAGTGCCGTTGTCCGTCAGCGTCCGGAGAAAGGGGGAGATTACAATATTTCCCTGATTGACCTTGAAGAAGGTCCACGCTTGATGAGCCGTGTTGTGGATGTGGATCCGGAAGAAGTGGCTATTGGCATGCAAGTCAGCGCTCACGTGGGCATGATCAATGATAAACCCGCTGTACTTTTTTATAACAAGGAACAGGGGGATAAGGAATGGTAATGTCACTTAGAGGTGAAACCGCAGTTGTCGGTGTTGGCCTGACTGAATTTGGTGGCTTGCCTGGTCACAGCCATATGGAAATCATGGCAAAAGCCATCGATAAAGCCATCACTGATGCGGGCATTCATAAAGATGAAATAGACGGTATCTTCAGTGCCAATTTTGTCGAGATGCTGACCCCGCTGACTGTAGCTGAATACCTGGGTATTAATCCTACCTATATGGATGGCACCAACACTGGTGGCTCAGTATTCGTTAATTCCATGCAGTCCGCGGCAGCTGCCCTGAGTCTGGGTCTGTGTAATGTTGCCCTTATTTGTTACGGCAGCAATAGTGCAACCGGTCCTTTCACACACCCCCCTGCCATGCACACGGTGGAAGATGTTTATCGACCGCGTAATCCGATAACACCTTATGCGCTGGCGGCGAATCGTCATATGCACGAATTCGGGACTACCAAGGAGCAGTTGGCCGAGGTGGCAGTTTCGGCCCGGGCCTGGGCGCAACTGAATCCTGCCGCCACCATGCGAGACCCGCTTTCTGTTGAAGACGTGGTCAATGCGCGCATGATAGTTGATCCACTGGGTAAATTTGACTGCTGCCTGATAAGTGATGGGGGCGCTGCCATGATCATGGTGCGCAAGGACAGGGCCCAGGACTTTCCGAAAAAACCGGTTTATATGCTGGGCGTGGGAAGTCGTACGGATCATAATCTTATTTCCTGCATGCCTGACCTGACCACCACTGCGGCAAAAGAAGCCGCCGCGGCTGCTTTTGCCATGGCTGGAGTTAGCCCTGCAGATATTGATGTTGTTGAGTTGTATGACGCCTTTACCATCAACACAATTTTATTCCTGGAAGACATGGGCTTTTGTGAAAAAGGTGAAGGCGGTGCTTTTGTTTCCAATGGCAATATCGCCCCGGGCGGTTCGCTACCAGTAAACACCAACGGCGGCGGCCTCAGTTGCGTGCATCCGGGCATGTATGGCATGTTCCTGATGATTGAAGCGGTACAACAGTTACGCGGTGAATGTGGTGAGCGCCAGGTAGACAATGCTAAACTGGCTGCCTGCAATGGTAGCGGTGGTTTTCTGGCGAGTCAGGTCAGCGCAATTTTCGGTACCCAGGAAACATTGTAAGCGAGACGCTGATAAAACAGTCAGGTTAACTGACTTAAATCAAACTGCTGTCTGTATAATCCCTTAGGATAAAATCGATAGGGTTGTTTTTGAGTTGCCTGTTAATGTAGTTTTAATTGGATTTTAATTTTTGAGGTGATAATTGTGAGAAAGAACTGGAGTGTTTTTTCCGTAGTACTTTTACTGGCACTGTTAAGTGGGTGTCGTACCTATCCTGATGAAGTATGAAGTTTTCGCTTTCCTATCCTCAGTGGTGATATAGAAAGAGGCCAGGAGGCATTTTTAAGGCTTGAGTGTAACCAGTGTCATGTGGTGAGTGGAGTCGATCTACCGACATTCTCGGGACCAAGGCCAGTGACTGTTGAGCTCGGTGGTGAGCTTTACTTTGCCAAAACCTATGGCGATCTGGCGACCTCCATTATCAATCCTGATCATGTGATTTCAGAAAAATACCTGGATCAGTTACCGCGGGAAGTACGCAGGCGTAAGAGCAGTTCGCCCATGTATCTGAAAGAAGACATGAAGGTAACCGAACTGATAGATATTGTGGCGTTTCTGAATTCCCGTTACAGTCTTTTGCCGGGATATACTGAATACTACTACTAGCGTTTACTACCAGCCTAGCGGCCGGTAGTTAGTTACAAGTTACAATATACAAGAGGCAAGAGGCAAGCAACCATGCTCTCAGGCTTCAATGGTTTTCTGTAGGTCGGATAAGGACCACAGGGACGCATCCGACAAGGCGACTAATGTAGTCGCCTTTTTTGCGACTTGCGACTAGAACCCTTTCCCCCAGCCGTTGAGAAAGAAATTCTCAGACAATGGATTGCGCTGTCTTGGCGCCAGTTCCCGTTGCCTGAACTCTTCCGGGATATCTGTTTCTGCACACTGAAAACCAATACTCATCATTGCTTTTGGTTGATAGCGATCGGGAATATTAAAAGCCTCTCTTGCATCCTCCGGGCTAAACCCAGCCATCTGGTGGGTCATCAATCCCAGTGCGCTTGCCTGTAAACAAACACTTAAAGCTGCGGCGCCAGTGTCATACTCACCCCAGGCATTGTCCTTGTCATTTTTTGAAAATCGGCTATCCGCACAAATAATTGCCAGCACCGGTGCATGTTGGCACCAGGGCTGATTGCCTTCAGCCAGGCAGGCAAATGCTTTTTGCCAGGCCTCGGAATCTCCGGCTTTGCTGCAGAAAATTATGCGCCAGGGCTGATCGCCAAAACAGGAAGGCGCCCAGCGTGCGGCCTCTGCCATGGCGCGCAGATCATCATCTTTTACCATCTGCTGAGGATCATAGGACACGCCGCTCCAGCGACCGGTTATCAATTCATGGACAGGAGCAGAGACATCGACTTCTTTTTTAATCATGTTGTTTCCTTAAATACAGGTTATTGGTTTTCAAAATACACTTTTTCAACAGTAGGGGGCCCCTGGTCTGCGAAATGGGGATACACCACATAAACGTTTTCTCCCACCCTTGCTACCGTGGACGCGGCGCCCTGGGGCGCTGTGGCAACTAATTGTGCCGATGCCCAATTATCGTGGCTATTCAAAACAACAGTCCGGCCGCTGCTGGTCATTACCAGGTTACCGCTGGCGTCCCAGACCATGCCATCGATTCCCGGGAGCTTTTCCGGCAGTCCAACTACAGAAAAATTTTCCGGGTTTCGGGTATCCGCCTTGTACAGGACGCCAGTCCCCGACCCGGCAATTAACAGATAGCCGTCGAGATGACTGATGATGCCATTTATAGACTGGTTTTCAGGAAACTGATTGCGGCGTATAAAAACCGAAGCAGTACCCTGCGAATCAATTTTGTAGACCACCACGGCAAAGGAATCTGTTACGTAAATATTACCAGCACTATCGGCCACCAGATCATTGGGAAAAAAGCGCGTGTCCTCAGGGGCATCAATGTAGGCATCATCCAGTGATACCAGAGCAATTCTTGTACCACTAGTGAGGTCGAATACCCCGACTCTGGCAAAGCCACTGGTCTGTCCGGCAAAGACCCCAGGGTCGGCAACAGCGGCCAGGATTCTCTGGCGATCCTCTTCAACCTCAATACCAATAATGGCATCCACATCCGGGTCGTCCACCACAGTGGACAATTCACCATTGGCCGCCAGCGCAAACACCTTGCCTTCAATAAAAGAACCCAGCAAAAAGCGTTGATTGAGATGATCATACTCAATACCTTCCGGGGTAAAGCCACCGCGCTCCACAGTAATGATATCCGGATAATCAGGCATCATCTTGGCGGATGAAACCGAGCCTGTATTGCTGCAGGCTGTGAGACCCAGAGAGAGGAAAGACAGAAGAAAATATCTAAAGCAGGGCATCTTGTACTCCGATGTGACCAAGATTGAATATGAGGTAATTAGGCCATGGTATATCAGGGGGCCTTTATTATAGAAGCCTGAAATCCGTATGAGAAAGTGTCGGATTATGCTTGAAATAGGTCAAATCAGTCCTATATTGGATAGAGGTATAATAAAAAAATAACCAAGCCGCATAATTTATTGAAAAACAGGGCTTTTTTCCCGGTTGGCGAATATTTTCAGTTATTGGCTGTCTAACTTATAAGATGATAGAATCCGCCGGCTACGGCGTTACGTAGGATAATTATGAGCGCTAAAGTAAATACATATATTCAGAAGAATGATTGTAACCATTATAACCATAGAGAGAGTAATAAAGGACTGATGACTCTGGAAACCAGTAACAGCAAAGAGCTGCAGCTTATTGACACAATGGTGCCAGGGCGTGATTTAAACGCCTATATCAGTGCCGTCAACGGCATTGCTATCCTTAGTGCTGAAGAAGAGCTGGAGCTTGCTAATCAGTATTACTACGAGGACAACCTTGATGCAGCGCGTAAGTTAGTACTTGCTCACCTGCGTTTCGTTGTCCATATGGCTAAAAGTTATTCAGGCTATGGTCTGTCTGAAGCCGATTTGATTCAGGAAGGCAATGTAGGTCTGATGAAGGCGGTAAAACGCTTCAACCCGGAAGTGGGTGTGCGTCTGGTATCCTTTGCTGTTCATTGGATCAAGGCTGAAATGCACGAATTCATTCTGCGCAACTGGCGTATAGTGAAAGTGGCCACGACCAAGGCTCAACGCAAATTATTTTTTAACCTGCGCGGCTCCAAGAAGCGTCTGGGCTGGTTAAGTCAGGCTGAGGCCGAAGCGGTAGCAAAGGATCTGGGTGTTCCGCCAGAGACGGTAATGCAGATGGAAGGTCGTATGGGGGCTTATGATGCTTCATTCGATGGTGCTGCCGATGCCGATGATGAAGAATCCTATCAAGCTCCAGCCCAATACCTTGAAGATACCCGGTTTGACCCGGCCCGCTCTGTTGAAGAGGCGGATTATGATAAGTCGTCTACTGATGGATTGTATGTAGCGCTGGAAGATCTTGATGACAGAAGCAGGGATATCCTGAACCGTCGCTGGCTCAGCGATGACAAAGTTACCCTACATGATCTGGCCGAAGAATATGGTATTTCAGCTGAGCGTATTCGTCAGTTGGAAAAAAATGCCATGAATAAGGTAAAGGCTATTCTTGAGGCCTGAATAAGCAGAGCAGCAAGATAGAAAGAACAAAAAAAAGACATTCAGAAAAGCCGCCGCTCAGGCGGCTTTTTTATATCCGCTTTACAGCTGTAAATGAATAATCACTATTAACAATGAACTATGCATTAATTATTACGGCCGTTAATGGTTTCCTGGTGGTGTTATTGGGCGCTTTTGGCGCTCATGCCCTGGAAGCCATGCTCAGTCAGCAGCAACTGGGAACCTGGGATACGGCGGTTCAGTATCATATGTTCCATACTGCTGCCCTGTTTGGCACAGGGCTGTTAGCGCAGACCCGGCCAGACAATATTCTCGTCAACCGCGCCACCAATCTGTTTTTGGGCGGTATCGTAACTTTTTGTGGCAGCCTTTATATACTCGCGCTTACAGGCATCAACATGCTCGGGATGATCACTCCCATCGGTGGTGTAATGTTTCTTGGCGCCTGGGCTTGTCTGTTATATGCGATCGTTAAGGGTGCGAAGCGTGGTTGATTCGATTAGTGACAAGCAGCGCCCAATACGCAGTTATGTGGTCAGGGGAGGCCGGCTTACTCAAGCCCAGCAGGATGCTATTGAAAGCCTGTGGCCGGAATATGGGCTCGACCAGGAAGATGGGCTAATTGATCGGGAGCGCGTATTTGGCCGTCATGCCCAGCTGGTTTTTGAAATTGGCTTTGGTATGGGTGATTCTCTGGTAGAAATGGCCAGCCAGCATCCTGAGCGTGATTACATCGGTGTCGATGTGCACCCACCTGGAATAGGGACTATTCTGCGCGATATCAAAGAAAGAGGAATACAGAACCTGCGGGTAATGCAGGGCGATGCTACTCTTATACTGGATAATTGTTTTCACGATAACTCTCTGGACAGGATTCAAATCTATTTCCCGGATCCCTGGCATAAGAAGCGGCACCACAAGCGTCGTCTCATTCAGCCTGCTTTTGTAGAAGCGCTCGCCGTAAAGTTGGCTGCTGGTGGCGTTTTGCATTTGGCCACTGACTGGGAAAATTATGCCCAGCAGATGATGGAAGTGATGTCGGCATCGCCTACTTACTCAAATGTTGCAGGGGTGGGGAATTTTGCCGGGCAGGAACAGCGGGCAGAAACAAAATTCGAACGTCGTGGGCGCAGGCTGGGGCACGGGGTATGGGATCTTCTGTTTGTCAAAAACAGTGATGAAAAAGCAGTCGACTAGTTGCTGTGGATGCCTATTGGCGGCTCCAGAAGCGATGACCGTTTTCTGCAAGCCAGTTGCGTAACTCCTTGAATCTTGGGCAGACACTTTCTACTGTATTCCAGAATCTTTTTGAATGATCCATGTGCCGCAGATGGCTGCATTCATGCACAATCAGGTAATTAATAACGTCTTTTGGCGCCATCATGGCGAGCCAGTTGTACTGAATAGTGCCATTCTGGCAACAGTGCCCCCACTTGGATTTGGTTTTTCTAAACACTACCTTTTTTAGTTTGTGTTCAACGCCCAACTGCTTAGCGACCTTCCAGGATTCGCTGGTCATATATTCGTGGGCCTTTTCCTTAAGCCAGTTGTTAAATAGCAGCTCAAGTTTTTCGGGACTGTTTTTGCGCGCATAGATGAACAGAAAATCGCGGGTGACCCTGACCTCCTGAGCATCGCTGATCAGGACCACAATGGTTCTTGGCCTGCCCAGGTAGGTAACTTCCCGGCCTTCAGCTATAACAAGGCGTTGACGAAAGTGCCGTTTTTGGCGCTCAAGCTCTTCCAGTATCCAGTCTTTTTTCTCAAAAACAAACTCATGGATCCACTTTGTGGGGGCATTTCGCGGAGATCTTACTTCTACATTCCCACTTTTCACATAAATTACCAATGACTTCCGCTTTGAACGAATAATTTCAAAGTTAAATGGGAAAGTGGGGCTTAGATTGCAAATTTCAGGCATTTTTTAAATATTTTACCAGTTCTCTGCTACCGCTAACCTCTATTTCAAGCGCTAATTGCAGTAATTTTCCAATTTCACCTTCAGGGAAACCCTTTCTCTGAAACCACAGTAAATAGGCCTCCGGCAGGTCAATAATCATTTTCCCCTGATATTTGCCAAACGGCATCGGCGTCCTGAGAAGCTTGAGCAATAAGAATTTATCGGCGGCAGCATCTTCCATAGTTGTTAAACGGAATTTTCATTCGGGGCGGAACAGGGATTTTTCGCGTTCATCCCCGGGTTAAAGAAAACATGAAAAGCCCAATGACTTTTTATTGAAATCACAGGAGCTAAAAGAATTGCCTGGTGCCTGGTAGGCAGCAACCCAGTCTGCTTTCTCATGATAATTTCCTGAAGAATATAAACCGGCTTGTCCTGTGTGGGACTTTAGTGGCGCTGCAACGAATAGTATTCGAAAGAGAATAGTTGCTCAATAAAATGAGACCATCAAAAGGAAATATTTTTCTAACTTTGCCAGAAAGCGAAATGGTTTGCTCGGGTGAATAAGGCTGCCGTCAACGCTTCATGTGTCAGCTACAGCAATCCGCCGAGAGAACCGCTCCATAGATTTCAAGCGACTTTGCTTTTTTCTCGGGAAATAACAGTATCAAGCGGCTTCCTGTCTACGCGCTCGTAACACCTGGCTTACCGCATTGAGTAATGCATTTACAGAAGAGGTCACAATATCCTCATCAATGGCTATGCCGGTAAAGCGTTTGCCTTCATATTTCACCTGCAGGTAGGTCACGGCATCAGCGTTGGCGCTCTGGCTCATGGCATGTTCACCATATTCAAGTATCTGCAGGCTCATAGCGAAAGTGCGTTCCATTGCGTCCACAAACGCCTCCAGCATACCGGCACCCTCGCCTTTCACTTCAAAAGGTTTGCCATCAAGCTCTATGATGCCAGAGATGGTTTCATGCTCTGCTTTTTCAATGGAAAAACTTTTCAGCAACAGGGGTGCTGGAAGATCCAGATATTGCTTCTGGAATAACTCCCAGATCTGGTCGGGTGCAATTTCCTGGCCTGAGTCCTCGGCGGCCTTCTGCACCACGCGGCTGAATTCAATCTGCAGCCAGCGCGGCAACTGGAAGCCATATTTGGACTCCATGACATAGGCAACACCGCCTTTTCCGGACTGGCTGTTAACCCGAATGACATCCTGATAAGTCTGCCCCACATCTCTCGGATCAATTGGTAAATAGGCAATATCCCAGCTGTCTCCTTCCTTATAAAGGTTAAGGCATTTTTTTATGGCATCCTGATGACTGCCGGAAAATGCCGTAAAGACAAGACTGCCTGCATAAGGATGGCGTGGGTGAACATCAATCTGGGTACATTCCTTTACTACGGAATTGATATGATCCATGTCGCTGAAATCCAGTTTTGGATCTACGCCCTGGCTATACATATTCATGCCCATGACCATGATATCCAGGTTACCGGTGCGCTCACCGTTGCCCATCAGCGTACCTTCCACGCGATCAGCGCCTGCCATTAAGCCAAGCTCTGAGGCAGCGACAGCGCAACCGCGGTCATTATGGGTATGCAGGCTAAGGATAATCGAGTCGCGTCGCTGCACATGGCGACTAAACCATTCGATCTGATCGGCATAGACATTAGGCGTTGCCATTTCAACCGTGGATGGCAAATTGATAATCACTTTGCGTTCCGGGCTGGGCTGCCATACGTCGTTTACTGCATCACAAACTTCAACGGCAAACTCCATTTCCGTTCCGGTAAAGCTCTCGGGCGAATACTGAAAATACCAGTCAGTTTCAGGCGCCTGTTGTGCGCACTCAAGAACACTTTTTGCGCCATTCACCGCAATGTCTATGATGCCAGCCTTATCCATTTTGAAAACATGGTTACGCTGGATCACGGAAGTGGAATTGTACATATGAATAATGGCCTGCTTTGCTCCTTTCAGTGCCTCAAAGGTGCGCTGGATCAATTGCGGTCTGGCCTGGGTTAGTACCTGGATAGTGACATCATCCGGAATTTTGTTTTCCTCAATCAGCCAGCGAACGAAATCATAGTCCGGTTGGGAGGCTGCAGGAAAACCAATCTCGATTTCCTTGAAGCCTACTTCCAGCAGCAAGGCATACATCTTCCGTTTCTGGGAAACTGACATTGGCTCGATCAGAGCCTGATTGCCGTCGCGCAGGTCCACACTGCACCAGGTCGGCGCGCGCGTAATTACCTTGTCCGGCCAGGTGCGGTCGGGCAGGGCAACGGGAGGGAATGCCTTGTACTTGCTGTGGTCGTAATTTTTCACCTGCTACCTCTTAACCTTTTTATGAAACTGCCTTTAGTCGTGTATGAAGCAATCTGGCTTCAAGTTATTGATTCAGGGAGCGTAGTGTACAGGAAACTTTGTGAATAATTATTGCTAATATCGCCATAATAATTAAATTAATGGCATATATTGCTAATATAATAATAACGGTTAGAATATAATGCTGCTCATAAGATTAATGCTGATATACAGGAATGGTGGTTATGCAGCTGGATCGTACTGACAAGCGCATTCTCCGTGAATTGCAGAGCAATGGCAGGATGAGCAATCAGGAGTTGGCCGAGAAGGTTGGACTTTCCCCTTCCCCCTGCCTGCGCCGGGTAAAGCAGCTGGAGGATGAAGGTATTATCAAAGGATATGTTGCCCTGGTGGACCCGGCCAAACTGGGCTTGAAAATGATGGCGCTGATCCAGATCAGGATGGACCGTCACACACCGGAGCGCTTTGCGGAATTTGAAAAAACCATTATGGAGTATCCCCAGGTGATGGAGTGCATTTTGATCACCGGGCAGACCGCAGATTACCAGGTCAAGGTGATTGTGGAGGATATGGAGCAATATCAGGACTTTCTGTTAAACAGGATCACGCCCTTGCCCGGAGTGTCTGATGTGCATTCCAGCTTTATTCTGCGTCAGGTGGTCTCCAGCACAGCATTGCCGATTGAAATAACCGGGTAGGAGATAAAACCTGGTTTCTGCTACAGCATGACGGCCTGACATCCTTGCTGTAAAATTCACCCCCCGATGCAATCTGCAGGTACCGAGCGTGGCAAGTATTTTTACCAAAGTAATTAACCGGGAGATCCCCGGACATTTTGTCTGGGAAGATGATCTTTGTATTTCCATTATGACTATTCAGCCGATTCGTCAGGGTCATCTTCTGGTGATTCCAAAAGCTGAAGTAAATCACTGGGATGATGTGCCCGAGGCAACAGCGACTCATCTGATGACGGTTTGCCAGAAAATTGCCAAGGCAATAAAGGCTGTTATTCCTTGCAGCCGGATTGGTGTTTCAATTGTCGGTCTGGAAGTGCCCCATACGCATATTCACCTGATCCCCATTGATACCTTTGGTGATCTGGATTTTAAAAATGCCAGGGAAATGTCAGAGGAGTTACTGGCAGCAACGGCGGCAATTATTCGTGAAGTGCTGGTTGCCGAAGGTCACCAGCAAGCGAATATCAGCGCCTCCTGAGATTTTTCAATTCCTGTAACCCAACACGGCCTTAGAACAGGGAAACAAGATACTTGTCTGACAGAGATACATTATTTGCCAGCGGATTACCTAACGAACACTTTGTGTTTGACGAAAAGGTAGCAGCCGTTTTTCCCGATATGATCAATCGCTCTGTTCCGGGGTACGCTACCATCATTGCCATGATTGGAACGCTGTCTGCGGAATATGCCCAGCCTGCCAGTATCTGCTATGACCTGGGTTGTTCTCTGGGGGCGGCAAGCTTGTCCATGCGTCATAATATTCGGGCAGAAAATTGCGCTATCGTTGCGGTAGATAATTCCGCCGCCATGGTGGAAGGTTGCCGACAGGCAATAGAGCGTGACAGTGCCGTGCTTCCTGTCGCTGTGCGCTTCGAGGATATACTCGACACGCCAGTGAATAATGCATCGATGGTAGTGATGAATTTCACGCTGCAGTTTGTAAAGCCTGAGGCGCGAGACGAACTGCTGACACGTATATACGAGGGCCTGTTGCCTGGGGGCATGTTGATTCTGTCTGAAAAAATTCTTTTTGAAGATTCAGCGCTGAATGACCTTTTTATTGAAATGTACCATCGCTTCAAGGAACAGCAGGGTTATTCCAAACTTGAGATAAGTCGCAAACGGGCGGCCCTTGAAAAAGTACTTATTCCTGAAACCATCGCCGCCCATGAAAGCCGCCTGAAGAAAGCCGGCTTTGAGACTTTTGACGTCTGGTTCCAGTGCTTCAACTTTGCCTCCATCGTGGCAGTCAAGTCCCATTAATATCCAGTCGCGTTTAAACCAGAGCGGAAACCACATTGCCTGAGCCTATTGAAAACCTGGTAAATTATTCAGAACTGATTTCTGTATTGGAAAATACCCGGTTCTCGCCCATCATTGAAAAACTGCCGCAGAACTTTCTTGCTGCATTTAATCATGGGGATTTTGCCGGCTGGGTAGAAGCGCTTCGGGCCTTGCCGGATATAGCGCCGGATTCATGGGATTTACAAAGCCAGGTTCGAATAGGGTCTAATGAGCAATGTGATGATGCTCAGCGGCGGCAGTTAAAACAGACTCTTCTGAAGATACACCCATGGCGCAAGGGACCATTTGAGCTGTTTGGTCTGAAGATTGACACAGAGTGGCGCTCGGACTGGAAATGGGAGAGATTGAAAGCCCATATAGCGCCATTGGAAAACCGGAATGTGCTGGATGTGGGTTGTGGTAATGGTTATCACTGCTGGCGCATGGCCGGGGCAGGCGCCCGCTTTGTTCTCGGTGTCGATTCCCACCTGTTGTTTACCATGCAATATTGGGCAATTCGGCAGTTTATGAAAAGTCCTCCTGTGTATGTTGCTCCTCTGGCATTGGAAGATTTGCCTGCGGGCTTGAAAGCCTTCGACAGCGTTTTTTCCATGGGCGTGCTTTATCATCGCCGTTCACCGTTTGATCATCTCTATGGTTTGAAGGACTGTTTGCGTCTGGGAGGGGAGCTGATACTGGAAACCCTGGTGATTGAGGGACAGAAAGGGATGACACTGGTACCTCAGGGGCGTTATGCCCGGATGCCCAATGTCTGGTTCCTGCCGACTTGTGACACTCTTCATGCGTGGCTGGAAAAAGCCGGATTTAGAAATATCCGCCTGGTGGATGTCAGCAAAACATCCATAGATGAACAGCGTACAACCGAATGGATGACCTTTGAATCATTACCCCAGGCGCTTGATAAAAATGATCCAGCCATGACTATTGAAGGCTATCCAGCACCCATGCGCGCAGTATTTGTGGCTGAAAAACCTTAAAGCTGGATTTATTACTTTAGTATTGGTCCAATTTCCTCTACAATTTTGCACTTTTCCTGCACAGTTCATCCATGATTATGCCAAAAGCATAACTTTGAACTATACGAAAAATTTTTCTTTAGCTCTGTATATCAAGCATATATAGCAATCATCAGCCTATATTAAGCCGTGTTGATTGCTGACTATAAAAAAAAATAAGGATACTAGTAGAGATTATGGCCAGACCATTACGAATCGAATATCCCAATGCGTATTACCATGTCACCAATCGTGGAGAAGAGGGGGTATCAGTATTCCCCGGGCCTAAATATTTTCAGGCTTTCCTGGATTGTATTGCCGAAGCTGGTAAACGCTTTAATGTGGATATTATTTGCTATTGCCTGCTGAGGAATGAATACAATCTGGTGATAAAAACACCGGAAGGAAACCTCAGTCGTTTTATGCGTCAGGTCGATGGGCTCTACACGCAGCATTACCAGAAGCTGAAAAAAGAAAGCGGCTCGGTTTTCAAGTCACGCTATAAATCTGTGCTGATGCAACCTGAAAAGTACCTGTTAGGTGTGTCCCGTTATATTCATAACATACCCAAAAAAAATAAAACCAGGCCTGAAAGCTATACCTGGTCATCCCTTACTGCTTATACCAATAAGGTAAAAGCCCCTGCCTGGCTAAAACGGGAAGAAGTGATTTCCCTGATGACTCCGGGCGCGCGCCCAAATGCCCGTTACGGGGCTTATGTTGCACAAGGTGTGGATGCAGAGCTGGCGCATTTTTATGGAAAGAAAAATTTACTTTCCATTCTTGGTGATGAGCGATTCAAAAAGCGTGCACAGGGAAAACTTGTGCCTGGCACGGCAAGAGGAAAGTTCAAGGGTCCGCAGGCCAGATTACGTCCTTCGATAAAAAAAGTGGTGGCTGCCGTTGCAACACAGTTCAAAGTGACTGAAAAAAGTATCTATCAGGCTGCTCGTGGCCCCGGCTCGAGGAATCTGCCACGCTGGACAGCCATGTACCTGTGTCAGGAAGTTGCGGGCGTTACCTTGCAGGATATTTCCCTGCGTTTTGGTTTAAAACGTTATGGCACAGTCTCTACTACGATCGGAAAGCTGAAGCAGGAATTTATAGATTCACCGAAAAGTTTAGCCGCAGTTAAAAAGTTGCGTGCGCAGCTGTCCCCCTGAATTTCCTGCCCTAATTAACGCTTGTTTTTACTATTATGGGCTTTACACTCCTGTGTGAAGTCCTTAACTGCCCTGTTACACGGGGTTACCGAAAATGAGCGTCGCTAAAGAAAATAAAAAGCATGATCGTCCCCTTGAGCTCGGGTCATTTTTACATGAACTGGAAAAAGCCGGGCGTATCAACAAGGATCAACTTGATGAGGTTACTTCACAGCGTCGCACCAGCACACAGCTGAAATCCCATCTGCTCGTGTTAATTGCTGATCAGAATCTGGATGATCAGAAAAACCCCGGACAAGTGAGTAAGGGCGCATGAAGATCCTTATTATCGGTCCTTCCTGGGTAGGCGACATGGTGATGGCGCAAAGTCTGTTCATCAGCCTGAAACAAATTGTTCCTGATGTTGAAATACATGT
>Ga0255753_1000364_pt1 | contig 58863 bp, 70 predicted proteins | sample 041ome_10_FD_179953 | JGI IMG/M metagenome (GOLD analysis project Ga0255753, IMG submission 179953) | Coastal salt marsh microbial communities from the Groves Creek Marsh, Skidaway Island, Georgia - 041412US metaG (version 2) | ecosystem: Environmental > Aquatic > Marine > Intertidal zone > Salt...
GAAAGACGGCAAGGGCTACGCAGAAGATCGTCGCCCAAATGCCAACTGTGATCCGTATACCGTTGCGCAACTCATCACCGACACTGTGTGCTCGGCTGCTGCAAAAGGTTCCAAGAAGCGCTGATCAATTCAGCGTCACTTGGTGACATCGCAATGAAGGGGGCCTCGTATGCACGAGGTCCCCTTCGCCGTTTTTCACTGCCAGAATGAAGTAACAGAGGAGGAATCATGCGTGAACAGCAATGTGATTATGTACTGAAAACTGCATCAGAGCGCGGCGTCCGCATGGTGCGACTGTGGTTTACCGATGTGCTCGGAAACCTGAAGAGTTTTGCGATTAGCCAGAATGAACTCGAAAACGCTCTCAACGACGGGATGACATTCGACGGTTCATCAATTGATGGGTTCTCTCGAATTCAAGAATCTGATGTGCTTGCGATACCAGATCCGGATACCTTCCAGATTCTCCCGCTTGGTGACAAAGGTGCTGCTGAAGCGCGAGTGTTCTGCGATATCCATCATCTCGATGGGACACCGTTCAGCGGCGATCCTCGCCAAGTACTGCGTCGACATGTTGAATCGGCCCGCAAAGAGGGGCTCACCTTCTATATCGCTCCTGACATCGAGTTCTTCTATTTCAACATTCCGCAGGCTGGCGAGCGACCAATACCACTCGACAACGGTGGCTACTTTGACTTGACCACTCGCGACGTCACCGGCGATCTTCGCAAACAGACCATCCGCACACTCGAGCAAATCGGAATTCCAGTCGAATATTCCTTCCACGAAGATTCGCCGAGCCAGCAAGAGATTGACCTTCGACACGACGACGCGCTGACCATTGCTGACTCAGTGATGACCTTCCGACTCATCGTGAGGGAGGTCGCAGCCGCCCACGGTGTGTATGCGACCTTCATGCCAAAACCTCTCGAAGGTGTGCAAGGTTCAGGAATGCATACCCACCTGTCACTCTTCACCGGAGATGACAACGCGTTCTATGACGAGAATGACGAATACAACTTGTCTCCACTCGCGAAGTCGTTCATGGCGGGTCTTCTCCGCCATGCAGCGGAAATCACTGCCATCACAAACCCAACGGTGAACTCCTACAAACGACTGGTTCCAGGATTTGAAGCGCCAGTTCATCTCAGTTGGGCACGAAACAACAGGTCAGGGTTGATCAGGGTGCCAATTCCGAAGCGTGGTAATCCGCTTGCTACCCGACTTGAGTACCGATCTCCCGACCCCAGTTGTAACCCGTATCTCGCATTCAGCCTGATGCTGGCCGCAGGGTTGAAGGGTGTTCGAGAGGGTTATGAGCTTCCCGTAGAAGCCGACGCGAATTTGTTTGAACTTGACGATAACGCTCTCTCCAAACTGGGAATCGGCCAGTTGCCACAGTCACTCGCAGAGGCGCTTCGTGCAATGGAACAATCGGAGTTGGTTCGCGAAGCACTCGGTGAACACATTTTTGAATGGTTCCTGCGCAACAAGCGGCGCGAATGGCTCGACTACAAGACGCACGTCAGCCAGTTCGAAATTGACCGATATCTGGGGACACTGTGACCCAAGCCGAAAGCGGAACCATTCTCGTCATTGGCGATCCCATTTCGGCTGAACTTGCGCGGACCCTCGACCTCGGCGGTCGGACATGGCATGGCATGTGCTTCAACGACAATCCAGCCGGTGCAGAACCGGTTGATGGGTGGGTAGGGGCGATCATCGACCTATCCAACGACGCTGAATCAGGCTGGTCGGCCGCCCGCAGTCTTCGCCGTTCAGATCGTGACCCAGTGCGGACTCTTGTTCTTGTGAGTGGTGGACAACTCGCTGAGCTCAGCCATCGAGATGATCTGTTCGATGACTTCTGCCTTACGCCGTTCCACCCTTCTGAACTTGAAGCACGCCTCGACCATCTTCTTGCCGCGGTCGGACCGGTCGCAACACGGTCAGAAGTTGTCCTGTACGAGAATCTTGCGATCAATCTTGAGACCTATCAGGCCTCAGTGTCAGATCGACCTCTTGACCTCACGTACATGGAATACGAACTGTTGAAATTCCTTGTCCAAAACCCAGGAAAAGTGTTTTCACGTGAAATGTTGTTGAGTCGAGTGTGGGGCTACGACTACTACGGCGGTGCAAGGACCGTCGATGTTCATGTTCGCCGTCTTCGCGCGAAGCTTGGCGAAGAACACGCCGACCTTATTCAGACAGTGAGGTCGGTCGGATATCGCTTCGGTCACTTGCGCTGGCGAGCTTGAGTCATTCTGCGATCCGCTGAATTCGGCGAGACGCAGATGCATGAGCAATCAGCATCTCCTCCGTCGAATCTGAAACCAGGTGACCATCTCGTACCACCGGTCGGCCATTAATAATCGTGTCTCGAGCCCCAGTCGGACCGCAACGTAACCAAGCAGCGATCGGGTCAGACACAGCCCCTGCATATGCAATGCCGTTTTGATCCCAGACTGCGATGTCAGCAACAGCGCCGACACTTAACGTTCCTAGCTCACCCGATCGTCCCAGGCAAGCGGCACCTCCCAAGGTCGCCATTTCAAGAACTTGACGTGCGGTGATTGCGTCTGCGCCATCGCGAAGTTTTGCGAGGAGCAAGGCCTGACGGGCCTCGAGCCACAGCGAACCAGAATCTGCCGATGATGATCCATCGACACCTAGCCCTACGTGGCATCCCGCATCGCGAAGGGCAGTCACCGGAGCAATTCCAGATGAAAGGATGAGATTCGAACTTGGACAGTGTGCAACGCCTACGCCCGCTGAACCCAAGCGGCTGATCTCATCGGCATCTGGCATCACACAGTGCGCAACCCAGCTGCGGTCACTCGCCCAACCCGTGCGCTCCAAGTACTCGGTTGGCCGACATCCAAACGTGGCAATGCTGAATTCATCATCTTCGGCATTTTCCGCAAAGTGAGTATGCAAACGTACGTTGAGATGCTCAGCAAGTTCTGCTGTTCGAACGAGCAGTTGCTCCGTCACGCTAAATGGTGAGCATGGAGCGAGAGCGATTTGAGTCATCGAACCCCACGAATCATCATGATGTCGATGTACGGCAGCCTCGCAGGCAGCAAGAATTTCGTCGTCGTCCTCGACGACATCATCTGGGGGTAGGCCACCGTCTTTCTCAGAAAGTGACATTGACCCCCGAGTTGGATGGAAACGAACACCAAGATCAAGTGCTGCTCTAATCTCAGCGGCCAACAGATCTCCAGAATTTCGAGGGTGCACGTAGAGGTGATCGGTTGACGTCGTGCATCCAGAAAGCGCAAGCTCGGCGAGGCCTATCCACGTGGAGAGATAGATGCTCTCTTCATCAATTGACTTCCAAAGTGGGTACAACGACTGCAGCCACCCGAAGAGTGGCTTGTTAGTCATGTCCTGAAACGCCCTCGTAAGGTTCTGATACAGGTGGTGGTGAGTGTTGATCAGACCAGGGGTGACGAGACACCCCGACGCATTGATCAGAACTTCACCGTGCGGTGGATCGCCACTACCAATTCCATCGATACGACCATCTGCTACCGAAACCCAGCCGCCTTCCAATTCGCGCCGCTGGTCGTCCATGGTCGCCACAAGGCGGGCATTTTTGATGACGAGATCAGCCATGTTTCAACGCTAATCAGTTGAGGGTTGCCGAATCGGCGTCTCTCAGCAAAGAACGTTCCTACAAATGCACCTTGATCAGTCGTCAATCTCGAGGAGCTCGCTGCCCTCAAAGCGACGCTCGCCATCACGCTGAAGGACTGCTCCGAGAATGGCACTCGCTACACCACCGCTGATCCCGATAATGACGGGAAATAGCGCAAGAAGAATGATGATCGCTATTGCACCAAGCATGAGCACAGTCTAGTTGATTGAACTTGGAAGGACAGTTTCGACGTCTAGCTGAAACTACTCGGGCAAATACGCCCAAGCCTCAATTTCGACTGCACCGTTAAGCGGGAGTGCGGCAACCCCGATGGTTGATCGCGCCGGTCGATGGTCGCCAAATGCCGCCACGTACGCTTCGTTGAATTCGGCAAACGTCGACATGTCAGTCAAAAAGCACATTGTCTTTGCAACATCAGAAAGGCTCGCTCCATGCTCAGCGAGACGTTCTACAAGGTTCGCAACCGATTGTGTTGTCTGAGCAGTAACACCCTCGACGAGTGCGCCATCGGCGACACCCAGCTGGCCAGAAACAATGATGAAATCGCCTGCTCGAACAGATGGGGAATATGGACCGATCGGAGTAGTCATAACCACACCTTAGATTTTTGCCAACGGCCGACGTTTACTGGTTTCGCTCTGCTGCGAGCGACTCTTCGAAGGTGCGGGCCTCATCCCAACGCCCCTCTGCGAAACGTTTCGCCTGAGCAGGCCACGTAGAGGGGTCATGGCGTCCATACCGAGCACCTGCATCTGCGAGCATCGATCTCAGCGCTTCCGGTTCCGTCCGTGCGAGATCCCACCAAGTGCGTATCCCTACACCGTGGCACAAACCCTCGATTGCAGGCCCAATTCCGACCACTGCCTTTAGGTCGTCCTGCACGAGACGACGGCCGAGCACTGCCGATCCAAGGGCAACATCAGGGCGCAAATCGATGCTCTCTTCAACCGATGGTTCTTGTTGCGACTGAATCTGCGGCTCATCATCGACACCGTCAGATTCTGACTCAGCCGAATCAGCATCTGTACGAGTTGAGTCGTTGGTGTTCTCGGTCTCGGCGACGGGAGCCATCAGGTGTTCTTTCAATGATTCAACTTCGGCCTGCAGGGCATCGCGTTCCTCAGCGACACGTCCGAGCGTCGTCGCTCGCTCGCGAAGTTCTGCCATCTCTTGTTCAAGGTCATGTTGAACCTGCTTTCGAGCACGAGATACCTGCCGACTCGCTGAAGCACTTCTCAGCACCCAGCCGACGACAAGACCAATCACTGCCGAAAGACCAAACCAGATGAAGCCAACGGTCAATGTGTACGGCATCGGTTCAGCACCTTTCTCAACGGCATTTCAAGAACGACACCCCTCACGCTACCGACACGATGATTTCCACACGTCGGCTGAGGACTTTGTCTTCAACTCCCTCAATGATGACGGGCTCAGCGGATCCAACTCCTTCTGAACTCACAACTGATCGCTCCACGCCCTGACCAATCAACGCATTGGCAACGGCGGTCGCCCTGTCGGCGCTGAGTTGGAGATTTGACGCAGGGACGCCATCGCTGTCGGTGTGGCCTCTCACTACAACGTCAATTCCGGGGACACCGATCAGAAGTTGAGCGACGCGTTCGAGAACACGGTCACTTCCCCAGACGAACTCTGCTCTCCCCGAAACAAAGCTCACTGGCGACCCAGCAAGTAGTTCAGCAATTTCATCGTTGAGGGCGTCAACTTCGCCCACCGTGACTGGTAGTTGAGGGGCAAGCAGTACTTCTGCGCCAACTGAACGAGCAACAGCCTCCATTGCACTCGCCCGGGTTTCATCGAGGTAAGTGCCGTTGAGACTGATACCTGATTCTGAGATCGTCAGTTCGCCCGTGTCGAGAGTTTCCAGCATTGCGGTCAAGATGCGCTGTACCGCACCCACCGAAATCACCTCCGTGAAGAGGTCGAACACGTCTACATCGACCGTTGATCCGATTCTGGGCTCAAACGATCGACCAGATTTTTCGGCTAGGTCAGACATCATGGTGAGAACGTCCTCGCTAAGGCTTGCCCCCGACGCTTCAACAACACCAGTCGAGAGGTTGACCTGAAGGAGTGGGAGCACGCCGGTTCCATCTGCCTGCAGCACCGTATCGATGAGCCAAATCTGACGCCCTCCAACCTCCAGCACCTCGATGACTCGGGCATACCGATCAATCGTTGTGACTCCGTCGATCAATTCCACTCTGCTCGACTCGACCGAATCGAGCATGTGAATGTCGACGAGCGCAATTGTCGATGCCGACTCACTCTCGATTTCAGCCAATAAGTCGGCACCGAGTTGATCAAATGCGCCATCTACGGGTGCGAGCAGCACTGTGATTCCACTCAGACGGTTCTCAAATCCGACCGACGCCAACAGCCGTGACATCGTCGTCAACTCAGGGTCACTCTCAAGCACCGACACCAATAATTCATCATCGTTGACCGGCAGCGCCTCGGTCGTTGTCGTTTCACTCGACGAGGAACCGAGTGTGGTCGTGGACCGAACGCTGGTGGTCGTCGTTGCAGGTACCGCTGTACTTGACCCATCAACTGTTGGGGCACGAAGGACACGGCACGTGCGGTCAGCGACGATGGAATGAACGCCACGAACTGAGGAAAGGTCAGCAACCAGTTGAGCAGGAAACTCGACTGGAGCGGAACAAAACACTGTTCCGTCTTGGCCTGAAAAACTGATGCCGTTTACCAACGGCTCAACTTCAATTGCACGTTCGAGAGTTCGGGTTTCTAGATCGCGTTCAATTGAGGAGACGTAGAACGGGGCTCCTGCAACAAACAATGCTGCCGCAGAAATGATGGCAAGAGCGAATGTCTTGCGAGACGGTGTGGGTGTCAGGAGAAGCTCTGCCCGCAGCCACAGGTGCGGCTTGCGTTCGGATTCGTAATTGCAAATCCTGACTGATCAAGCCCATCTTTGTAGTCAAGTGTTGCTCCAACGAGCAGTTGAGCCGATGCAGGGTCGACAACAACTTTCACTTCACGAAGTTCTTGGCCAAAAGTTGCCTGCTCGTCGTCAGAGGCAACATCGCCGTCAAAAAACATCTCGTAGGAGAACCCGCTGCAGCCGCCAGGGCGCACGGCAACGCGGAGAGCGAGTTCCTCCGCTCCCTCACTATCGAGAAGATCTCGGACTTTTGAAGCTGCTGTGTCTGTAAGCGTGATCATGATGAACCTCCTGGACTCAGCAAATTGTATACGTCAAGGAGACCCGAAGGCCACTCATGGCTAGTCTGAGGACATGTCGGCTGAACGTACGGCACCGCCAACCATTGAAGAAGTGACCGAGGTGTTGTCGACGGTCATCGATCCAGAACTCGGAAGCGATGTTGTTTCGCTTGGAATGATTCCGCGTACCGAAGTCTCACCTGAGGGGCGGGTTGTGGTTGAAGTTCGACTCACCATTTCAGGATGTCCAATGCGGGCCGAGATCAAGAAGATGGTCGAGCAACGGCTTCTTGTTCACCCCGGAGTAACGGACGTTCGTCTCGAATGGTCAGAAATGGACTCCGATGAGCGTTCTGCTGCGATGTCGACCGCTCGAGCAGCGGCTCGAGATCGTGCTCCTGAAACCGCAATCGGGCAGCGCTGTCAGGTGCTTGCAATCTCGAGCGGCAAAGGAGGGGTTGGTAAAAGCTCTATCACCGTCAACCTCGCTGCCGGACTCGCAGAGCAGGGTTTCACCGTTGGAGTTCTCGATGCCGATATCTGGGGATTCTCTGTCCCTCGCTTGCTTGGCATGAGCGATCGCCTTGACGCAACCGAAGTTGATGGTCGGCCGCGCATCATTCCGAATCGCCGTCAGATCGGAAGCGGAGTGCTCGAGGTGGTTTCGACCGGGTTCTTAGTTGAGGAGTCGACAGCTCTCATGTGGCGCGGCTTAATGCTGACGAAGGCCGTTGAACAATTTCTTCGAGATGTGGCCTGGGGTGATCTCGACTACCTGCTCATCGACATGCCTCCGGGGACTGGTGATGTTCAGATGGGTCTCGCTCGTCTCCTTCCACGAACCTCGCTTCTGGTCGTCACGACTCCGGCGACTGCTGCTCAACGTGTGGCGCAACGTGCTGCCGATATGGCTCAGCGGTCGTTCCTTCCGGTGTTGGGCGTCATCGAGAATATGAGTGGGTTCATCTGTGAGCACGGAGATTTCCACCCCGTTTTTGGGGAAGGGGGAGGTCAATCCCTTGCAGATGCCGTTGAGGTTCCTCTGCTCGGCTCCATTCCGATCGAAGCGTCGGTATCAGCAGGTGGCGACAACGGTGAGCCCGTCATCCTCAGTGGGTTGGGATCAGCGGCAGCCGCATTGCGATCAATCGTTGATCAAATCGTTAGCAGCGTTGCACCACCAATGGGCGATGATGAGCAACTTGATGGCTGTGCCACGAAGATCCTCGCCGCCTTTGACGACGCCTTCGCTGCTGAGGATCAGCGGAATCTGGCAAACACAAATTCTGGGAGCGGCACCGAGTCGTAGTCAGCATCTCCAGGTACGGCGATTCCGACCACATTTCCATCAGCATCGGTCTTCATCCGAGGCAGGATTGTCGGTGGTAGACCCATTGCCTCACCCCCAGCAAGTGCTGCATCGGCAGAATCAAATTCGCTCAGCCATTCAAGATTTGCAACAGTCGGAGGGAACATCTGCAACTCGCCATCCTCCCATCGCTTCAGTGCGTCCTGTGGTCGAACCCACAAACTATCGATCGTCTCTCCTCCATCATGCAGAGGCTCCTGCACCTCGGGAGCCCGGGCCAGAAGGAATCGGGTATCAAATCGACGACCTTCTCCTACAGGTGTTATCCAGTGGCTGACGAATCCGATGACATCGGTGACCAATCGGAGATCATGACGCGCGCATAACTCTGAAAGCGACTCTGTTCCTTGATGGATCGCTTCCCGTGCCTCGCTCATCGGCCCAACAATGTCCCCTTCGAACCTGATCATCTCGGTCTCGGTTGAGCGTCGGGCAAGCAGAACTCCGGCTTCTTCGAAGCTTTCGCGAATTGCAGCGACGATCCAAGCGAGGCCACCACTTTCGAGGCCGAGCCGTGCAGAAGCTTGTGCGTCGTCAAGCCCGTCACAGATTGCTTCGAGTTCGTCAGCGTGGTCATCTCCGTCGACTTTCCCACCTGGAAACACATATTGACCGCCGGCAAATGCCGCCGAGAGTGTTCGGCGCAGCATGAATACTTCCGGTCCATCAGCACCATCGCGCACCAACATGACGGTGGCAGCAGGACGAACCGGGATATCTGCGGCGCGTGGTCGTTCAGGTTGGTCCGGTGTTGCTGATGCGGTGTCGCTGGCCATACGACGACCGTACTTCGCTGCTCACGGTTCTACCGAGGTCAGACATCGTCACCGTCATTACCGGCAGGCTCCGGGTCTCGGCCAAGGCGGGCGTACGTCGCTGATGCGATCACAATTGCCCCAAGCACGACAGCAACAATTTGCCAATTGTTGTTCAAATTGGTGATGACACGGCGCTGGAATTGTTCGACAGCAACCGTGATCGGGTCGCTGTCGCCGTTGACGTCGACCACCCAGAAGTAGTACGCAAGATACAGACCCGACAACACCACGAAGATTCCAGCGATCGTTTCAACTCGGTGCATGCCTCGCCGTAACACTCCCAACAATCCGATTTTGGCAACGGCAAGTGAGACCGTTAACGCCGTAATCAACAATCCCATCCCGGCGGCATACGCAGCTACATTCCCAAGCGCTCCGACAAACCCTTTGCTCCGAACAGCAATCAATGTCGGTAAGAACAGCCCAATTGTGCAGCCCAGCGAGGCGACCGCGTAAGCAACTCCGAAGAGGAACATCGAGCGCACCCCGCGATCGCGACCGCCCACATCAAGTCGTGGCAGAGCAAGCCCAACTCCGCGACCCGACAGCATCGCAATTCCAAGGATCACAAGGCCGACTGCAATCACAATTGTTGCGTAGCGGGCGTTTTGCTGAATCCAGAAGGTGAAGTTGTAGGTCACGAGACCAACAATGATGAATACCGACATGAACCCGGCCGTGAGTGCCGAACTCACCAACAACGCCCGTCGGATACTCGCCCGCCGGACTCCGAGGCCAGACGACACCTCAGAAGTGTCAGCCCCAAGAAAAAACATGAGGTAGGTCGGCAACAGCACAAACCCACAAGGGTTAACTGCGGCAACAAGCCCTCTCAAGAACGACAGCGTCATATATCAGCGCCTTCGACAAGACCAAAATACGTACCGATCGCCGCGGTCAGCTCATCCGCCGTGAGAACTCCGGCATCCCCAAGAATTTGGCCCTGGGCATTCACGAACACGGTGTATGGAAAGCCGACGGTCCCGAGGGCGTCGGTGAGTTCGGCGAGCGGGTCTCGGTAGAGGTCGTATGTGACTCCCATCTGAGCAGCGAAGTCCGTCATTGCCTCAGAAGAATCAACAGGGTTAATCCCGACGAATACGACGTCGTCTCCGAATCGTTCATTGACTGCGGCAAAATCTGGCATCTCGCGACGACACGGAGGACACGCCGCGAACCACAGATTGACCACCATTGGCTTCCCGATCAGGTCCGACGAGTTCACGGTGCTTCCGTCAACATCGACGATGTCAACTGATGGAAAGAACGCCCGGGTAATGACTTCGCCTGCCTCTGAAAGCTGATATTCACCTGGGTTCGTGAGCACTGCATCGACGTCATCGTCGACGATGGCATCGCGAACCTCTGGTGCGCCAACCGCCACGAGCCCCACCATCACGATGCCCATCGCAAGTGCGAAGAGACGTAGACGGGTGGACCGGTTCACCCTGACAGACTATTAGGCAACCAGGTGCGGTGGCACGGGAACTTCATCAACCACAAGTGCGTCTCTCTTGACTTTTGTTGGGCGTCCCCGCCGAGGCCGGTCCTCAACAATGACTCCGTCCATCAGGAGCTGCCCACCCCATACGCCATACGTCTCGCCTCGTTGAAGCGCTCCGCTTAAGCAATCGTCAGCCAATCGACATCGACTGCAGATTGCTTTTGCTCTGGCGAGTTCGTGTGCGTGATCTGAGAAGAACAGGTAAGCAAGCCCACCTTCTCCATCTGAACATCGTGCACGGTCAAGCTGTAACGGTGTGGTGTCTGGAAACTCTGGAATGTCAATCTGAATGCTCATGCCTGTTAAGAGCACGAACATTCAGATAACTCGCACTTTTTTACATTTTCAGCAAGATTTTCCCAACGTTTGCATCTGCCTCCATGTGGCGGTGAGCATCAGCGATGTCATTGAGATCAAACGTCGTATCAATGACTGGCTTCATGTCGCCAGATTCAAACCGGGGCAGCATCTGTGCGGCAAAGCCCTGCACAGCAGCAATCTTTTGCTCAATCGGCCGATTGCGCAGCGTGGTGCCGATCCATGTCGCCCGTTTGGCGAGAATCAGCCCCGTGGTGATTGACGATGCTGCCCCTCCCATCAGCCCTACCTGCATGATGGTGCCCTGCGAGGCGAGCGCTCGAAGGTTTCTGTCTGATTCTTCTCCGCCAATGACATCAAGGATCACGTTCATACCTTGCGGGACTGTTTGCTGCAGATCTGACAGCCAATCCGATGGGGACCGCTCAATCACCAAGTCGGCTCCAAGGGCCCGGCAAGCATCGGCCTTACGGGCCGAACAGGTCACGGCGATGTGTGCACCAATCGATTTTGCAATTTGAATCGCTGCGGTGCCGACACCACTTGCGCCGGCATGCACGAGAGCCCATGCTCCAGATGTCAGCCCACCTTGCGCAATGAGTGCATCCCATGCGGTCAGAAACACCTCAGGGATCCCTGCCATCTCTTCGTCGGCAACTGCTGTCGGAACGGGCATCGCCATCCGTTCGTGCGTTATCACCATTTCGGCATTACATGCACCTGCCTCGATTCCCATCACTCGATCACCTACCGACCAGCGGGTGACGCGAGACCCAACCGATTCGACAAACCCGGCATATTCGAGACCGAGAATTTCGTGTTCACGCTTGATTGGATCGGGATAGCCACCTTGACGTTGCAACGTGTCTGCTCGATTACATGCGCTAAACGACACGGCGACACGAATCTCGTCTGGCCCGGGAATCGGATCGGGGACATCCTTCACCACAATGGCGTCTGGTCCCCCGTACTGTTCTACAACTGCTGCTCGCATGTGACGAGTGTCGTCGGCGGAACACCCCCGCGTCAATCGTTCAGGACTGAGAATTTTTCTTCAGCACGTCGCTGACCTCTTCAGGTGAGCGAAATACGACCTGCTGATAGTGCTGCAACTCGGCAACACTTTCCTTGATGTCATCGAGTGCTCGATGCGAATTTGGTTTCCAAGGTCGCCTTGCGTTCGCCTCGGGATACCAGCGGCGAACCAATTCTTTGATGCTCGATACGTCGACGCTGCGATAGTGAAGGTAATTCTCGATTTCGGGGAGATAGCGAGCAAGGAACCGACGGTCAGTTCCAATGGAGTTACCACAGAGCGGAACTGTTCCCGCCTCGGGGCAATGCTCTTTGATGAACTGAAGGGTCTGTTGGCCGGCTTCTTCAAGTGTCAGTGTTGATGAAGAAATTTGCTCAAGAAGGCCTGAGTCTGTGTGCATCTTCGTCACGACTTCGTTCATGTTTCTCAGCACTTCATCTGGCTGGTGGATCACGAGATCGGGGCCTTCGGCAACGATATTCAAGTCATCGTCCGTGATGATCGTTGCGATCTCCACGATGACGTCACTCATGTGATCAAGTCCGGTCATTTCGAGATCCATCCATACCAACACGTCAATGATGTTACGCGCCAACAGCGACGTTCTGCAGATGTGAGATCCAGTCGGCACATTCGGCCACGATCTGGCACCATGGACGTATGGCTCCCACAACCTTCGCAGAACTGCTTGCGATGGAGGGAGTGCATGAAGAACTCGCAATACGGTCAACCTTTGGCTTCATGGCATTTCATGGAGGTGGTCTCGAAGCGGTCACCGACACCATTGCCAGGTCGGCTGCAGAAGCGGCGAACGCGTCATATTACGGAGTGCTGCATCCCGAGAATGACCCTCCGCATCTTCCATCGACGCGTTTCACGCCTGACGAATCTCAGATGATGACAAATTTCCTGAACCATGTTGATGTTGTCGTCACCATTCATGGCTTTGGCCGGCGGGGACTATTCACTTCGCTACTGCTCGGCGGTACCAATCGTGATCTCGCAGCACATCTTGCCGACACGCTTCGCCCAAGGCTTCCTGCCTATCGACTCATCGATGACGTCGAGGAAATTCCGCAGAATCTCCGGGGGCTACACCCCAATAATCCGGTAAATCTTCCACGCCATGGTGGCGTGCAGATCGAACTACCTCCACGTGTGCGAGGGTCATCACCTCTGTGGTGGGATTGGGAAGGCGGGCTCACGCCACACACGGAGATGCTGATTCAGGGATTAGCTGAAGCGGCTCGAGCGTGGCCACTATCCACGTCGTAATTTCCTCACACCTGTGAGTGGTGGGCTCCCTGCAGCGAACCTTCTCACAGAAATCGAGGAATCAACATGATGTACGGAGCAAACCCCGAGCAACTCGCCCAACTTGGCAGAACCTTGCACGATCAAATGTCAATGATCAATCAACTCATCGCAACAGTCGACAAAGCAATTGGGTCAACAATGTGGCAGGGTCCAGCTCGTCAGCGCTTCGAACAAGACTGGAATAGCTCGTTCAAGCACGCTCTCCACCGTCTTGATGAGGCGTTTGGCTCAGCGGGAAGAGACTGCATGCTGCGTTCGGAGGAACTGCTCAGAATCATGGGTAGCTGACCTGCTTCCCGGAGGTGTCCTTCACTTTCCTACACTTGGGTGGTGGCACACATTGACTTCACCATCGAACCTTTCGTTGAAGGGCAACCGGGGGCGCACGTCACCGAGCCAATCGCTGCGCTAGCGGCTCTCGGAGTGACCACCGAATTTGGGGCGTTCGGTTCAAGTTGTGAGGCTGATCCGAGCCTCATGCCAGAGGTTGTGGCAACTGTCTTACGGGCGGCATTCAGCAACGGCGCAACGCGGGTGAATATTGAGGTTGTCGGAGATTCAGCCACATGAGCGATCAGGATCAGCACCCGCTGCTTACCTCAATTCAGCCGCTACTCGAAGCGATTGGAGCATCGGCAGTCCCAAACCCTGAGGCACTGCCGTCAGATATTCCGTTGGAATTCGAGGGTGAAGTCATTGCCGCAGTGAGACTTCCGAAACTGCACGGCGCCCTCGATCGGCTGATCGAATCGGTAGAAGTCGAAATCGGTGGGCGGCTTGCTGACATGTCCCGCGAGGAAAAGCAACGTGCCGTAAGGCTTCTCGATGAACGAGGTGCCTTCACGTTGCGTCGAGCGGTTGAAGACCTCGCCGACGCAATGGGTGTGAGCCGGATCACCGTGTACAACTATCTGAACGCAATTCATCGCTAATGCTGCGAGGTGACCTCATTGACGTTGTCGGCTTTGATGCTGACGACACCCTGTGGGAGTGTCAGGACGCATTTGATGCAGCAGAAGCGCTCTTTTTTGACACAGTGAGTCCATATGCATCGCAAGGTGTTGATCTCCCAGATGCTCTCCGCTCTACCGAGCTCGGGAACCTTGCAATCTCTGGCTACGGCGTCAAAGCCTTTGGCCTCTCGATGATTGAGGCTGCTGTGACTGCAACAGGTGGGACAATTCCGTCAAGCGCCATCGGAGTTCTGGTCGATCACGTTCACGACATGTTGCGCGAACCCGTGAAACTTCTTGACGGTGTTGCCGATGCTTTGCAGTCTGTCGCTCAGACTCATCGCATTGTCATGATCACCAAAGGTGACCTTGTTCATCAAACTCGCAAGGTTCGAACATCTGGGTTAGCCCACCATTTTGAACACATCAAAATTGTCTTAGAAAAAGATGTCGAGACATATCAGGAAGTTCTCGACGAGTGGAACATCAATCCGTCAAGGTTCTTGATGGTTGGCAATTCGGTTCGTTCGGACGTGATCCCTGTCCTCGAGATCGGGGGGTTCGGTCTCCACATCCCGTATCACGTCACTTGGGACCACGAAGTTGTCGACACAACCTCACACGCGTTTGATTCGCTTGACTCAATTTCGATGGTCGCGAACTGGCTGGCCAACGAGGTCAACTAATCGCAGGTCAGAGGCGTCGGAGTCGAACTTCAGACACTCGATGATCTTGCCCTTTTCGAACAATCAGTGATGCTCTATTTCGAGTAGGCATGATGTTTTCGCTGAGGTTTACACCGTTGATGCGTTGCCAGATTGATCTCGCCATCTCGACCGATTCTTCGTCATTGAGATCGGCATAGTGAGCGAAGAAACTGTCTGCTCGTTGGAACACCGACTGACGGAACGTGAGAAAACGTTCGATGTACCACTCTTGAATGTGCTGCTCATCAGCATCGACGTAAATCGAGAAGTCGAAATAGTCCGACACAAACTCAGAGTCATCTCCACCAACCTGTAAGACGTTGATGCCTTCAACAATGACGATGTCTGGTGAATCGACGACAACACGCTCATCGGGAACAATGTCGTAGACAATGTGGTCGTAGACGGGGGCCGATGCCGGTGTTCCGCTCTTCACATTACGAAGGAACTCAATGAGCGACCGAGTGTCGTAACTCTCAGGGAAACCTTTGCGATCCATGAGACCACGTGACTCAAGTTCGGCATTCGGATACAAAAATCCGTCAGTGGTGACCAGATCAACTGCCGGGTGGTCAGGCCATCTTGACAGCAACGCTTGCAAGATTCGACTAAACGTACTTTTACCAACGGCAACTGAGCCAGCGACTCCGATGACATACGGGACTTTCGGAGCGTACGCGCCGAGGAATGTCGCAGAAACGCGGTGAAGGTCTTGAACGGTGCTGACATAGAGGTTCAGCAAACGACTCAACGGCAGGTAAACCGCAGCGACTTCTTCGAGATCAATCCTTTCGTTGATACCACGAAGTTGCTCGAGATCTGCCTCTTCCAGCGTCATTGGCGTAGCGGCACGAAGCGCGGCCCATTCGGCCCTGTTGAACTCGATGTACCTGCTTGGCACGGCAGTGACCCTACGCTAGAAAAGTGGCGGATCAACCATCGGTGGCAAACAATGATGAGCGTCGCCGCCTCGGCTCGTGGTACACCCCGCCCGCTCTCGTCGATCAGATGTTCACCGTGCTCACCAATGACAGGTGGCCTCTCAAACATTCGCACTTACCGCTGCGTGTTCTCGACCCCTCGTGTGGAGACGGGAGGCTGCTTCTTGCAGCTCGGCACCACTTTGACACAGCCTGCACTCTCGTCGGCTGCGATATCAGCCCGTCAACCCGGGCGATCAACGAACAACGTGACATCGACTTCGTTGAAGCAAACGGGCTTGATGTTGATTGGTCGGCCTACCAGGGTCAGGGTGGCTTTGATCTCGTGGTGTCAAACCCTCCATTTCTTTCACAACTTGCAGTTTCGACATCTCGAAAAGGGGCCAGCAAACTTGGCGGCGGCCCATACGCGAACAGTGCTATGGAGTTTTGTTTGACGGGAGTTGAGGCATTGCGACCTGGCGGCCGGCTTGTCATCGTTCTTCCTCAGTCGGTACTTGCCTCGAGAGATACCACCGAGTTGAGAACCCGGGTCACATCGCTTGCAACTCTTGTGAACTCTTGGTGGACGTCAACACCACAATTTGATGCTGATGTGACGGTGGCGGTGCTGGTATTTGAACGACGAGCGACAGCGGTCGCCGGTAGCGACGCTCCATGGACAAGCGCAATTACCGATGCCCTCGGGATTCCCCCGGTTCCGGAACTCGCAACAGATGGAACGATTGCAGATCACGCAACGGCGACTGCAAATTTCCGTGATGAGTATTACGCCCTCGTGCCAGCGGTAGCTGACCACGAGCATGGCCCGCCACTCATCACCTCGGGGCTCATCGACCCGGGTCGATCGTTGTGGGGCACAAAACCAGTCCGGTTTGCTCACCAACTATTTGAGAACCCTCGTGTCGACGTCGGCAAACTCACTGGGCGCTTCCCGACTTGGGCGGAGAGAATGCTGAGACCAAAGGTTCTCGTTGCTGCTCAAACCCGAACCATCGAGGCGGTTGTCGATCGTCACGGCGAATGGTTACCAAGCGTTCCTGTCACCACAGTCTTCGCAAACTCACATCGAGATTTAGAGTCGATCGCTTCGGTCATTAACTCGCCGATCGCTGCCCTCATTGCATGGCACGGACGCGCCGGAACCGGCCTCTCACCGACCTCGTTACGACTCTCTCCCGCATCAGTTCTCGGCCTTCCATGGCCAAGGTTCGGCATTGACCCGCACGCGTTGGCTGAACTAGCAGATGGAAAATTTGCAGAATTTGGGCTGAATATGTGCGAATCCTTTGGAGTGAACGGTGCCGAGGCTGAACGCATCACTTCGTGGTGGCAAGACGCTGGACGTCCGCGGCAGAAAAGAACTCCATCAACTTCATAAAACTGATGAGGTCTGGTTGACTTAAAGGATGCGAACTCACCGGAGGACCCCTCTCGCCAGAATGTTGTTCGTGGTGGGAAGTGTGTTTGCAGTCGCCGCATGTTCTTCTGAGCCCGTGCTCGAATTAGGAGCCGGTGCACGTGAAGGGAAATCTCTCTACGACACAAATGGGTGCGCCTCCTGCCACGGTTCGAACGGATCAGGAGGGGTGGGTCCGGCGCTTGCCGGAATTGCTGGAACCGATATCGCTCTGAGTGACGGCTCGTCGGTAATCGCCGATCGGGCCTACCTGGTGGAATCAATCCTGCAACCACAGGCACAACTAGTTGACGGTTACAACATCAAAATGCCGCAGAACCAGCTCACGGCCGAGCAAGCCGATCTGGTTGCACAGTTCATCGAGGAGCTAGAGGCCAAATGAGAAAGGCCTTCATAGGGGCCATCATCGGTCTGCTGGGCATCACGTCGGCATGTGGTGGTGAGCAACGTGAATTTGCCGGATTTGTAAGAACCCCTGCGCCATCATCTCAGGGAATCACGCTTCCTAACATTGCTTCGGGTGCAGACCGAGAACTCATTGCCGGTGACAACAATCTTCTCGTGCTCTATTTCGGTTACACGAACTGCCCCGATATTTGCCCGACCACCCTGCAAGACCTCACCGTTGCTCTCAGACGTCTGGATGATCCTTCAAACATCGAGGTGGCAATGATCACGGTCGATCCAGATCGAGATTTTGAGGTTCTTGACGCATACGTCAAAAGTTTCATTCCGACCGCTGAGGCGCTCGGAACAGTCGACGAGGCTGCGTTAGCAATTGCTGCACAACCGTTTGGAGCGAGCTACTTGGTTGACGACTCAGGAGGTGAGATCGAAGTTGCTCATTCGACCTCGTTGTATGTCGTTGATGATGAGGGAACACTGCTTCTCACATGGCCATTTGGCACTGCCTCGGCAGATATTTCTGCCGACCTCGACGACCTCCTCTCAGGGCGCCGATGAAGAAACTGCTGATTGCCTTCATCGCTGCTGCGGCCGTCGTCACTACAGCAGCCATCATCGTGAGTCGCGAAGACTCCATCTTGCGGACTTCTTCGATCACGACGGCAGCTGACTATGAATACGAGATTCCACTCGGCACAGGCGAGCGAACTGACGCCGGCGAAGAACTCGACATTTTTCCGTGGCTCCTGAAGGTTCACGTTGGTGAGTCGATCCGCATCGTGAATAAGGATGACCGCGACCATCTCATCGGGGCGTTCTTCGTAGGAGCTGGTGAAACGCTGACGCAGGAGTTCGTGAGCCCTGGCATGCTCACTGGAGAGTGTTCGATCAGGCCAGGCAGCAGTTTCACGATTCAGGTTTTCGAATGACTGAACGGCACGCATTGCCGTCACGAGTTGCGATGTCGATATTCGCTGGTCTCATCATCGCTCTCGTTCCGGCCAGTGCAACATTTGCCGATGCGCCTGGCCCAACCGACTACCGGTCAACGATCACTTCCGTTGAAACCACGGATGGGCTTCCACTGCCTGAAGGCGTCAGCATCTCCATTGAAGGGCACGATTCGTTTCTGGCACTGACCGTTCCTAAAGGAGTTGCGGCCGAGGTGCCCGGCTATGAAGGAGAGTCGTACCTGAAAATTGATCAGGACTGCACTACGTCAGAGAATCAACATTCGATGTCGACTTGGTACAACAAAGACCGATTCGGTGGAGACGCATCGACCGACCTTGTTGATAACGATGCCAATCCCGACTGGAAGATCATTGGTTCAACTTGTTCGGTTGCTTGGCATGATCATCGCATTCACTACATGTCATCAATTCCGCCAATCAACGCTGAACCGGGTGATGTGATTGTGACCGACTCGATTGCTCTCACGATCGATGGGCGAGATGTTGTGGTTTACGTCGCAAGCGAATTGGTTGCTCCGGCCTCTCAATTGCCCGCCATCGTCGGTGCGATTGTGGCTTTCGCGATAGTTACGGTGATGTGGAGAGGGACAACTCTGGCGCTGCTGGTGTTCCCTATTTCGGCAATTGGAATCATCATTGGTGGAGCGCAGTATCTCTGGGCGCCCGCAGATACCGGGCCCAACATCAGCGTCTTCGCTCTTCCATTCATCGCTGCGGCAGCTGGTATTGCCGCATCTGTAGCCCGACAAAGAGGGCTCTTGTTCGCCAATGGATCGGTCTTGCTCGGTGGCACAATGCTCACGATCTGGGCAATTCGTCGGATCGACGTGTTCAGCTATGCGCTGCTACCAACATCACTTCCTTATTGGGTTGATCGCTCTGCCACCGCGGTCATTACGGTTAGCGGAATTACCTTTGTGAGTTATTCGGTGCAGCAACTCTGGCGGATGTCGACTGTTCGACCAACAACCGGACTCGCGACCGACTAGCCCTCGTCGACCTCAACTGTGACAGTGAGGTCGTCAGCATTCTCGAAATCGAGCGTTAACTCAAACGTGTCGCCGACAACGAGTGGTTCGACAAGATCGATCAGCATGATGTGGTATCCGCCCGGAGCCAGACGAACTGTCGAACCCGCAGGTAACGGCAACTGGTCGATCTCTTGCATCGACATCGCACCGTCGTGCATTGCGCCATCGTGCATCGATTCGTGATCCATGTCGGAGGCGTCATGATCCATGTCACTCGAACCATCAGACGTATTCATTGCTTGCACGACTTCGTGTATCTCTGCATGGTCAGCGATGTCCTGTGGAACTGTCACGGCAATCAGCGCATCGTCATTTGTTGCAGTGATCTTGAAGTATGCGGCCCCGGTGGTGACCCCGGCAGGACTAACCCGTGCCCAGGCATCTTCTACAGAGATTTGATCGCTCGCACCGCAACCAGAAATGACAAGTAGAGCCAACGACAATGAACCGACGATCGCAGCGCTGAGTTTCATCCCGTAAATCGTATCGGCGGGAAATGTGTTGCTCCCAGATCTCAGCGATTCCAGGGTGCCGTTGGGGAAACAGCACCCGCACCACCGGTCAACACTTCAACGCCATCATCGGTCACAAGAACTGTGTGTTCGAATTGCGCTGTTCGCTGCCAATCTGCAGTCACTGCAGTCCATCCGTCATCCCACATTCGATGGCGCCAATCACCGAGGGTGATCATCGGCTCGATGGTGAACGTCATCCCAGGGAGCATCTCAAGGGTTGAACGAGAGTCGTAATAGTGAAGAATCTGAATATCGGTGTGGAACTGCTCGCCAATGCCGTGGCCAATGAATGCTTTGACCACCCCATAACGGTGTTCTTTCGCATGGTCTTCAATTGCGCGGCCAATATCGCTCACCGGTCTGCCTGGTCGAACAGCCTCGATTCCGAGCCAGGTGCATTCTTCAGTCACACGGATGAGATCTTGGCTGGCCTTGTCGACTTCACCAACACAGAAGGTGGCATTGGTATCACCGTGCACGCCTCCAACAAATCCAGTCACATCAAGGTTCATGATGTCGCCGTCGAGCATGACCCGCGAATCGGGTATGCCGTGGCAAATCACCTCGTTGGCTGATGTGCACAAGCTCTTTGGATAGCCGTGATAGTTCAACGTGCTGGGGTACGCCCCACGTTCGATGAAGAGGTCGTGGACATATGCATCAACCTCATCGGTCGTTTTTCCTGGTTCAAGAAATTCGCCTGCAAGTCGAAGAACTTCAGCAGCGATCTTGCCTGAATGACGCATGCGTTCAATTACTTCGGGCGTTTTGACGAGGGGTTCATCCCAGTGTTCAACAACACCAGAGTCTGCGTAAGAGGGCCGAGGAATCGTTTCTGGAACGAGCCGCATTGGTGAAATCTCACCTGGATGCACACGCCCTTCAGTGTTTCGGTGACACCGTTTGTACTTCCGTCCACTTCCGCACCAACACGGGTCGTTTGCCTGAAGTGAGCCAGTAGAGGGTTGCGTACTCATGACATCACAAGTCTACGAGCCAGCGGTTGGGGTGACTTACGGAGCAAGCCGATTGCGAACCCAATCGCCACCGGAACGCACATACTGAACACGATCATGCAAACGGCTCGGTCGGCCCTGCCAGAATTCCCACCGAACCGGAACGATCCTCCAACCACCCCAAAACGGTGGCCTCGTGACCTCCTCAGACCCAAAGCGATCCTCAGTTTCAGCGACAAGAGACTCAAGTATCGCTCGACTCTCAATCACCTCTGATTGAGGTGAAGCCCATGCCCCGATCTGCGATCCTCGAGGGCGACTCGCAAAATACGCGTCACTTTCTGCATCAGAGATTCGTTCAACGGTTCCGCTAACGCGAACCTGTCGATGGAGGGCCAACCACCCAAATACTGCAGTGGCACGTTGGATTGACTCGAGCTGTTGGCTCTTTGCCGAGTTGAAGTTCGTAAAAAACGTGACGCCTTCGTCAGATACCTCTCGGGCAAGCACAATACGGGCATCGGGTGTGCTTGTTGCATCAACTGTCGCAACCGTCATCGCATTGGGTTCGACCAGACCTGCTTCGATGGCCTCGCTATGCCAGGAATGCCACTGAACGACCGGTGACTCGTCAACATCTGAGACATCGAGACCCGCTGTTTCGTACTGCACCCTTCGGTGCCGGACGAGGTCATTGGCGTCGGTCATGTCACCCTCCGAGTCGAGAAATTCCGCGCATATACGGTGACAACACCTCAGGAATGTTCACGCTTCCATCAGCCTGCCGGTGCGTTTCAAGAATCGCTGCCCACACTCGAGGAACCGCAAGAGCAGAGCCATTCAAGGTGTGAACAAGCACAGTGCCCTTCACCGGCTTGCCGTCGGCATCAACTTGGCGGTAGCGAATATCTGCACGGCGAGCTTGGTAGTCAGAAAACCACGAAACCGATGAAACTTCGAGCCACTGACCGCATCCTGGTGCGTACACCTCGATGTCGAAGGAGCGATGGTGGCTCTGCCCTAAATCTCCGGTACAGATTTCGATTACCCGATGATGCAGTCCAAGCGAGGAAATCATCCGCTCAACGCGGGCCACCATATCGATGAGGAGCTGGGGGGCTTGTTCGGGAGTAGCCAGTGCCAGGATCTCGACCTTGTCGAATTCATGCGAGCGGAGCATCCCTCGAGTGTCTCGTCCTGCTGATCCTGCCTCTCGACGGAAGCATGGGCTAAACGCCATAAAACGCATCGGGAGATCTGGTGCATCAAGGATCTCACCGCTGTACATCGAGGTCAGGGGAACCTCTGCGGTTGGAATACACCACAGATCGTCACGTTCAATCGCATAGGCATCATCGGCAAATTTTGGCAATTGGCCAGTTGAGGTCAGCGTCGCCGTTGAAACAAGCGATGGCGGCCGAATCTCTTCAAACTCATCGGCATTGCTGTCAAGCGCGTACTGGCACAGCGCACGAGCCAATGTCGCTCCCGCACCGCGCTGCATCGTAAACATTGATGCCGCAATTTTTGTTGCGCGTTCGTTATCGAGGATGCCAAGCGACTCGCCTATTTCCCAGTGTGGAACTCGCTGATGTTCGGCGAAACCATCGATGCCTCCTTCTGGGAAAAACGGGCCATTCACGACCGGGTTGTCGTCCTCACTCGCTCCATCTGGCACATCTACATGTGGCACATTTGGGATGTGCAGGAGCAACTCGTGCATCTTCGCCGAAAGCACTTCGTGATCTTGCTCGATACGAGAAACATCCTCGCCTAGCGCCCGGCTCTGTGCTTGAACGGCTTCAGCTTGCTCGACATTGCCATCGCGACGAAGTTGACCAACTTCACGAGAGAGTTCATTAATGCGGGCGCGAGCCTCGTCACGCTCAGCAGTTATTTCTCTCAACCGCCGATCGAGTTCAAGAACCTCGTCAACCTGAGAATCACAAGATGAATCACCGCGACGCGCTAGTGCCGCACAGATCTCATCGGCGTGCTCACGGAGCTGTCGAACATCAATCACGAGGCCGAGGCTACCGGTCAGTCTTCTTCACGTGCAGGTGCAGAGCGCGCAAAGGCGGCCTCAACATCGGCAGTGGTAAGAGGGGCCTCATCAGCAGCTTGGTCAGCCGATACAGAACTTCTGCGATAGTCGTGGCTATTTCTGAACTGTTTTGCGTATTGGATGAAGTAACCAATAATGAGCGCCCATAGGAACATCCCGGCCATCGTCTTCATAATCGCACCAGCCAATTGCTGATCCTCCGCAAGGGAAAGACCCCACAACCGAACTGGCCGGGCATATGCCTCGTACACCGCTGACTCGGCAAACGTGAGAAACGCAGCAGGAATCGTTGGAACGATTGATTGAGCGAAGAGATAAATGCCCTTGCCGAGCGGTCCGAGCTGGAATTCAGGAATCGGTCCGACAACAGGCATCCACATCAGAAGAGCCGAGGAGACGACGAGCACATGCAGGAGATAATGCAACGCGCCGTTCCAGTAACCATCACCGACGGAGGCATTCACCAGCGATGGAAGGTGAGTGAGCAAGGTGGCTCCGTTGAACAACAGGGCGGCAACAACAGGGCGAGTCAGGAACCGCATGGCTTGATATACCGAGCCATTGCCGATGAGCACCCGCATGAGCCAGGTTGGTGTCGCAAGTAACGCCAAGGGTGGAAGCCAGAACGACAGCGCCATGTGTTGAACCATGTGCACCGAATAGAGATAGTCCTCACTGATGTCGTGAATTGGCCAATCACTCGACACCCACAACACCGTGATCGCAGCGACAAACGAAACCGTATTCGATCGGCTCAGTACTCGCTCACCAGGTCGAACCGCTTTCGGACCAATCACCCTCACCGTGTAAATAAACGCCGCCGTGAGAAAGACGGTCAGCAGCCACACCTCAGGATGGGGTACAAACTTCCAAGGGTTGACCGAGATGTCGACCTGCGCCAACATCGAGCTCATCGCAACTCAGCTCTGGAAGAAATGCAGTGTTGCGAGGAACACCGCATAACAACCGACTGCCAGCGTCATGCCGATGTAGAACATGAGACTGAACAACTTTGAGTCGAACTTCAGGTGCATGAAGTACAACAACACCATAAAGAACTTGACCGCCATCAAGATGAGGAGCCCAGGAAGAAACGCTGCGCCCAACTGTTCTTGGGTGTAGCTGAACACCACCTCGACGGCAGTAATCACGGCAAGGAAAATTGCGATCTTGATATATCCGAGATCGGTGAGACCATGCTCTGCATGCTCATCGCCGTGAGTGTCGTGTTGTTCTGTGACCGTGCTCATGTCAACTCGATTCTTATCAGGCGGGGATCAGGTACACGAGGGTGAAGATCAGGATCCACACCACGTCAACAAAGTGCCAGTAGAGGCCGAAGAGTTCAACAACTTCTTTCTTGTCGCCAACAACTTTGTTCTTTGAGATCATTCCAACGAGCGACATCAACATGATGATGCCGACGCTCACGTGAACACCGTGAAACCCGGTGAGCGTGAAGAAACTCGACGAGAAGAGGCTTGTCGTGAAGCCAAGACCCTCGCGGTAGAAGGTCGTGAATTCGTACACCTGGCCAGCAACAAACAGAGCACCCAGCAAGGCCGTCACCGACAGCCACAATTTCGTATTGCGGTCATCGTCACGATTCGCTGATGACACTGCCAGCACCATCGTGAGCGACGACATCAACAGCACGAAGCTCGAGGCCGAGGTGAATGGGATGTCCCACACCTGGTCTGGGCCAAGGTTTGCCGAGTGGCGGCCTCGATACAGCATGTACGTCGAGATGAGTCCGCCAAAGAGCAGACACTCTGAGCCGAGGAACATCCACATTGCCAACTTGTTGTTGGACAACCCAGTTGACGTGTGGTGAGCGCCGTGGTCGACGTGAGCATCGGCGTGAACTGCGGTATCAGCCATGAGCTGCAACCTCCATCGAAGTGCCAGTTGGCGGGTCGTAGTCCTCTTCAGGGGCGGTATGCGGCTCAAGGCCCCATCCATAGAACGAGACGAGCGCCAGAACAGCGCCACCAAGCAAAAGGAACAAGTTGTAGATCACGCCATACGCCATGATCGGAAGGCTGAACGCCAACAAGATCGGCCAGTACGAAGGTGACGGCAGATGAATGTGCCCATCAGCGTTGTTCTCTTCCTCGGCAACCACTTCTTCGGCAGTTGCGACCTGATGGAACTCGTGGTGGCCGTCAGCGCCACGGTCCTCGTACTTGCGATGGAAGAACTCGTCGAGGTGTCCAACCTGCGGCAAGCGATCGAAGTTGTGTTCTTTCGGCGGGCTGGTGGTGATCCACTCGAGGCTGCGAGCATCCCATGGGTCGAGAGGCGCCTTCTCAGTTCCTTTGCGATGCGAAACATAAATGTTTACAAAGAACAACAGGACACCGAGTGCGAGCACGAATGTTCCGATTGACGCAATGAGGTTCCAGAAACCGATGTTAAAGAAACCCTCACCTGCACGGTTTTCCGTCCACTGGTACATGCGTCGTGGCTGACCTTGCAAACCAATGATGTGCATTGGTCCGAACGTGAGGTTCATACCAATGATGGTGAGCCAGAAGTTGACACGACCGAGACGTTCGTTGAGCATCTTGCCGAACATCTTTGGCCACCAGTAATACATGCCGGCAAACAAACCGAGAACTGCGCCACCAAAGATGACGTAGTGGAAGTGAGCGACGATGTAGTACGTGTCAGTCTGCTGAGTGTCAGATGGTGCAACCGAGTGGGTGACGCCCGAGAGACCACCGATGGTGAACTGGATAATGACGCCAACGGCATACAGCATCGGGACAGTGAATTTGATCTTTCCGCCCCACATCGTGAGTGTCCAGTTCACGATCTTCACGCCGGTCGGAATTGCGATCGCCATCGTGGCAACCGAGAATGCTGCGACAGAGATCGGCCCAAGTCCGGAAGCGAACATGTGGTGAGCCCACACACCCCAACCAACGAATCCGATGGCTGCGCCAGAGAACACGATGAGTGGGTAACCAAACAGCGGCTTCTTTGAGAACACCGGAAGAATTTCTGACACGATGCCAAAGCTCGGAAGCACGATGATGTACACCTCGGGGTGTCCAAAGATCCAGAACAAGTGCTGCCACAACAGTGGGTCAGCACCGGCTTCGACACTAAAGAATGTTGCATCGAAACTGCGCTGGAACATCAGCATGAACAACGCAACGGTGATGACTGGCATAGCGAAGAGCAGGAGGAACTGCACCACCATCACCATCCAGGTGAAGATCGGCAGCTTCATCAAACTCATTCCAGGTGCTCGCATGTTGATCACCGTCACGATGAGGTTGATCGCACCGGTAAGAGAAGCGATACCAGTGATCTGCAGACCAAGACCCCAAAAGTCAACGCCATTCGATGGAGAGAAAGCAACCGATGAGTTCGGGGCGTACATGAACCAACCACCGTCGGCTCCACCACCGAGGAACCATGAGGTATTCAGGAAGAGGCCTCCAAATAAGAATGCCCAAAAGCCGAACGCGTTGATACGTGGGAAGGCAACGTCGCGGGCACCAATCTGGAGCGGGACAAAATAGTTTGCAAACGCAGCCGCCATCGGCATCACGAACAAGAACACCATCGTGGTGGCGTGCATCGTGAACATCTGGTTGTACTTGTCGGCTGACAGCACGGTTCCATTCGGCCCAGCGAGCTGCAAACGAATGAGCATCGCTTCAATGCCACCGACCACGAAGAAAAACATGGCAACAACGCCATACATAATTCCAAGTTTTTTGTGATCGATCGTAAAAAGCCACGACTTCCAGCCGGTCGTTTCAACCGGGCGACGGAAAACTCCGTAGGACGACTCTGGAGTCGCCTCTGAAGGCGTCGATTGATCGACGACTTCTACTTCATCAGAGGGGCGTTCAATGATTGCCATCAGTTACTCACTTCCGCTCAAGGAGGTAGGCGATTAATTGATCGATTTGGTCTTCGCTAAGACCGAGGTACGGCATTCCACGAACCTTGCCGTCGGTCTGCTCCAACATTGCTGGATCGGCGTACATCGGCTTCTTCGCAGGAGCGTTACGAAGCCATTCACGAAGGTCAATTTCGTTGAGACAGTCCTGCGAAACTCCGGCCAAGTACTTGTCACCGAATTCTTCCGGACTGGCCTCCCACACATCGGCACGACATTCAGGGGTGAGAAGATCCCAGGTCGCACCTGCGAACGTGTTGCGACCCATGAGGTTTGTCAGGTTTGGTGCTGCACCCGAGTACACAAACTGGTCTGGGTATGACACGACGATGTTGCCGTTATTCGGGTCAACGAGACCATTGACTTGGTGGCATCGTGAGCACTGAGCAATGAAGGTTGACTCGCCTTCAGCTGCGAGGCTGCCCTCGGCTGGCGCTTGGTATGGCTCTAATTCGTTGTCAAGCCATTTCTGAAAGTCGGCAGGCTCGAGCACGACGGTCTCCATACGCATATTTGCGTGAGAGAGCCCGCAGAACTCAGTGCATTGGCCGGCGTAAATGCCGGGAGTATCCGACTCGAGCCGAAGGAAGTGAACTCGCCCAGGCACCATGTCGCGCTTACCGTTCAAGCGAGGAATCCAGTAACTGTGGATGACGTCTCGGCTCGTGCCACGAAGCAGCACCTTTGTGTTCGCTGGAATGACGACTTGACCTGAGGTGATAATCGGGCTTGCCTCGACAGCTGATGGGGCGTAGCCACAAATGGTGCCATCGGCTCCGACTTCGTAGTCGTATTCCCACCACCACTGCTGGCCCGTCACGTTGATCACGCACTCGGTGTCATCAGTTGCGTTGAGCGCCATCACAACGCCCACCGTTGGAATTGCAATCGCCGCAAGAATCACCGCTGGAATCGCAATGAAGAGATATTCGAGCCATGCCTTGCCGTGAGCCTGCTCAGGAATCGGCTGGCCCTTGTCACGGTACTTGAGCACGGTGAGGGCAATGAAGGCCATCACAATTACGCCGACAACACCGGCCGTCAGGAATACCGGCCATTGGAGGTCTTGGATCTTCTGAGCATTTGCACCAGCAGGCTTCCAAGTGTCTTGAGGTGCATCAGTTGCACAGCCTGCAAGCAGGGCAGCCGCCGACAGGCCAACACCGGCAGTGGCTAGTTTGCGAAATCGCGAACTCATGCCCTTAACAATAGAAGTCGAATCATTCGAAGTAGACATGGTGCGATCGTGAACCTTCAGGTGACTCATGGCACAACCACCTCGATCCGATCGTCAAGACCTGCAACTACAAAGGCGTAGCCACCTGACTCCTCGACAGCCGGATCAAAACTTGGTGCTGCGTAGTTAATGGTGAGAAGTTGAACTCCACCCTCTTCGATGAGTGCAGTACAGAGACGTGCTGGAGAACCCTCAACCTCCGCCAACTCTGCAATGAAGCGGCGAGGTTCAGCAGTTTCATTTCGGAACAAGATGTTGTTCGCGTTTGACCGTGGCAACTGAATCATTCCGGTCTGAGGAGTTTCGAGGCCCGGACGAACATAGGAGAGGCCATTCTCGTCAAGTGTTACCTCAGCCGATGAATTTGCCTTGCCTGCAACCGTCTGGCTTGCGTGCTCATCTGCTGAAATCTCTTCCTCACCACACTTGTCGAGTTCGGCATAGTGCGCCGTCGTGTGATGTTCTTCGATTTCACGCTCGCCATTAAGGCCGGCCACTGCTCCACCGGCAAGTAACACCGCGCTCACAATCGAGAACAAACCAAACATCTTTGATGCACTGAGCGACCGTGCACGGCTGATCACTGCTCCACCAAAGAGCACGATGGTGGCAACAATTGAGAAGGCAACAATTGTTGACGACTTCGTCGGCACTCCCAACATGACCCGGCTGAACATGAAGACAATCAGCCCGAGCCCAATCGCTGCAGCAACTGGCATCTCCGCGGTGTAGGCGAGACGACCACGAACTTCACGATTGTGGGAGGCATCAGATGAGGCACCCTCAGCCCAGCCTTGGAGCAGCCACTCTGCCGAAGCTGCCAACACCACAACAAGACCAATGATGGTGATTGCTGCGTGGATGACAACGCCGAGCGCGATCAGCACTCCACCAACAGCCACCCCGATTGGCCAAACCGATGAGGCTGGTCGAGGGGTTGCAGCAGCTGAGCCAGAGAAACGCGCAACATCGTCGGCGGCGACATTCGCATCACGGATGAATGCGTTAATTCCTGCAAGGAAGATCAAGCCGGCGGTTAGCGAAACCAACCCGACGGTGCCCATGATGCCGCCGATGAGAACGCCATACAGCAGCGTTCCGACAAGGGAAGCTCCGCTTGCCCCGAAAAGAAGTTTTGAACCAGTGGTGAACATCAGACTTCTGTCCTCACTTCGTGACGTAGACGACAAACCACACTGCTGAGTAAGCCGCAGCAGCGAAGTACCAATACAAAGCGTGTGCCGAGACAATCTCGGATTGCCAATCGCGACCGCCGAGGGTTCTAAAGGCCGCAACAACGGTGAAGATGAGCCCAACGATGACGAGAGCCATCATGGTGCCGGTGACGGCGTAGAACAGTGCACCGTAAACACCCTCGGCAAGTTCAACCTCCATCTGGCTGTACACGAACGCTTGGGCATTAATGAATGAGAGCGCCAGAATCGCAACCACCGAAAGCGCAAGTCCTGTATGACCCCGGTCTTGGCGGCGTGCCGAGTACACCGCCCACTGAGCGAAGAAACACAGACCGAAGATGGTGATCAACATCACGTTTGTCGCAACTTCAGGAATGATGTACTTCATCGGGAAGCGTTCACCAGCGTCAACAACCTGCTGACGCTCAAGAAGCCAGACGGCCAACATTCCACCGATCAGGGTGGTGCCAGCAAGACCAGCCAACGTGGAGCCAACGAGAAGTTGACGACGCGGGGCGGGTGCCGGTCCAGATGGTAGAGCGAGCGTCATGACGGGCTCCCTTCAGGGGTCTGATCGAGTTCGGGCTCTGCTGAGCGAACGGTTGCAAGTGCTGCGTAGTTATCCGCTGGCGCTGGGGACGAAGTGGACCACTCGATGGTGTGTGCACACCACGGGTTTGATGTTCCGTCGGCCGTGCCACCACGAGTTGCTCCGGCGAACGCAAGAACAGTCAGAGCCATCAACGCGTAACCGACAAGCGTCAACGTGGAAAAGATTGTTGCATCTGAATCTGCGAGGCCAGCAATAACTGCTGGGGCGCCCGCAAGAACGACACCGAGCGCACCAAGCAGCGCAAGTGGCAACACCTTTTTCTCATCGCGCTTGAAGCCAGAGAACTTCGGCGCCCAGAAGATAAGCCCGCCCATTGAGCCAACCGCAGCAGCGAGACACACGAGGGCAACGGAGCCTTCAACCGCTGCAGTTCCTGCGAGTTCAAGATCGACGACCTGGATGAGTACTCCAACGACTGCACCAAGAAGGAACAGCAAGGTGGCAAGCAATCCGAACAACATCGGGCTCAAAATCCTTGGCTTTGATGAACTTGAACCATCAGGCTTGGCAACCAGTGGAGCGGTCAGCAACGTGATGACAATTCCGAGTAACGGAAGCCCAACAAAGAAGGCCATCACCACAAGTGACTTCACAACGTCTTGGCCAGAAGCAGAGAAATCGACCGGGAAATCATTCTGCATGGTCACGCCAGAGAATGAAGCAACCCCAACGAGTGCCGAACCTGCGAAGACAAGCTGGCGCATGGGATGACGACGACTCACCGAAACCGGAAGCAGCTCAGCGAATACACCCAATACTGGAATCGCATAGATGTACACCATTGGCGCAGAGAAGAACCTGGGTAGCCAATCGGCAAGAGCGTCTGAGTTACCGAACACCAGCGCCGAATTTCGATGGTCAACGAAGAGAAGGATCGTAAGGCCGACCATTACGGGTGCCGTGACAATGAGCGCGATTGCCTGAACGAGGGCCGTCCAGCTAAAGAACGGAACCCGCCGCATTGTGATACCAGGTGCACGAGATGTGAGGACAGTAGTTGCAACACTGATTGCAGCGGCAACGACGCCAAGCATCATGAGAATCATTGCTGCGAGAGAAAGGTCAACCATGTCGCCGTCGGCGCCACCGATGCCGCCGCCGTTGAGGATTGCAACAGCGATCAGGACCGCTCCGGCAAGCCACATGTAGAAGCCGAGAAGAGTCATACGAGCAAATGCAATTGAACGGGCGCCAACCTGCATGGGGGTGACTGCAATGCTCAGACCAAGCGTGAGCGGCAACGCAACCATCAACACCATTCCAAAGTGGTGAAGTTGTGCAAACTGATTGAGCTGCTGGCCATTGAATGCGTCAAGATCCGCAACGGCGTCGAGCGACCGAAGGATTGCAACAACCGAAACAGCAACCAACCCTAGAAGGCCAAAACCTGCAAAGAGGCGGCCAATCTTCTTGTGATCAGTTGATGTTGCCCAATCTGCAATCGCACCAACCAACGTGCCAATGCGGCCATCAGACAGCAGCGCTGAACCCGCTCCCATTGCATTTCCCGATTGTTCCATCGTCGTCATCTCAGTTCTGACTCACTTCTGCTTCAGTAGCGCCCGCGACGGAGCACACCTCTTTCGAAACTACCGTCTTGAAGACTACCTCGGAGAGGCCTCCGCAACCGAAATCATCGTGTTCGTTGAGCCAGACTCGCTCACAGGAGAACATCGATCGTCATCGCCGCAAACAGTAACGTGATATACGTAATTGAGAACCCAAATAGCCGCATCGATGCAGACTCAGTGGGATTTTTCCCAAGGCGCACTGTGCCAAACAAGAACGCTGCACCCAACACAATCGCCGAAACGAGATAGACCATGCCAAGGTCGCTCGAAGCAACGAACACGAGCAAACTTGAGATAACAAGCGCAACCGTGTGAGCAACCATCTGCACGTGAGCAGCTCGAAATGGGACGATGGCCGGCAACATTGGAACATTCGCAGATCGATAATCGTCGGCGTAGCGAAGAGCGAGCGCCCAAAAGTGCGGCGGTGTCCAGAAGAAGATGACCGCAAAGAGCACGACCGGAACGACGGACAGGCTGTTGGTCACAGCAGCCCAGCCAACAAGAACCGGAACCGCCCCAGCTGCTCCACCGATCACGATGTTTTGTCGACTTGTTCGCTTTAGCCAGAGTGTGTACACCCCGATGTAGAACGCCGTTGCAGACAACGCGAGCACCGCTGACAACAAGTTGGCTGAAACCCACAACACGGCGAACGCAGCTACTTCAAGAACAACTGCAAAGACGAGAGCTTCATTCGGCTGCACCAGCCCAGTCACTAAGGGACGGTGACGAGTGCGTTCCATCAATGCGTCAATGTCGCGATCGACATACATATTGATGGTGTTTGCTCCACCGGCTGCAAGCGCTCCACCAATGAGCGTCAAGATGACAAGCCAAGTCGATGGCCAACCGTTCTCCGCAAGCACCATTGTCGGCACGGTCGTAATGAGCAGAAGTTCGATAATGCGAGGCTTTGTCAGCGCAATAAAGGCCCCGACTCGGTTGCGGGGCTGGCGGCTTCCATGCACAACGCCACCAGGTGCCATGCGCGAAGGCACGAGAGGACGGTTGCCAATGGACATGGAACCATCGTACGACCCGTTAGATGTGCCGGCCAACGCCATCAGGCAGACTGTTTGATGTGACATATTCGTTGCTCACTCATTTCGCGTCGTCCGACACGATGACCGCCCCCGAGATTGACGTTGCCTCAAACGTCGAGCACGAGCGTGAATGGATCGTGATCGTGTGGAACGATCCCGTAAACCTCATGAGTTATGTCACCTACGTTCTCCAGAAACTGTTTGGCTACTCAACAGAGAAAGCAACCGAACTGATGCTTGCCGTGCACCACGAAGGTCGGGCCAATGTGGCAAGCGGAAACCGAGAGCAATGTGAAATGCACGTGTTTCGGCTCCATGAACACGGGCTGTGGGCCACACTCGAGGAAGCCAGATAATGGCACTTCGACGAAAGCCGCCGGTTGAACGACGAGATCACGAGACGTGGATCGTCCGCCTTGAACCCGACGAACGGGAGGTGCTCGCAACGATCATCGGGCAATTAGACGCACTCATTGATGATGCACAACATGGCACCGAGTCTGGAATTGTCAGCCGCCTATTTCCGCCCGCATTCACTCATCACGAAGCCGAACACGAGGAACTTGACGCCGAGTACCAGCGGTTGATGCGCGAAGAACTCATCGCCTCCCGCCGAACTTCGATCACAGCGGTGATGACAACCTTTGACTCGGCGAAGGGCGGCAGCATTGTGATGAACCAGGGCGAACTCACCTCGCTCCTGCAAACCCTCAATGCGCTTCGGGTAACACTCGCCAGCGTTCTTGGCATCATCGACGATGACTCGGCCTCGATCGCTGACGACCAATCTGATGCGAGTCCCGAACACCATCTGTATATGTGGTCCGGCTGGATACTGGAATGGATCGTCAGTTCGCTCACTGAAACCCTGCCCCAGGAGGGTGGAACGTTGTGAAGAGGGTGCTAACGTAAAGTCGCCTTCAACGAGATGAGGACAAGCCCCCATCGTCTAGCGGCCTAGGACATCACCCTTTCAAGGTGACGGCACGGGTTCGAATCCCGTTGGGGGTGCCAGACATAAATAGAACTCCTGGTCCCGTGGTGAAGTTGGAGTTCACGCCGGCCTGTCAAGCCGGAGGTCGCGGGTTCGAGTCCCGTCGGGACCGCTCGGGGCTGCCGATAGGCAGCCTCGTTGCGTATGTGGCTTGGGGCCGAGCTCCAATCCACTTCTCGGTCGAGTAGCTCAGTTGGCAGAGCGTCCGCCTGAAAAGCGGAAGGTCACCGGATCGACGCCGGTCTCGACCACCACAGGCGCCTTCGGGCGCCTGTTGCAGTTTTCAGCATCGTGAATTGCGTATTGCTCTCGCGTCCTGCGAGAAAGTTGCTCCGCTTGGTGTCGTCACGTACCTGGATCGAAGCCAAGATCGGTTGCGGTCAGCAATGGTTGGTAAGCGACACCATTCGCCGCACAGAGTTCGGCACAGGTAGTTCCACGATCGACGATGACGCTCGCGAGAACAACACGTGCGCCGAAAGCACGAACCACCTCAACCGCCTCTAACAAACTTGTCCCACGAGTAGTTGTGTCCTCGACGATGACAACCTGATCATCAGGAAGCAAAGCACCAGCAAGTCGCCCGGTGACACCATGATCTTTCGATTCCTTACGAACGCTGAAACTTCTCAACATTCGACCCTTTGTTGCCGCAACCGCAGCGACACCGAATGCAACCGGGTCAGCACCCATTGTTAGTCCGCCGATCGCCGTCACCTCCGACGGAAGAATCTCGAGCAAGGCTTCGGCAACTGCGACGATGCCATCAGGACGACAAGCCGTCTGCTTCGTGTCGAGGAACCACGAACTTTTCGCTCCACTCTTCAGTGTGAACTCACCGCGTTTCACCGAGTGGGTTAAGACGTGATCTCTTAGCGCAGCGCGAGACGGGGAGAGGTCAGGGAGCTGTGTCACGTCTCCGAGGTTACGTCTCTGGTACGAAACCTCTATGTTCGGGGATGTGACAACAACCGCTTTGGCCCCATATCGAATTTTCACCGAACCGCAGCAGGGCGCGACCTACGACGATTTGCTTGCTGTTGCGCTGCGTTCAGAGTCACTCGGATTTGGTGCGTTCTTTCGATCTGACCACTACCTCAAAATGGGTTCAGTCAGCGGAGAACCGGGTCCGAGTGATGCATGGGTGACGCTCGGTGGACTTGCTCGAGACACCACGACAATTCGACTCGGCACCCTCGTCACCGCCGCAACATTTCGACATCCTGGGCCGCTTGCAATCTCGGTTGCAAATGTCGATCAAATGTCGGGAGGAAGAATTGAACTCGGCCTCGGAGCCGGCTGGTACGAGGCGGAACACACTGCGTACGGAATCCCGTTCCCTGCACTTGGAGAGCGATTCGATCGATTCACCGAGCAACTCGCGATTATCGATGGCATGTGGCGGACACCTGTGGGAGAGTCATTCTCATACAGCGGAAATCATTGGTCGTTGACCGATTCTCCTGCGCTTCCAAAGCCGGTCCAGGCCGGCGGAATTCCAATCATTATTGGGGGGCGGGGTGCCAAGCGAACACCTGCACTCACCGCTGCCTATGCCTCAGAGTTCAATATGCCGTTCACAGACCTCGACACATTCGCTTCACAAACAGCAGTAGTCCGAGGCGCCTGCGAGGCAATTGGCCGCTCCCCAATCGATCTCACGTGGTCGGCGGCTCTTGTTGCCTGTGTCGGAACAACCGAAGACGAATTCAGGCGTCGATGTGAAGCAATCGGCCGAGAGCCCGACGAGCTCCGACAGAACGGCGCTGCAGGTACAACTGATCAGTTTGTCGACACTGTGCAACGCTGGAGGGATGCCGGTGCCGAGAGGATCTACCTACAGATCCTCGATCTTTCCGACCTTGAACACCTTGACCTCATTGCATCATTACTGAGCTAACACCCGCCCTAACGGGTGACAGAGGATGAGGTCACGCGGGGTGAACCACTTGGCCGTTCAGGTGGTTGGTTTTGCACGAATATCGCGGAGCAGTACCTCTTGGGCGACTGTCGCTACGTGTTCACCATCGGCGGTAAATACGTGCCCAACCGCAAGTCCTCGTGAGGCAGTGAAGTGGTGGCACGTGAAGTCATGCAAATGCCACACATCTGAGCGCATTGGACGATGGAACCAGATGGTGTGGTCGAGGCTCACGCCTTTCCAATGTTCACGCTCAACTTCAGTGCCGTCAATTGCTGCTGCACGCACCGTGTCGGTTGCGAGGTCATCTGACGTATACGCAAGCCAGCATTGGTGCATCAGTTCTGCGTCAGCTGAAGCATTGTTGACGAGGTCATCATCATTCACTTTGATCCATGCTGTGACTCGTCCAGCCCCAGTTCGTGGTGCATCACGAACATCGTTTTCAGGAACAAAACATCGATCAAAGCGACGCGTGAACGAACTTTCCTCCAACGTGTCAGGAGCTGGGACCGTCGGCATATTCACTGTCTGAAGATCAACTGCTTCGCTAAGACGTTGAAATGAGCATTCGGCATTCAAAATCGCTCCAATCGCCTGGCGTGCCACAACGCGCCGAGTCAAAAAAGAACGCCCGTTACGAATCCGATCTACCTCGTATCGAATCGGTTCGGTATGGTCGCCAGGGCGAATGAAGTATGCCCGGATGGAGTGAGGTCTGAAGCCTTCTTCGGCGGTCAGGGTGGCGGCCCGCAGTGCCTGTGCAACGATCTGCCCGCCATATAAACCACCCCACGGGTATTTCGGGCCAGTACCTACGAACGTGTCAGGCCCATGAGGGGTGAGTTCAAACATCGTGACATTCAACCAACGGAGTGATTCATCTCACGCATTTCACGACTGAAATTCAACATCAAAATAGCGATTGAGACTGGGAAGCCATGTTTGATGGAAGTTCCTTTCATCCAAAATGACGCAGAAAAATTTCGCCGTTTGTCAAGCATTGTTTATTACGCCACAAATACCTGCGCAAAAACTGAACATTATTCAGAAATTAGTTTCAGTTGTGCCAACTAAAGGAGTGGGTATATCCTCAGACTTTATGCCAAGTAAGTCTGACAAATCCGCAATGAGTGATGACCATAAGGCTGCCCTTGCACAGGGTCGTCATGAGAGCCGCGTTGTGCGTGATTACCTCGAAGCACTGAAGTCGTCAAAGCCAAAACGCGGCCGCAAGCGCACGGCTGAAAGTATCCAAAAGCGTCTCTCAGCGGTTGAGGTTGAACTCACATCAGCCGATCCACTTAATGAGCTGTTGCTGCTACAAGAGCGTCGCGACCTCCAAGATGAATTCGAATCGCTTGGCTCAGGAACCGACATCTCTTCAGCTGAAGCCGAGTTTGTCAAAGTGGCACTCGACTACAGCAAGCGTCGTCACATCTCGTACGCAACCTGGCGAGAGTTTGGTGTAGACGCCGCCGTGCTCAAGCGCGCCGGAGTACCTCGCTCACTCTGACTATCCCCTCGGTAATCGACGTTTCTTGTTTACAGATCGTCGAGTAGCGCAATTGTCGCTGGTACGTGCTGAAGCGACGCACGAAGATCAAACGCTGCATCAAGGTCGATAGCGGGCTCACGCGATGTCACTTCAGGATCAGCAGCAAGGACGTCCCTAAACGGTGTCCGCTGCTCCCAAGCGAGCATCGCATTTCGCTGCACGATTCGATAGGCCTCATCGCGGGTCAACCCAGTCGCCACGAGCGCAAGTAGAACTGGTTGAGAGAACACAACGCCAAAGCTCGAATGAAGATTTTCTTCCATGCGCCCGGCATCTACCTCTAGGCGTTCAATTAGCCGGCGGAGACGCCGCAGCATGTAATGCACCAGCATTGATGAGTCGGGAAGAATCACACGTTCAACACTCGAATGCGAGATGTCGCGCTCATGCCAAAGCGCCACATCTTGCAACCCTGCCAGCAAATTCGAACGAACAACACGGGACAATCCGGAGATCGTTTCAGCTGAAATCGGATTTCGCTTATGTGGCATCGCCGATGAGCCTTTTTGACCTGGCGCAAACCCTTCACGAACTTCGCTCACCTCAGTGCGTTGAAGGTGACGCAACTCAACGGCCACAAGTTCGCAACTCGCCGCAATCGATGAGCATGCCCACAAAAACTCGGCGTGGCGATCTCGAGCGATGACCTGAGTCGCGGGAACCGGTTGAAGGCCAAGAGCTGCACCGACGTGAGCTTCAACCTCTGGCGGGACATTTGAATAGGTCCCAACCGCACCCGAAAGTTTCATCACCGAGATGCCATCACGAGCCGCACGAAGTCGGGTCCGGTCTCTGTCGAACTGCAGCGCCCACAGGGCGACCTTCGCTCCAAATGTTGTTGGCTCGGCATGAACACCATGGGTCCGACCGATCATGACCGTGTCGCGATGCGTTTGTGCGGTCGTAACGAGTTGACCAATGAGTTCATCGATCGCAACAAGCAACAAATCAGCGGCATCGCGCAATGCCCAACACAACCCTGTGTCAACAACATCAGTGGAGGTCAACCCATAGTGGATCCATGGCCCAGCGGTACCGCCAATGGCGTCCTGAACAACATCAACAAAGGCGGCAACATCGTGCTGGGTCACTTCCTCCCGGGCCATCACCGAAGCAACAAAATCGTCATTGACAACGGGAGCCGAGGAACGACACGCCGCTGCATCGTGGTCGGGAACAATTCCGAGCGCTGCGTGAGCTTCCGTTGCCAAGAGTTCAACTTCAAGCCAACGAGACATGCGCTCAGCATCAGACCAGACCGCGGCCATTTCAGGAGTCTGGTAGCGGTCGATCACGCCGGCGATCCCCACAAGACATAGTCGTCACGCTCAGCGCCTACGCCGATGATTCTGACCGGCACACCCACTTGCTCTTCGATCAAGCGGATGAGTTGATGAGCCTGCGAGGGCAGATCACCCGGAGTCCTCGCAGATGTCGAATCACATTGCCAGCCTTCAAGTTCTGCATACACCGGTTCGGCACGATCGAGCACCTCTGGCAGATCAGGATAATTTGCGATCTCTTTACCATCGATTCGGTAACCGGTGCAGACCCGAATGGTCTCAAATGAATCCAGTACGTCCAATTTTGTGACAGCAAGTTCCGTCAGGCTATTCAGGCGAACGGCGTGCCGAAGCATCACACAGTCAAGCCACCCCGCACGACGACGACGCCCGGTCACGGTTCCAAACTCGCGACCGATATCAACGAGCCGATCGCCCAGTTCATCGGTGAGTTCAGTTGGGAACGGACCCGCCCCAACTCGCGTCGTGTAACTCTTCGTGATACCGACCACCCGATCAATATTGCGTGGCCCCAGACCGGTTCCTGCACAAGCACCACCAGCAGTCGGATTCGACGAGGTCACATACGGGTAGGTGCCATGGTCAAGGTCGAGGAAGGTTGCTTGTGCACCCTCGAGCAAGATTGGTGATCCATTGGCAAGTTCATCGTGGAGGAAGTTCACCGTGTCGCAGAGATACGGCTGCAACCGAGTTCCGAGCTCGGTGAACCGTGCAACCGTTTCGTCGACGTCAACAGGAGCACCACCCGCCTGAGTGATGAGAACATTTTCTGCTTCACACCTCTGACGAACCGAAGCGGCGAATGAATCGATGTCGGCAACCGCTCCCGCTTGGATTCCAACTCGCCGAGATTTGTCGGCGTAAGCAGGACCAATTCCTTTGAGAGTTGTTCCAATCTTGTTGTCGCCACGTGCCTCTTCGGCAAGGGCGTCATGGCTTTGGTGCCACGGGAAGATGAGGTGCGCCCGTGTTGACACTTTCAACTTGTCACAACTGATGCCCCTCGATGTCAGCGTGTCGATTTCGTTAAACAACGTGGGGAGGTCAACAACCACACCGTTTGCAATCACCGGCGTGACGGTGTCGTAAAACACACCTGATGGGGTCAACTGCAGGGCGTACCTCTCGTTGCCGACGACAACGGTATGTCCGGCATTGTGACCACCCTGGTACCGGGCAACGACAGGATGCTCTTTTGCAAGAAGGTCAATGACTTTGGCCTTGCCTTCGTCGCCCCATTGGGCGCCGACGACGACGGTGACAGGCATGCTTACGCTCCTTTACTGCCCGGACGGAACGTACCCTGATCGTAGTCGTTCATTTGCACGACTGCTCACGAAGTACACGATCTAGTTCGAATCTGCTTGTTCGGGTTGCTCACGCAACTTGACTGGGTCGTGAGATGTACGGCGGGTGCCGATATTTAGCGTTTCTACGAACACTGAAAATGCCATTGCTGCGTAGATGTAGCCCTTCGGGATGTGTTCGCCGAACCCTTCGACAACAAGCGTGAACCCGATCAATAGCAAGAATGCCAAGGCCAACATCTTCACTGATGGATGGCGGTTCACGAATTGGTAGATCGGGCCAGATGCTGCAAGCATCACCAACACCGCAGCAACGATCGCGATCACCATGACCGGCACATGTTCAGTCATCCCAACCGCTGTAAACACTGAGTCGAGCGAGAACACGACATCGAGCAACATCACCTGCGCAATGACGGCTCCGAACGTCAACACTGCCGTTGAGCCATGGCTATCACTTTCACCTTCGAGTTTGTGGTGAATTTCCTTCGTCGCCTTATAAATCAGAAAGACACCGCCAGCGAGCAGGATGAGTTCCTTCCCTGAGAAACTGAAATCTCGACCGAGGAACGAGAACCCAAGTAATTCATCCTTCAGCGAAATAATCCACCCAATGCTGAGCAACAGCAACACACGAATTCCACCAGCGGCAAGAAGACCTATCTGCCGGGCTCGATCTTGCTGCTCTGTTGGCAACTTCGCCGCAAGGATCGAGATGAAGATGACGTTGTCGACACCAAGCACAATCTCAAGCACCAGGAGAGCGACGAGCGCACTCCAGGCTGACGGGTCACTTAACCAACTCATACGAGCACACTAGAACGCCGACGCGATAAACCTCGCGATTGCGCTTATGCGATTGCGCTTGCGGTGTCGAGAACAATCGTTAACTAGCCGGCGGTGTAGGCCATCGCACCGTCGATACGAATCGTTGCTCCACTCGTGTAACTCGACGCATCACTTGCGAGATACAGAGCAGCACCAACGATCTCGTGAGCCTCGCCACCACGTTGTAGCGGGATCTCAGTCTTCGCACGGGCATTGAACGCTTCAAGATCCCACGCCTTCGAGATATCGGTCAGGAACGGTCCGGGCATGATGACGTTACAACGAACCTTCGGCCCAAATGCTCGTGCCATGCCAGAGGTCATTGCATCGAGAGCAGCCTTGGCGCCGGCGTACACCAACTCATGAGGTGTCGGAGCCACGGCAGCAATCGATGACACATTGATAATCGAGCCACCATCGCCCTCTGCCATACGAGTACCAATGAGGGAAGCCAATCGAAATGGGCCTTTGAAGTTGACGCCCACCACCTTGTCGAACAACTCCTCACTTACCTCAGGCAACGATGGGTAGAGCGGCGACATGCCGGCGTTGTTGACCAACACATCGCAACGGCCAAACTCTGAATACACGAGGTCAGCGAGCTCATCAGCCTGCTCCCAACGACCGGCATGGAATGCCGCCGCAACCGCCCGGCGTCCAGTGCGTTCACGCACTTCTGAAGCAAGTTCCTCACAAGCTTCAATTTTGCGGCTGGCAATAAGAACGTCTGCTCCGTGTTCAGCGAATGCCATCACCATTTCACGACCAAGCCCTCGGCTACCACCGGTGACGAGAGCTACCCGCCCACTGAGATCAAAACGGTCATCCATTACTGCCTCCATTGCTCCAACACTGCTCACTCACCGTAATCGCAACCGCTTGCGAACTCGTTGGTGTGGAATGAGATCCCACCTTTCGGCGTTATAACAATCGTGACCGATACGAGAACCGAACACGTCGCTCCCCCCTCAGGTAAGGGCGCTCGCGTCGTATTCGATGTCCATCGAGATGTCGCACTTGACCCCGAAACCACCTGGGAGGCACTCATCGATTGGGCGGGCCATGGCGAATGGGTTCCGATGACCCACGTCGATGTTGACGTCAATAATCCCGATGTGTTTACCGCATGGTCAGGGCCAGGCGCGTCGGGTTGGGGTCGCCGTTTGGCACTTGAAGACCGCATGCAAGCCATCACCACTGAATTCGACGCTGGTTACGGACATTGCGTCGTTCATAAACTTGGACCAACGCTGCAAGGGGTTGCCCAACTCACTGTCTCTCCGGGACCTGTTCCCGGTACGACCTCAATTCATTGGCACGAAAACGTGACCGTACGTCGATTGCCAACCTTCCTCAGTTCGCTGACCGGCACGATTAGTGCAGCGCTATTCAACATGGCCCTTGGACGCATGGAGAATTGGGCAAATCGGCAACACTAGCCACAGGTGGAGTTCAACTTCTTCGCCGACTTGTCCACGAAATACGAACGAGGAGTTCCAATGGTCAAAGTAATTGGTGTCGACGAATTCGGTGGCCCCGAGATGTTGAAGGCGTTCGATATTCCTGAGCGACCGGTTGGTGCAGGACAGGTGCGCGTCAACGTTGGTGCTGCCGCAGTGAGCCCAACCGACACGATTCACCGATCAGGAGGCCGCGCCGAGTTGCTCCAAAAGGATCCTCCTCCGTACGTACCGGGCATGGATATTGCTGGCACCGTGAGCGAAGTCGGAGAAGGGGTCGATCACCTAAAGGTTGGTGATGCAGTGATGGGCATCGTTGCGCCAACAGCATCTCATGGCGGATATTCGTCTTCCATCGTTTTGCCAGCGAGATCAGTGGCCCATTCACCACATGGTGCGTCAGTTGCTGAAGCAAGCACCCTCCCGATGAATGGGCTCACGGCTCAATATGCGCTTGACCTGCTGAACCTGCCCAAGGGTGCCGTGCTCGCAGTGACTGGCGCAGCAGGTGCATTTGGCGGCTACATGGTGCAACTTGGTGTTCACCGAGGTCTGCACGTCATCGCCGATTCGTCTGAAGCCGATGAAGCCCTTGTTCGATCTCTTGGCGCTCACGAAATTGTTCGGCGAGGCGTCGATGTGGCCGAGAGGATCAGAGCACTGGTGCCCGATGGTGTCGATGGTCTCGCAGACGGCTCAATTCAGAACGAACAAGCTCTCGGAGCTGTTCGGGACAACGGTGGTTTCGCAACTGTTCGTGGATGGCAAGGTCCATCCGAACGAGGAATCACATTGCATCAGGTGTGGGTGCGCGAATACGCGACAGAACTTGAAAAACTCGACGAATTACGCGCTCTCGTCGAAGCCGGTGAGGTCACCCTTCGGGTTGCAGCGACATTTCCTGCCGATCAGGCATCTGAAGCCCACCGAGTTCTTGAAGCAGGTGGCACCAGAGGTCGCTGCGTCATCACGTTCTGATATGGCGAACCTGTCAGCACGTGATGCTTGGCTAGCGACTCGCAATAGTGACGGTTCGCCACATCTCGTTCCGATCTGGTTTGTCGCTGTAGGTGTTGAGTCGATTTGGATCGCTACCGGAAGGACTAGCGCCAAAGTTGCCAACATCGCACGAAGTAGCCATGTGTCAGTTGGCTTCCCCGCAGAAGGCGATGCGAACGGCGATGCGGTCGCAACCGGTATCGCCAGCCTTCACGACCAGGCGCCATCAGAGGTTCTCCATCGTTTTGTTGCGAAGTACGACTGGCATCCCGGTCCAGAACCCGACCCGGATGTTGGTGAATTGCAGTTCATCGAAATCACACCATGCCGTTGGATCATGGGCTCACCTGCTTCGAACGACTAAACACTCTCTGTGACCAGCGACCGGTTCGGAGCCCGCCAAACATTTGCGTCAACGGCTCCATCGCTATTCGTGTTCTTGTGGAGCACCGGGTTCATCGTTGCTCGATACGCAACAAACGATGCCGACCCACTCTCATTTCTTGCGGCGCGGCTCTTCATCGCAGCTCTCATACTTGGCGCAATCGCCGTCATCTCAGGTGCACCACGCCCTTCAGCCCGCGAATCGAAATGGTCGATCGTTGTTGGACTTGGGATTCATGCGACCTATCTCGGAGGTGTCTTCATCGCCATCGACCTCGGACTACCGTCAGGTGTTGGAGCACTTGTCGGAGGTCTGCACCCAGTCATCACTGCTGTTGCCGGAGGAGCGCTTCTCGGTGAGCATCTCACGTCGCGACAATGGCTTGGGGTGGTGCTTGGCTTCAGCGGGGTCGTGCTCGTCGTGATCGAACGACTCACCAACGACTCCCTTAATCTCCCTGTGCGCGCAGTAGTCGCAGTATCAATTGCGACTCTAGGCATGTCGGTTGGAACGCTCATCCAGCGTCAACGATGTGCTTCAACCCCACTGCTGTGGGGATCAGCAGTGCAATACTCGGGCTCAGCAGTTGCACTCACGGTTGCGGCCGCAGTGTCGGGTCAGACAACACTCAACCTCACCGCAAACACCATGTGGTCACTCGCGTGGTCAATTGGCGTGCTGTCGATCACCGCAGTGCTGACGATGCTGTGGCTGTTGCAACACCGAGCTGCCGCAAGTGTGTCGAGCTTGTTCTTCTTGGTGCCGGCGCTGTCGGCCATTGAGGCTGCGGTGCTGTTCAACGAACAGCTCAATACAACTGCAATCGCAGGATTTATTGTCGCGATTGTCGGTGTTGCGCTTGTGACACGCGCGCCCGCCAACACCGCCGACGGTTAAGCAACTGCCGCGAGCGCTGCAGACACGAGTGAGTGGCCACGGTCATCGGCCAGTAGACCCTCATCCATACGATTCATCACGTATGCAACGGTCATTTCGTTATCGAGGTCATTCACCACCATGGAGCCCCCATAACCGCACCAGAAGCAGACCCTGCGATCAGGCAAATAGGAAGCGGTCTCGTTCGGGAGTCCATAGCCGAGACCGAATTTCACAGGGATTTGTAAAACGAGATCGAACCCATCGGACTGCACTCTGAACACCTCTTCGACCGCATCTGACGACATCACCCGAGTGTTACCCATCTTGCCCATCGTCGAGATCAGGCTCTGTGCCTGAGCAACACTTCTTGCATTCCCGTGCCCATTTGCCGCAGGAATATCGGCTCGGCGCCATTCATCTCGTCCCGCATATTCGGCGAGAACAAGAGGCCCTGTGAAGGTCTTAATCGCCGGATGATCCTGACCAAGTGCACGCAAGTCATTTGAGGGTGGAGGTGGTGGTGTCAATGTTGCAACACGACCAAACTCGCTCTCCGGCAGGCCAATGTGGAAGTCAATCCCGAACGGCTCTGCAATTTCTGCCCGGAAGAATTCACCCAGTTTCATGCCAGTTATCCGGCGAACGACCTCGCCCACAAGGTGACCTTGATTCATTGCGTGATAACCAGACTGAGATCCCGGTTCCCACCAGGGTGCTTGGGTGGCAAGCTTCGCCGTGCTCGATTCCCAATCGAATACGTCATCAACTGTCACGGGCTTGTCCCATCCAGACACCCCAGACGTATGGCCAAGAAAATGACGAACCCGAACCTTCTCTTTGCCATTCTGCGCAAACTCGGGCCAATAGGTTGCTACCGGCGCATCAACGTCGAGCAACCCTCGGTCAACAAGCAATAACGCGCTTAACGCCATCATCGTCTTTGTCGTTGACCACACATTCACGATGGTGTCGTGCTCCCACGGAGCGGGGTTATTCGCTGCAATAGTGCCACCCCACATATCGACAACAAGTTCACCGCCGAGCATGACGGCAACACTTGCTCCTGTATCGGCGCCGGAATCTAGATTCGCAACAAGAATCTCTCGCAACGTCTCAAATCGCGGGTCGCATGTTCCGTTGATCTCTGCCATCTCGTGCCCTTCTCGTGAATCGATGATCCGAGAACGTATCAGGTTGTTCTCACCAAGAATTACTGAACGGCGTCGATGACAAGCGTGATGAGTGGTGCTACGACCAACGCCGGAAGCATGTCGGCGACACGAATTTCTTTGACCTGTAGGAGGCGAATTCCGATGCCGAGAAGAAGGACACCCCCGGCAGCTGTCATAGCTGAAATCAACGCGTCAGGCATGAAGCTTCCGAAGACAACCCCAAGAACGGTGAGAGCACCCTGAACGACAGCGACAGTTACTGCAGAGAACATGACACCAACGCCGAGTGATGCCGCAAACGCCATTGCTGCAAACAGGTCGAGCGATGATTTCAACACGAGTTGATCGATACCGGTACCCAAGCCGTCACTCAGTGATCCGAGGATGGTGAGCGGACCGACGCAAAAGAGCAGCGACGCACTGACGTAACCCTCGATGAACCGAGCGCGATCTTCGTCACCTGCTTCGCCACCAAATCGCTTCTGCAGGCGCGCACCAACCCCATTTAACCGCGTCTCTATTCCCAACGATGACCCCAGAATTCCACCTAGCACCACGGCGCCGAGTACGACAATCAGTGTCCATTCAGACCCAACGACGCCAGTGAACGAATCATCACCAATCGACATCACATTCAGTGCCCCAACCACCAGGGTGATCAGTCCTAATCCGCTGGTCACCGTTTCGCGGGTGACCGATGAAAGCCGATTACCAATGAGGAGTCCGGCGGTTGCACCTACCAGCACCGCGACGATGTTGATCATCGTTCCGAGGCCGATCATTGCGGCTCCCTACAAACCAAAGCGGTACAAGTTGGTCTCGTACGGCTCGAAGCCCAACCGCTGATACAACCGGTTGGCAGCCTCACGCGATGAGCGACTGGTGAGGCTCACATTCTTTGCTCCCCGCTGGCGTGCCTCATCGATCGCCGCAAGATTCAGTGCTTCACCAACGCCAAGACCTCTCGCGGATTCGTCGACCACAACATCTTCAATCCATGCTTTGAGACCGGTGGGGATGCGATAGAACGCAAGAGTCAGGCTTCCAACAACCGAACGCTCACCGTCTGATTCGACTTCCGCAATGAAGAGCACCGAATTTGGGTTATCGATAATTGACAGCAATTCGGCCGATGTGGGTGGCGGGGACGATGACGACAGTTGTGGAATGAGCCGAGAAAACGACTCAACGAGACCGTCGTTGACCTCAGTCGCCGCTCGTACAGAAATTGTCACATCGGCAACGGTATCTGACATCTGATGCCAGCGGTAGCCTCATTGGTGTCATGGATTCTGATACCAGACATATTCGCTGGCACGCCGAACCAGAACTCACCAATCCCGTGATGCTCGTTGCGTTCACTGGATGGAACGATGCTGGGGATGCCGCTTCAACGGCTGTTCGCACCCTGATCGAAACCAGCGGAGCAGAGGCTCTTGCCGACATCGATCCTGAAGCGTTTACCGATTTTGCAACGGTGCGACCACATGTCCGCCTCGATGACCAACAGCGCCGAAATATTGTCTGGCCGACAGTCGGTGTGTGGTCGGCATCACTTCCTGGTTCAGATGTGATCTTCGTCCTTGGCCCGGAACCAGCGTTGCGCTGGAAGACGTTTGCGGCACAAGTTGTGGGTATTGCAGAGAAGTATTCAAGCCCACTTGTGATCAGCCTCGGGGCGTTGCTCGCTGATGTCCCTCATACCCGTCCAGTCCATGTTTTTGGCAGTGCGGCAGATGATGATTTGATTTCGAGGTTTGACCTTGAACGGTCTCGATATGAGGGTCCGACCGGAATCGTTGGCGTTGTTCAACACGCACTCACAAGTGCAGGTTTCTCAGGGGCCTCACTGTGGGCGGCAGTTCCTGGTTACGCCTCGCAGGTTCCTTCGCCGAAAGCCGCGGTAGCGCTCATTGAGCGTGCGAGCACCATGATGGGTACACCTGCGCCAATTGGAGAACTCGCCGCTGAGGCTGATGACTACGACGCCCGAGTTGAAGCATTGATCTCTGACGACGATGACCTTGTCATTCACATTGAACAACTCGAATCCATCGTCGATGACATGGAAGATGATCAGGACTCGAGTGGTCCGATCGATCTCTCTGAGTCAGACGATCTTCTCAACGAAGTCGAACAGTTCCTTCGCGAACGCGATAACGAGAACTAACTCAACGAGCGGTAACTACGACTCAGTTCGCCACACCGGCGAGCGGGGGGAGTCAAAACCAGCATCGATTGACTCGCCGCGAATCGCCGCAAACGCCATTTGTCCCCACCACTGGGCACCTGCAGTGACGTCTGGGAGCGCATCCTCTGCGAACCAGCCAACATCACTTGTTTCGAGGGGATGGCCTCGAAGTTCACCACCGGTTGCTCGACAGTGGAAGAGCAACATGTACATGCCGAACCGAGAAAATCCCATCCTCTGGCCGTCTATCACCGAAAGTAAACGAGCCGGCTCACAGATAATTCCTGTTTCTTCTTCGACTTCTTTGACCGCAACTTCAGAGGGCGAGTACCCGACGTCAGCCCATCCTGTTGGATAGAGCCATACGCCCGATTCTCGGCGTTGAACCAAAAGAATCTCGCCATCGTCGTTACCGACCACCGCACCAATCGCAACCTTTGGGGTGATGTATCCCGGCACACCTTCACCAACATTTGCCAGCCATTCCTGAACGAAGTGGTCGGTCTCGCGATCTGTTTCGATTCCCTCAGCGAGTGTCTGGGCGGCGGCCTTGATATCGGCAGCAACGTGAAGCACTTCCTCGTACCGCTCGCGCTCATACAGACTTGCGGTGAAGCCCATTCCTGTGCGCGCGATGGCTGCCAACGTGTCGCTCCATCGAACGAGGTCTCGCGGGTCGGGCACCGATGACGTCATTCACCGACAACCTAGTCGTCAACGAACAACGTGAAGAACCGCTCGCTGAACTTCTTTTCGATGAAATTCGTCAAGCAGTGGCGTTCCCCGGCGAGTTCGCACATAGAACGTGTCAACAACTTCCATTCCAATTGTCTGCACCGTCGCATGGCGAATGTCGAGATCTAGTTCGGCCAACGCTTTCGTGATGCGGTGCAGCACTCCGAGCGAGGACTCGCAGTGCACCTCAATCACCGTTGCGCTCGTGGAAGCCCCGTCATCAAATACCACCGTTGGCTCACTCAACACCTTGGCCTGGGTTGCTCGACGACGACGCTGACTCTTCACACGTTCTGCAAGCCTCGCCTCAATCGCGAGTTCACCCTTCAGCGCGCGTCGAAGATCAACCAGAACGGGGTCCCACTCGATACCAGATTTTGGACGAATGACGAGAACCTGCGATGCCGCCATCGCATCCACACCGGGCTGTGGTTCATCAGAGTGCGCACGCGCACCGGCGACATCAAGACCATGCAACGACAACACACCTGCGACCTTGCTGAACGCTCCGGGCACGTCAGGGGTGACAACGGTGAGCCGATCGTGACCCTGTTCTTCACTGAGGTGGATCGAAGTCTCGCCCGTTGCCATCCGCTCGAGCGTCGCTGCATCTGGAAAGAGCTGCCACGTGGCCTCTGTGACGTCGCCTCCGCCAAGCACATGGCTCACTCGACTCACGAGGTCATTCACGAGTCCCTCTTTCCACGACCCCCAGGCCGACGGCCCCGTCGCTTTCGAGTCGCTCTCGGTCAGAGCGTGCAGTAGTTCGAGTCGTTGAGCGTCACCAACTTGGCTTGCAACCGATGCGATTGTTGCTGGATCGCTGAGGTCTCGTCGCATCGCAACATCAGGAATCAACAGATGGTGCTCAACCATTGCAACGATGACATCAGTGTCGGCTTCGGACAGTCCAAATCGTGGTCCGATCGAAGTCGCCACCAGGTTCATACCCACTTCGGTGTGTTCTCCGGGAAGACCTTTTCCAATGTCGTGCAGTAACGCTCCGAGTACCAACAGGTCGGGACGCTGGACTCGATCAGCGAGTTCAGCAGCGTTCGCTGCTGCCTCCCATAGGTGACGGTCGACAGTAAATCGGTGGTAGGCGTTTCGCTGTGGCTTTGCTCGGACCGGCGCCCACTCTGGGAAAATTCGTTCGATTAACGAGTGCTGATCGAGGCTTTCAAGGACTGGAATCGCACGATGCCCTTCGAGGAGGAGGGCGACAAGTTCGTCAACGGCTCCGGCAGGCCAACGGTCGGGCCAATCCGGCATCTCTTCAGCAAAGCGCTGCAGGCTCCGACGTCCGATGCGATGTCCCGACCGAGCCGAGGCTTGAGCAACTCGAAGAATCAGTGTCGGGTCACTGGCAAGATCGACGTCATAGTCGACTTCTACGTCACCTTCGACGATGTTGATTCCTGGGGCAAGACGAACAGGGCGACCATCTCCGACGCGTCCATGGTGAGACCACGTTTCGTCTGAGATCCAGGCAATCGTCCGTGCGGCAGCCGAAATCTCCGACATCATTGCGTCGGCATCGGTGAACCCGGCGCTTACAGCAGCCGCATCTTGATCTTCTAGTCTCAGTACTTCTCCTCGGCGACCGGTCGATCGATGAAGCCCTACCCGTGCGCGCAGGAGCGTGCCGTAGCAGTCATCAAGGACAGCAAGGTCGGAGTCAGGAATCGAGAGACCCGCTGCGCGAGCCCACCAGAGCGACTGCACATCTCGAAGTCCCCCGTGACCACTTTTGATATCAGGTTCGAGGGTGTAGGCCACCTCGCCGGCAGACGTCTGACGCTGATGAGATGCTTCGCGAATTTCGGCTAACCATTTTTTGCGGCGGCGACGCCACGCAGATTGTGCCTGTTCAATGACCTGCTGAGCCATCCGTTCGTCCCCAGCAAGAAACCGCCCCGTTACGAGACTCGAAGCAGTGTCAATATCGGACTTTGCCAAAGCTTCTTGCTCATCAACACTTCGAACTGCGTGGCCGAGAGCAACACCTGCATCCCAGATGGGGTACCACATCGCAGACGCCAATGGTTCCACTCGCTCAGATTTACTTTTATGGATTACCAGGACGTCAAGATCACTAAATGGGGCTAACTCTCCACGCCCGTATCCACCAACGGCAATAACGGCAATCTTTGGTGCCTTTGGATGCTGTTCACGCGCAGATTCGTACAGCTTGAGTAGCCACCGGTCTGTGGCATCAGACAGTGCCACGCAAAATTCTCGGCCAGTAAGCGGCGACGATGCGATCAGGCGATTTCGTGAAGTGGGGGAAATACGCCTCGTCATCTTTGAAAGAGTAGATGCATTCTCAACGAATCGTCACCGTCAGCGAAGACCTTCATCTCGCCGGCGGAGCAAAATTGTCGCTGCTTTCCACGCTCCCCACTCAAGACCCGGCTGGTGCAGGCGGATGTCGATATCACTCCAAGTCGCTGGAGCGATTCCAAACACGTCATGAGGATTGGCCGCCTGCGCAAATTCATCGCGAGACACAGGTCGTGCTCCAACACTCAACAGAAAATCGGTTGGCTCACGAAGCGATGCGCGAACGAGCGCCAAAGGATTAGCTCGTTGTTCATCAGGATCAGTGTTGAGGAGCACATCAAGTTGTTCAAGCAATACACCAGACACCGCTTCAGCCACCTCGTTCAAACGTTCACTGGTGAGGCTCGTCGAAATGCCCTGGTTCAGCAGCACGCCATTCATCTGTTGAACGAGCCAGCCAGGGATGCACGCATGCAACGTTGATTGGAGCACTTGAACTGGCGACGGCTGTTCACCCACGGTTCTCTTCTATCGTGTCGGCATGAGCTTTTGCACGAGTCGCCGACGCCACGCCCGTATTGCGTGTGCATCCGGCCTTCTCGCTGTAGCGACAGCCTGCGCATCACCTTCAGGTTCCGGGCCTGAGTTGACCGTTAGTGTCCCTGTGACCACCGTCGCCCCTGAGCAATCTGGCGACGGCGTGGTTCAAATCGCTGCGTTCCTTCCAGCGACAGGCCCCGGAGCGCGAATTGGCACACCGATGTCAGACGCAGTTCGCCTCGCCGTCAGCGACATCAACGCGGCTGGAGGTGTGCTCGGCAACCCACTCGAGGTCAACTTTGTTGATGAAGCAACATCAAACGATCTCGGTATTGCCCTGCAATCAGATGTCGACGCAATCGTCGGTCCTGCTTCATCGTTAAACGCTCTCTCGATGCTTGGTGACGCTGTTGAGTCTGGAGTGCTCTCCTGCTCACCAACTGCAACCTCACTGCTGCTCGACCGATTTCCTGATACAAACCTGTTTTTTCGCACAGTAGGTAGCGACAGCCTTCAGATGGCTGCCGTCGCACGAACTGCTGCGAGAACTGGTGGCGGATCCGTCACGATTGTTCACCTTGATGACCCCTACGGGCGTGGGCTTGCACAAGCCTTGGAACGTGCGATTGAACTTCGGCCAAGTCTCGCCTTGAATGCGACGATTCCCTTTTCAGGCAGCGACCCGAATCTCGATGACGACGCTGCCAGCGTGATCAAAACTGGATCGCGGGTCATTGTGCTCCTTGGAGATGAGGCCGATGGCGGTCGAATGTTGTCGGCAATTGATCTCGCACTTCCGAACGATGCCGGAGTTGCTGCACCGTTCGTTGTAGTGAATGACGGCCTTCGAAGTGCCAGCGACACGATCGCAACTATTTCTGATCGACTTCGAGAGCAGATCATCGGTGTTGCTGCCCGAGCCATCGTCACGACCATCGATAACCCTGTCGGGTATTTCTCAACGAATGCGTATGACTGCGTGATGCTGATTGCTCTTGCGGCTCGGCAAGCGGGAAGCGATACGCCGAGGTCAATTGCGAACCAGATGGCATCGGTCTCATCCGGAGGGCGCCTGTGCACCACCTATGCAGACTGCGCGGAACTGATCGACCAGGGTTTACAAATTGACTACAACGGCCGATCGGGGGCAGTTGACCTCAATGCAACTGGTGATCTCAGCCGAGCGTGGTTTAGAGAATTCCGATTCGATGATGACGGCCGTGAATACATCTTCAACGAAGTGGGAATCGAAGTTTCGTCATAGGTTTCGGTGCTGCCACCAAGTCAGTTGCGATCAGACGAGATCGTCGATTGGCGCAAGGTAACCAACAAAGAAATCTCCGAACTCTCCGTACAGGGCAGACCCTTTGTCAAACCTCATCGTGTAGACGACATCTTTGATGATCTCGAGGCTCACCCCAAAGAGGGTCACACCCCACTCATGAGAATCAAGACCGGTTGACGCGGTCACAAGTTGCACAATTTTGCCAGCGAATGCTCGGCCGCTCTTTCCGTGCTCCATCATCATTTCAGTGCGTTCCTCGAATGGTGTTGCGTACCAGTTCGCATGACCTTCACGACGCTTACTCATCGGATAGAAACAGAAGGCTGGCTTACCCTCAGGTGGAAGCTGCGGGTAGAGACGATCTCGCAGCGCTTCTTCTGGTAGCCCCTTTGCGTACTCGCTTACCTCTGTGATGCTGAGATAGCTGTCACGAACCTCCAAACCGGCACGTTGCATCCGCGTCTGTAGCGAATACAACACTGCGGTGTCATTGCTAATCGCCATCACTCCAATATCGGCCTTGTGGCCAAGCATCGCTGCGGTAATCACTTGGCACCCGGCTGATCGAGCATCGGCAACTGCAGAATTCAGTGCCTCACGATCTGTCGCTGGAGTTGTTGCACAGAACAAGTGGAGGACGCATACACCGGTTTCCATCTGCATGCTGTCGAGGCTATCGACGAACTACCGAGGCGAAGGCCCTTGCTACACGACCTGCAGCATCTGAATCGACCTCAAGAAAGAGTGATGGTTCGATGAGTTCGACTTCGGAGATCATCGGGCCATCGATCGTTGGCAAGAGATCGATCCGCGCATATGCAGTCAGCGGAAGCACCGACAGCACACGATCGCAGAGTGCTTGCTCGGCTTCAGTTGGCAGGTGGGTGCTAATGACCTCGACCACGTGATCGTCGCCAGACCATTGAGGTTCACCGTTCAGAATTGCTTCTTTATGAAATGCATGGGTGAATGTTCCGCCCGCTGTCACGAGTCCGACTTCACCATTTGTGTCGATATCGCTCAAGTACGGCTGAGCCATCGGCGTAATCCCGCTACCTAACAGGTCTTCGACGTAGGTAATCGCGCCCTCAAATTGATTGGTGAATCGACGAACGCCGTGAGAACCGGCACCGACGGTTGGTTTGATGACGATGTCGTCACCGACCGATGCGAGTTGCGAATGCCATTGAGGTTCGGTGCGGTCGATGAAGTGAGTCGGAACTGTTGGAAGTCCCTTCGCTGAGAGGTCAGCGAGGTAACGCTTGTCAGAGTTCCACCGGATGAGATCAGCAGGATTCCATAGTTGTGTCTCTGTTGAGACGACCGTCAGCCAGTGGTCGAACTCTGCTAACCGCCGGTGGTAATCCCAGGTGGATCGAACAATCGCAGCGTCGTACGAGGCCCACTCGACAGAGTCATCCCAGGCAACAATGTCGGTGTCAATGTCGAGGCCAGCAAGTTCGGACACCAGCAGTGGCAAGTCAGAATCAGGATGCGATAGGCCCGATGACGTGACAAGAGCAAGCTTCATCGCGTTACGACAAAATGCAGCGAGAAAAGGGTTGGAACAGCGAACTAATCAGCCGCCGGCGACAGCCGGAATGATGCTGACGGTGACACCGTCGGCAACATCGGTCGACAGTCCGTCGAGGTAACGAACGTCGTCATCGTCAACAAAAATATTGACGAACTTGCGAAGGTTGCCATCTTCGTCGAGGAGACGATCCGCAAAACCCGGGTGAGTTCCTTCAAGAGCAGCGATCACATCAGAAAGTGCTCCCGCTTGGACCTCAACTTGCTTCTCGCCGCCAGAGAGCGGGCGAAGGGTGGTTGGGATGCGAACAGTTACAGCCATAGGTAAAACACTACCGAGTTGGTCAGATTTCAGCACACTGAGCTCATGTAGGTTGTCGGTGTGCGTGTACTCGCAGCAGTCGACAAATTCCGTGGCACAGCAACTGCCCACGAGGTTGCAGCCGCCATTGGTGATGCCTGCTGGGATCTTGGTCATGAAGTTGTTGAATTACCGCTCGCCGACGGCGGGGAAGGCCTCCTAGAGGTGTTTGGTGGTGCGAACCGACACCACCGAGTGACCGGGCCACTTGGCACGCCAATCGAAGCTGGATGGCGGCTCAATGGTCGGACCGCCATCATTGAAATGGCCCAGGCTGCAGGCCTCGAGCGCGCTGGAGGAGCCGACGCAAACCGTCCACTCGACGCAACAACAGCGGGAGTTGGCGAACTCATCCTTCATGCAGTTGCCGCCGGAGCGAAGAAGGTCATCGTCGGCCTCGGTGGGTCAGCAACTACCGATGGTGGACTTGGTGCGATACAAGCGATTGGCTCATCCGGCCGACTCAACGGGGTGGATCTGCGAATCGCATGTGATGTGACAACGAGATTTGTTGACGCAGCACGCGTCTTCGGACCTCAAAAAGGAGCGACGCCCGCCCAGGTCGATCTACTTACTGGGCGCCTTCAACGGCTCGTGCAGGTGTACGAGAATGACTTCGGCGTCAATGTCGCTGACGTATCGGGTTCGGGTGCTGCAGGCGGGCTAGCGGGTGGTCTGGTGGCGCTTGGAGGTGTCATCGAGCCAGGTTTCGATCTTGTGGCTGATGAGGTGGGCCTCTATGACGCTCTCGAACAGGCCGACATCATCATTACTGGTGAGGGACATCTCGACACCCAAAGCTTCGAAGGCAAAGTGGTTGGTGGAATTGAACGGCTTGCTGCTGAGCGCGATCTCCCAGTCGTGGTCATCTGCGGTGTTGCTGACGACGATGTAGCGAATCGGCTTCCTACGTATTCACTCAGCGACCGCTACGGAATTGAGGCGGCGACGTCGCAAACGAAACGTCTCATTAGCGAGACCACCCGGGAGATTCTTTCGGAATTTAGAGATTCTTAGAGCCTCAGCCGGAAGTTCCAGCTTCGACTTCAGTCACTGCCGCCGGGGCAAGCTCTTCAAGTGTCCGGCCCGCTTTGTCAAGACCAAGCATGATGAGAACGCCTGCTCCGTCGAGTGAACCGGTCTGCGTTGGTGCCGGAGTCTGCACGGGAGCAATCGAAGACACCCCGCCCATCGAAGCTGCGACCGACTCGGCCACGGCCTGGGCAGCTGGAATTCCCGCGTCGTAGTACACAACCGTCAGTTCGAGACGTCCACCAATCGATGACGAGGCGTTGGTTGGCGAACCAACCGAGTATCCGGCGGCAGCAAGTTCATCACTCAACAATCCGGCTGAGCCACTGACGCCGTTTGCATTTGCAATGATCACCGATGCGCCCTCGGTTACCGGGCCGGCAACGGTTGTGGTTGTCTCAAGCACAACGGTCGTCGATGTCAATGAGGCATCTGATGCGACGGTGGTTTCCACCGAAGTGGTGGCAACAGGTCCACCGAGCACGGCATCTCCGCTCGAGGAAATCGAACGCAGAATTAAGAAACCAACAACAACTGCAACGACCGACAGAACAATTGCGAGCCCGCCAGCTACTTGGGCGGGTTCATTGCGAGGCACACGCCTTGGCACGCCTCCGCTCGAGTCTCTTGAATCACTCATTTCGACGTCCCTCCTGATGCATCGGTGCCAGTTCCGAGTCGTTCACGACGCCGGATGACCCGTTGACGCTCAAGCCGTCGCACAAGAAGTTCATCGTGCTCAAGAGCCTCTGGGAGTTCCAGCAATTCGTTCAACTCTCCATGGTACTCGTCAACCGAACACTGGAATCGCGCGCGGATTGCCCGTTCACGAGTGTCGTCAAGCGTCCACCAGGTTCGCTCGAATTCGAGTATGGCTCGCTGACGATCTGTGATCACCTCACCACAATTACCGCTCAGAGGGTGCCTTTACAAGCACCCTCCCGAACCTTCATCAAGGTTTCATCAATTATCCTCTACAAGCGTGTCTGACAAGCCGTTCATTATTGGAGTTGCCGGAGGCACTTCATCGGGGAAAACAACGATTGCTGAACGACTTGTCGAGGCAATGGGTGCTGACGATCTCGCTCTCGTAAAACTCGACTCGTATTACATTTCGCGGACCGAACAGCCGATGGAAGAACGAGTAGCGGCGAATTACGACCATCCGTCAGCATTCGACTGGGATCTCATGAACGAGCACCTTGGCGAGTTGGTGCAATGGAGACCGGCGCCCGTGCCGACCTACGACTACACCGTTCACAACCGAACCGACATTGTCGACATGGTCCAGCCCGCTCGCATCATTGTCGTTGAGGGAATTCTCGTGCTCTGGAATAGCGAACTACGGGATCGTTTTGACCTCAAAATATTTGTCGACACCCCAGCAGACCTGCGCTTTATTCGGCGGCTCGAACGTGACGTTGTCGAACGTGGCCGAACCCAAGAAAGCATTATCGCTCAATATCTTGCAACCGTTCGGCCAAGTCACGAGGACTTCATTGAGCCAAGCCGCGCTCATGCTGACGTCGTGATCCCTGAAGGTGGCCTCAACCGTCCAGCACTTGACATGTTGCTGGCTCGAGTTCGCGAAATCGTCGGTTAAACCGTCGGGTTACGGGGTGCTTGTGGTGGCGCCCGGCAAGAGTTGATCGGCGAAATCATCACCGAGCGCAATAAGAACGCCAGCATCACCGATGTCTGATGAGCTCACTGGCGGAACGGTTGGCATCTCGATCAACTGAATCACACCACCGAACACGCGAACCAACGACTCAGCCACGACGAGCGCTGCTTCATCATCGACGTAATAGATTTTGGAGGCTCCAAGGGCACCCTCGGTCGAGTTCGTTGGTGTGCCCATGCTGAATCCTTCAGCGGCGAGCAATTCCGACATACGGCCAGCAGATCCATTCACGCTGCTCGCATTTGCCACGATGACGGTTGCACCCTCGGTCACTATCTCTGGGACCGCCGTCGTCGTTGTCACCTCAACGGTTGTCGTGGTGGCCGCTAGCGCAGCTGTTGTTTCAACCGATGGTTCAAGTGTTGTCGTGGTGGTATCGGTGGCGTCGCCACTACCGCAAGCGGCAATGAGTGCTCCACACGCAACAACAGCCATTACTCCTCGACCACGGTGCACGGCTTCGGCCAAATTTTCGATGCGACTGAGTGCCATGGCCTTAACAGTACCGCGTTCACGTTGCCCTCTAGATTCGGGCTTAACGATGCCACGTCGAGCGATGTAACGTCTCGCAGACCTATGAGTGCCTCGATTCCCATCATCGACCTTCAGTCACCTGATGAAGATGTCATCGCTGGGATTATCGATGCCTACTCACAGATTGGCTTTGCGCAGATCGTTGGGCATGGCGTTGACCAACGCACAATCGACGGGGCATTCGGTGCTTCTGCTCGTTTCCACGCTCTTCCAATTGAAGAGAAGATGGCGATTGCACTTGACCGCAACCACCGTGGGTACATCGCTGATGGCACTGCTGTTGATCGCTCATCTGAGGTGGTGGCAGCGACGGCGGCAAATCGGAGCGAGTCGTTCATGATGATGCGTGAAGATGCGTCCGACTCTGACGAGGTACTGCGTGGGACTCCGCTCGCAGGTGCAAATCAGTGGCCTCAGCTCGAGAATTTTCGAGAGCCGGTTACCGCGTGTCATGACGCAATGCGAGATGTTGCACTCCGGGTTCTGTCACTGGTTGACCGTGGGCTTCAAGCCGATAGCGCACTGATTCGGGCATTCGATATACCAACAACGTGGTTTCGGTTACTGCACTATCCACCGGTTGATGTGAATGCTCCGGTCGATGTGTTTGGATCGGCGCCGCACACCGACTTCGGTGCACTCACCCTTGTTGCCCAGGACACTGCTGGTGGGCTTCAGGTTGCTCAGGGAGACAACCAGTGGATTGATGTCGAGCCAATCGATGGGGCGTTCGTCATGAATGCGGGTTCGATGTTGCATCGGTGGAGTAACGGACGGCTTCGAGCAACCCCTCACCGAGTTCGTAACCGTGGAGTGAGTGATCGATACTCATGCGTGCTGTTTTGCGACCCGCATATGTCGACCGAAATCGCGCCGCTTCCTTCATGTACTAACGACGGGGAAGCACCTCGCTTTGAGCCAGTCATCTTTTCTGATGTTGTTGCGCATCACCTGGGTGCGATTTACGAACAGCATCAGAACTGATCACGAATGGAGCCGGGTGCGAGAATCGAACTCGCGACCACATGATTACAAGTCAAGTGCTCTACCAACTGAGCTAACCCGGCAGCGTCACGGACAAGTCCGTTTTGCAGGG